>Ga0207667_10000736_pt1 | contig 42622 bp, 89 predicted proteins | sample KBSCornC52_FD_184301 | JGI IMG/M metagenome (GOLD analysis project Ga0207667, IMG submission 184301) | Corn rhizosphere microbial communities from Kellogg Biological Station, Michigan, USA - KBS Corn C5-2 (SPAdes) (version 2) | ecosystem: Host-associated > Plants > Roots > Rhizosphere > Soil ... | reverse complement strand
ATCGGCTAAACGATCACACGGGGAGGGTAACGTCCCCACCCACATGCTCACTCTGAAGTCAAGACCTGAAACAACAAAAGCTGATCATCAATCGAATCATCATCATCGCGGTCCGGACCGCAGTCGTCATCGCACCAGCAATCGGCCATGATACTGCCACACTCAAAGCAATAATCTTCATCATCGCACATGCATGTGTCTAGATCTAGATAGCAATCAACACAGAATTCATTGGCCTCGTCCATTAACCTGATCCTCTCTTCTTCGGACATATGCAATGATATCGCTGGCACCAACCACAGACTGTCTTGGCCATGACAGGACAGGATCAGTACTTAGGTTTAGGACCAGGCTTCTTACCCCGGCCCTTCAATCGCATATCCTTGCTCGTGCCAGTACTCGGCTTGTTCTTGCTTGGTTTCTTGCCTCTGTTATCGGCCATGATCATGTCCTGTTCCGGAACTTGTAATAGTAAGAAACAGTAAAAGGTCTAAATACTAAGACTTAAGAGGGGAGCTTGATCTAGTTCAGGAGAGGAGGACCAAACTAGATCAAGCTCAACCCAGCACAGGTTCATGACATAACCTATATTGAGATCAGTTTTTAGACTGATGACAAGACAGGTTCATGTCATGGACTAGATCTAGATCAAGCTGGAAGTGTCAGGTCAGTGATAAATCATCCAGGTTCACTCTAGATCCGGATCACGACATGTTACGGGTTAAGGATCATGCCATGATCATGTCTTGTTCTAGAACAAGACAAGTACTTGTCAAGATCTTGATACCGCGCGAGAACGCGAACGTCTTGAATGTCTTCCCCCTACTATACAGACTCAAGCGGTGTCAAAATCAGGTTTGCCCTGGTCAGGACGTTTTGACACCGTCTGAGCCTGTCTAGTATGGGGTTCCTAGTTTGGGTCTCCGGCCCAGTGATCCCGGAGCTTTACCCGAGCCCGTTTCCAGGCCGACTTCGCTGCATCGTAGGTCACGTCGAGTGCCTCACTCATACACACCAGGTAGTCAGATCCTAGCACTGAGTTACCAGATGCTACCCACCGGACAGTCTCAGCCTCGCCCTTGGTCAAGCCAGTAACGGGCCGAAGTTCCGTCACAAAATCGTCAAAATCATCCTGTTCTGGCTCCAGTCCATAATCGGTTTGGTCTTCGAGATAATCGACAAATTCGAGGTCTTCTCCAGCCGCATAATTCAGGCTGAGAGTCCGTTCTTGTTCATGATCTGGACCTGTCCTGAATCGCTCGCTCTCAATCTTGTATTCGTCGTGTTCCGGTACCTCGCCAATCTCAGCGTAGACGTCTCTGACAAAGTCTTTCCAGCCCGGATCTTGCCTTCCCCAAGGAAGGGGGGGAACTGTCCCTGAAAGGTCTTCTGGGGCCATAGGAAAGCCTTGTACGACTTCCTGACTTTCGGGACTATCCGGACCCCAGATCAAGGACCAAACCGAGATTGGCTTGACTCCAGCTTCGGCCAAGGCAGCCCAGTACGCTCGTTCCGGCCACCCGATTGGATTCGGATCTTCTACGTCAAATCTCAAAGTCGGATCTCCCTCGGGTTGTTGCCTTAGCGAGTTCTTCCATGGCCTCGAACAACATCGTGTGACTTTCCCGGAGCCGGTCTTTCGTGGATTGGGCAGTACCCTCGGCCCAGACCTGTCCGGCCCGTCTAGCGGCGTTCAAGACCTGGGAACGGGCTTCACTCACTCGGCCACGTCCTTTCAGTTCGGCAACATGCCGTTCCGATCCAGCGTACACCCCAAGATCGAGCTTGCCAAGCCGGGCTTGATCAGGTACAGTCCGGGCTAAGCCAGAAGAAAGGGGCCCAGATGAACCTGTGTCGAAACGGCCACGACAAGGACAAGGTCGGGACTGTACCACGCAGTAACGGCCGTGTCGCTCTATGCCGGTCCTGCCTGAACGACAGTCGGGCCAAGTACAACGAAGCCCGGAAAAAGAAGCGGTCCGCCAAGGGTAAGCGAACCAGGATGTCAGACACCGAACGTCTGGAACGGCGCCGGGAACGAGACCGGCAAGCCCGGATCGCTCGGGGTTTGGCTGAACGGATGCGGACTCGCGACGGATTCGAGGACGACTACGGCCCCGTTCCGAAGCCGGTCCTAAACCGGGATTGGTTTGATTGGGTCGTAGCAGAACGGTTACTGTCCGGTGCCGCTCCGGGCCGGAACCCGACCAAGCTGGAATGGGCCGAGTTCTTCCGGAGGAATACCCGGGTTCAGTTGCCATTGCTGGTTGAGGTCACTGGCCTGAACCCCGAGACTATCGGGCGTCATGCTCGGGACAACAACTATACGTGGCCATATGAGTTGACGGGGGCGGTCCAGAAATGAATCCGTGGAGCAAACTGATCGAGTACTTAGAAGAGGACTATGCGAGCATGGCCGTGGTAGCCGTGCTCGAACTGATCGAGCTCGGCGAGACGCCACAGGACATTCGTCGATACCTGGTCAAGAACGATTCGAGTTGGTGGAAAGATGACTGAGCACCGAAGTTGGTCCCAACTCGAACAGTATTCGGCCGAGCTCGGCGGATGCGCGTACCGGTATTACCTGGCTAGGATCGAACGGGTCTGGAAAAAACCTGCTGCCTGGCTTTCGATGGGTAGTGCCGTTCATTCGGCCGCAGAGGCTTGGGAGAAGTCTGGACGAGTCATGGCACCGGAACAGGTCCGACAGGTCTTCAGGGATACGTACAAGGCCAAGACGGACGAGATGCTCGAAGAGACCCCTAACACTCGATTCTGGCAATGGTCCGGCCCATACAACGGGGAACAAGACATCCCGCGACGGTTCAAGATCGGGCTCGAACACGTAGATCGGTATCTCGGCTGGTACGAGAAGCACCCCGAAGAAGTCATCTGGATCACTCCGGACGGGACCCCGGCAATCGAGCTCGGGTTCAGTCTTGATCTAGGCGGTGTCGAGGTTCAGGGGATGCTGGATCAGGCTGTCATGAAAGATCCGCACTCGACAAGCTCGGGAGGAATCCGGCACGGTGAAGTCGTGGCTCGGGACATCAAGTCCGGGAACAAGCCCGGCAAGGTCGAGCAGTTGAGCTTGGCGGGTGTTGCGGTCACCAAGGCTGATCCGGATACAGTGCCGATGAAGGGTGACTTTCTCATGACCAAGTCAGGGTACCCTACGTACCCGTACGACTTGATCAACGTCGACGTCTTGACCGAGAAGTTCGTCACGATGGACACGGCGGTCCGAGCTGGTGACTTCCCTGCCTCGCCCGAGGATGACAAGTGCCGGAGATGTGACGTAGCAGACTCGTGCCGGTTCAAGGCTTGACACGGCTCGGCCCGTAAGGCAGCATGGATCTGGCCAGCACAGAACAACCGAGAGAGGACGGAAACATGGATTACGAACAGGCCGAGCGACTTCGGGATGAACTTGTCCGGATCACGCTGAACCCGGAAGTGCACAATCAGGAAGTCTGGGTCGAGGCCAAGAGGAACCCGCGTCGACTGGCGGATCTGTCCGCGTGTGGCACTACCGGGTGCCTCGCCGGGAACGCCGTGGTCAGTGCGGGGCTTGAGTTGGAATGGACGGCCAAAGAGTCGTATGACGTGATGAGCGCCGCGTACGTTCGGACGGGTACTTACCAGGCTGTGAATTGCCGGGATACGGATGGCAGCGTCAAGACTATTTCGGCCAAGGCTCGGGAACTTTTCGGGCTTAGCTACGAACAGGCGGATTGTCTGTTCTCCCCGTACAATTCCGTTCCGGAGTTGTGGGGGCTGGCCCTCCAGTTTTCGAACGGGCAAATCTCGTATCGGGACGTGCTCGACGCGTACGAAACCCGGGCCCAGCGTGCGGAAGCCAAGCTCCGGGCTGTCTCCGAAATCGTGAAGGGCTGAGCCATGCTGAACGTGAGCAGGTTGTTGGAAGAACTCCGGTTCGTCACAATCCACCCGGACAAGCACAATCAGGAGCTTTGGGCCAAGGCTGTGACCGAAGCTCAGATCCCGGAAGGTGACGCATGGTACGAGATCACGCCGCCGCGCCCGTCCGCGTGTGGTTCGTTCGGGTGTCTGGCTGGTAACACGGCGATTCACGAACCGGGTGTTGAACTGGACTGGTACCAGCCGGAAACCTACCGAAGCGACGGTGGTCGGAGCATCTTTGTGTGGCAGGCCGACTATATCCTGAACGAATGCGTTACGGTTCCGGATTGGGATGGTAACGGAAAACACAAAGAGCCGAAGTCGATTTCCGAAAAGGCCCGAGAACTCCTCGGCCTGACTCCGTTCCAAGCACACCGGTTGTTCGACGGCGACAACACCCTGGACCGGCTCTGGGAACTGGCGGAACAGTTCTCGGGTGGCGAGATCATCGCGAACAAGGTTAACAGATGGTCCCAGAAATCGTACGGCAAGGCTCTGAAGGATGCGGAGGAAGCAAAGTGAGTACCGACCCCCGGCGGAACAAGCGCTCGATTATCGAGCGACTCAAGTACGGCCACGACAAGAAGACTACGGCCCAACTCCGGACCGAACAGGGATGTTTCTGTTTCCAGGGGGTTATCGCGGACGAGTACCTCAGGGACACCGGCGGCGAATGGATCGGGGGTATCGGTATCCAAGTCAATCCGGACAGCAGGATGAGAACCGCGTATATCCCTAAGGAAGTCATGGAATGGTCCGGATTTTCGGAGACGGAGCTTTCCCGGTACACGTCGCTGAATGATGACGTAATCCTGGGCCTGACGTTGGCTCAGCTCGGCCGGATCATCGACAACGACGTGTCTTGGGGCGTGTAGCATCTACACGATCGGGCAATCAAGACGAGTCAGGGGCTCGGCTGGTGAACCATTGCCAGCCCCGTTCCGGGCATTCGATCAACTCGGCTTTACGTTCCGCCGTGGTGGGTTCGTCTTGATCGTGGCTGGGCCGGGCACGGGTAAATCCGCGCTCGGCCTGGCTTGCGGTCTTCGGTTCAAGGTTCCGGGCATGGTCTTCAGCGCGGACTCGGACGCGTTCGAGCAATCGACTCGTGCCTTCTGCATGGAGACTGGCGAGGACCGGAAAGTAGGGGAACGGTTCGCGCGAGGATTGTTGGAAGAATCGGAAAAGGATCTGGCCGATCGTATGGCCGGAATCCCGATCCGGTTCAATTACGATGCCTCGCCCACGCTAGACACGATCAACACCACGATGGAAGCCTTTGATGAACTATACGGCGAGTATCCGTTCTGGACTTTGGTCGACAATGTCACGAATGTTCAGAACGGGACTGCGGACAACGCGGAAAATCCTTTCGGTGGCCTTGAGACGTTCATGGAATATCTGAACACCATGGCCAGGAACACCCAGACATGTGTGATCGGGCTTCACCACACGCTCGGTCAGTACAACGACGGGCTTGATCCGATCCCGTTATCTGGGGTCAAGGGCCAGATCACCCGGGTCCCACCACAGGTTCTGACGTTGTTCCGGCCGGACGATGCACAGCTTGGCATCTCGGTAGTCAAGAACCGAGGTGGACGGGCCGACCCAAGCGGGCGCCGGTACGCGTTGCTAGACTTCGAAGGCTCGACCATGACGATCAAAGATCCAGACTGAGAGGATGGTATGAAATACTTCAAGGCAACAGATGAGCATAGTGATCTGGAAGGCCCGTTCTGGTTCCGGAGCAGTGATGGTGTCGGTACGGAACTTTTGACCTATTCCGGCAAGTGGCAACGATCGTTCCCGCTCGCGGTTCAGATCTACGCGTATACAGACATCGAAACGCCTGGAGTGTCCTGGGCCGTGATCCGGGCCGAGGATCTGCCGGACGGGGTCGAGTCGTGACTGTTCGGTGGTGGGCGTATGCCCTCAACGTGGTTGGGATGTTGCTGAGCCTGATCGGGTTGATTTGGACATCGTTCACCGGCCCGGGTTGGGCGATCTTGGTTTACGCGGTTCTTCTGATCGTATGCGGATTGACTTTGGTGTTCCTGGTGTGTAAGGACAGGGAGCTAGAATGAGCTACACGTATCTGGCTACTTCAAAGAAGAACGGGGTCCCGCTCGCGTCCTTTCCTCGGAAACATGAACTGGAACGGTGGTGTGGACTTGAGTTCAATCGCTCGCTTGGGTTTGAATCGGTTCGCTTGTTCCGGGTCCGGTCCTACCCCTGGGAGCTGGACAGCATCGTGGTGGAACTGGAGTACTGGGCCGGTTTGAAGTCGCTGATCGAGAAGACGCCGTAATGGCCCGTAGGAAGGCCGTACAGCCGAGTCCCGTGAAGGGTCAGTGTAAGGACTGCCCGGAAGGGGTTACGCGGCTTGTACGGCGTCCTGGGCCCCGTTGCGCGGAACATCACAGACAGTACCGGGATCGTGTACGGAACGAGAAACATGGCCAGCGAATCCTGAAGACGTACGGGATCACGGCTGATGAGTACCAGGCGATCTACGATGCCCAGGGTGGTGTCTGTGCGATCTGCCAGCGTGCGACCGGAGCAACGAAGAAGCTGAGTGTCGACCACGACCACAAGACCGGCGAGGTCCGGGGTCTGCTCTGCACCCATTGCAATCGGTACGTGCTTGGCCATCTCCGAGATTCGGTCGCGGCTCTGCTCCGGGCCGTTAGGTATTTGTTATCTCCTCCGGCCAGGAAAGTCTTGACACGGCTTCGGGGCTAGAGCAGACTGGTCGTATCAGCAACGAAGGGGACCACGATGGTGAAGTTCAGCGAAGACCTGTACAACGCTCAGGGCGAGAAGGTCAAGACCGTGGAATGGATCGAGATCGCCCCGAAGCCCAGCAACACTCCGGCCACGGTGGATCTCTTGATGCACCCGCCGACATGGCCGTGCGACCCGGTCTACGTCCGACAGTACGACCGGTGGGTTGAGAACCGGATCAAGAACGGTCTTCACTGGCGCTGAGCCGAAGGGGCGGCTCTGGTTGACTCAAGCCGGAGCCGCCCCGTAACGTGGTCCTTACCAGCAAAGAACGAGAGAGGGACAAGAAAATGCGTTACTACCGCAAGGGTGACCAGGTCCGAATCGGCAAGAGCGGCAAGGTTGACTACACCGTGTTCCTCGACCAGCTGACTCGGGTTGTGTTCCTTCAGTCGAACAACACCGGCAAGGTCACCCTAGTCGACATGGAGCGGGTTGTCCTGGTTCAGGCGGTCGAGGACGTGTCCGAGCTGAACCTTCCGGACGTGGAGACCACGACAGGCGTGAACCGTCCGGAGCCCCTGGCGGGCATGGCGGAACTGATCATCCCGGACCAGACTCCGGCCGGTACCGAGCCGGTCTCGGATGAGGCTTGGGGCAACGGTCCGGACGTTCAGCCGGACAAGAACGATCACCGTGAATCCGTGTACGGCCGAACCATCCTCGGGGCCCTGAACCGGCTCGGCAAGCACGTCTACGCGGGTACGGCCACGACCAAGCGCCGGAACAAGGCTCAGAAGAAGGCTGAGAAGGCTCGGCGTCGTCAGGATCGGATCGAACGTCGTGCCGCGTACGAAGCATCCCGGACGGGGGTGTGATGAAAACAGCAAGTGTGTCACAGGTGATCCGAGCCCAGATGGTTTCTATGGGGATTCCGATCACGACGGTGCGAACCGTGATCCGTTCCAATGGCCGGTTCTCTACTCGGGTATACGGGTTCGACGTGCCCAGCATTGCCGAAGCTCTCCGGACCTTGCATCCGGAACACAACGTGTCAGAGACCGTGAATTTTGCGGTTATGATCAGTGACGGGAGGGTGTGATGGAACTGGAGAAGCCTCCGAAGCCGCTCAGCTTGTACGAGTTTGTCCGGGCCGTTGATGACCTCCGGGCCAGCAGCAACAACGTGTACGTCCATGTCGGTACCGGAACGTCTGTATTCCGGATCACCGATGTCGAGCTTGACGATGACGGCGACATGACCATCCACACTGAGAACCCCTGAGAGGAAACCATGTCTGAACTTAGCGAAGCCCTGGATCGTAGCAGGGCGCTGGAGCTCGCCATGCGCGTGTTCGAATCCGGAACGATCGAGCCGTACGAGATCACCAAGTACGCGGAGAAGTTCGCCAAGTTCCTGGGCGGACCGGAGCCGGTCGACTCCGAGCTGCATGGCGAGACCCCGTGGAGTTACTTCGTGGATGAGGTAAACCCGCATTCCGACTCGGCCTATTTCCGTCGGATCAAGGGGAACGACACCCGCACTAGTGAGTTTCTGAACGGGCACGGGTACGGGCCGTGGAGTTCTACGGGTGAAGACATCAGTCGGGAATACATGGCCCAGGCTGGGTACCGGGGAATCCGGTTCGAGGAATTGCCGGACTGGGTCCAGGAGATCTCGTGACTTGGCCGGTCTCTGACCCGGATACCGAGACAACCCCAATCTACGACGACGTCAAGAAAGAGATGGAAGATGACTGACTTCGATGTTCTGTACCGGGGCGTTCCGGTTCCGGATTCGATTCTGACCCCGGGTCTGTTCAGTGGCGCTCTCGAAGGGTTCAAGCTGGGTGTGGACGCTACACACCAGATGTTCGGGGGCTTGAACAACCCGGACACGCCCGAGTCCAAGGACGACCCGTACGACTACTTCTCGGATGGGGACGGGAACGGAAACGAGTGGATCTGGCGGTACCGGAAAGGTGAGAAGGTGGGCGAATACACCCGCGAGTACGAACCGGGCTGGAGCAAGGCTTACACGTCCCGCGAGCACGTGCTGGACTCCGGGTACACGTATCTCCGGGAACAGGATCTCCCCGCATGGGCGCGTGACTGAGTACGAACTATGGAGCTTCGGCCGGGCTCGGGATGAACCTGAGTCCGGCTGGATCTTTCATGGGTACAGGAGGCTGAACCTCTCTGATGTGATTCGATATCACGATTTCGGATATTACGTTAGAAAGGTAACCGGTGATCGTTCCAGTACTATCCCACTTTTTCCCATCCTGGCAGCCACCGAACCGTATCCGGGATCGGGGCTGGACTAAATGTCTATGCCCAAGCCATGATGAAGACCGGCCTTCGGCCGCGATCAGTCTTGAGTACGACGCGGTTCGGTGCCAGGCTTGTGGGTTCCGGGGCAACTCCGTCACTATCATCATGAACGAGGAAGGGGTGTCTGCCCGTGAGGCCGAGCGAATCCGTGATGAACTCGCTACTGACAGCGGCCAAGAAATACGCTCGGTCCCTGCCCGATTCACCGGCCGTCCCGTTTTTGGAGAGTCGGGGCTTCGATCTAGAACAGGTCGAACGGTTCCGCCTTGGCTACGTCGTTGAGCCGGAGATCGGCCACGACATGTACAAGCACCGGCTCAGCATTCCGTACTGGCGTCGAAGCCCCTCGGGTGTGTGGTCAGTCCGGGGAATCAAGTTCAGGCTTCTACGAGCACCAGAGGGCCGGGAACAGAAGTATCTGGGCACACCCGGGTTCAAGCCAACGCTGTTTAACACCCAAGACGCTATCTCGAACGAGGATTGGGTGTGCCTGACCGAGGGTGAACTCGACTGTATCGCCGCATCCTCGAACGGGGTTCCCGCTGTAGGTGTTCCTGGGGCTACGACATGGCAAGCCAAGTGGAATCCGATCTTTTACGGGTACGAAACCGTGTACGTTCTTACCGACGGGGACCAAGCCGGTCTGGATATGGGTGGTGTTGTAGCAGATAACTTGCCCAACGCTAAGGTCATTCCGATGCGGGATGGCGAGGACGTGAACAGCATGGTCCAGAAATACGGTGCAGACAAAATTAGGGAGATGATTGGTAAATGATCAAGAATGTGATTTATCGCGTCGTTGATACCGAGGGCGAGACGTACTCGGGTTGGAACAACACGGCCGGGATTTACAACTCGGACCGTACGGCTCGACTCCAGTTGAACAAAGAACTCCGTCGCCGGAAGAGCCACCAGGAGTATATGGCCCGGAACGGAAAGGACCCGTTAAAGTACGCCCCGCTCCGGATTCAGAAGGCCACGATCGAGTGGGAGGACACCGATGACTGAAGAGACCGTGACGATCCCGAAGTCTGAGTACGACCGGCTGATCCAGAGTGAGGATGAACTGGCTCGGCTGGAATGCTACGGCGTCGACAACTGGATCGGGTATAGCGACGCACTGAACGACACGGAAGGGTACTTCGCTGATGAGTGACAAGTTCTGTCCGATCACGGTTCACCAGGCTCAGACAGCCCTGATCGAGTGTATCTGGGACAACCTTCGGGATCTGTCTTGGGATGAAGTGCCCCGATTGATCCGGGAAATGGACCCTAATTACGAGCCCGGTGTCTACCCTTGGACCGAAGTCGAAGACTACATGTCCGAGTTGTGGGAGCGCGCCGAGATCACGTTCAAGGACAAGCCATGACCGAGACTGAAGATCTCGGAGACGAGGTGGTCTCGCGGTTCAAGGACTTGCCTACTCGATTCGATCTGGAAAAGGTTAAGGCGTATGCTCGGGCTTATGCGGAGTACACCCTGAGCCGAGTCGCGGACAACCTGGACCGGGAATCCCAGTTCTCGGCCGGGCGAGCCATCCGAGACAAGGTGGACGAGATCAAGGCGGGGACCATATGATCGAGAGACTGATCCTAGCCGGGCTCTGGAGAAACGAGATCTGGCCGCTAGGAGAAGTCACGTACGATCCCGAGACATGCACGCCTGAAGACATCTATACCAGGATCGCGGAGTGTCTGAGGGCTCAGGCCACGGAATTCGAATTCGCGGCCATCACAGGAAGGATTGACCTTGACGGAGACACCGCCCCCGGGGAAGACTTGGGTAACGATTGAAATCGAATCGGAAACAGATGGTCTTCTCAGTAATGGGATCCCTACGAAACTTTTAGGACGGGATGTTGTCCAGTTCCGAGAAGGTCCAGACCGGGAAGATCCTTCCGACAAATGCAATCGCTTGCTTGGTGAGGCCGAGTTCAAGTTTCGGGATGCGTGCTACTCCTACCCCACGGGTGGCCCGGCAAACACAGGTAAGTTGCTCTCAGAAGGTGCTGAGCTCCTGGCCCAAGCCCTGAAGGTGTTCCGGGAGGAACTGTGAAGATCCTCGCGTGGGATATCGAGACTGGGCCGAACCTCGCACACGTCTGGGGCTTGTGGCAGCAGAACGTAGCCTTGAACCAGATCGAGGAACGAGGAGAAGTCCTGTCCTTTGCCGCGCGATGGATTGACCAGCCCAAGAACAAGATTATGTTCTGGTCGAACGAGCAGGGCCATCCCGAGATGATTTCCCAGGCTTGGGACCTTCTCCATGAGGCGGACGCGCTCGTGTCCTGGAACGGGAAGGGGTTCGATACCAAGCATATCAACCGGGAGTTCCTTCTTCAGGGCCTGAATCCGCCGAGTCCGGCCAAAGAGATCGATCTCATGCTCGTGGCCAAACGCCGATTCCGGTTCGTCTCGAACAAGCTCGACAACGTCGCGCAAGAGCTCGGCCTTGGTGGCAAGGTCAAGCATTCCGGGTTCGAGCTGTGGCGTCGGTGCCTGGCCGGTGATCCGAAGGCTTGGGCCGAGATGCAGCGATACAACGAACAGGACGTTCATCTTCTGGTAGACTTGTACTACCGGCTTCTGCCCTGGATCGATGGGCACCCGAACCGGAACTTGTACGATCCGAAAGAGGATGGCTGTCCGAAGTGCCCGGCCGAGTACGAGGACTTGATCAAGCAAGGGTTCCGGCCAACCCTGACCGGAATGTACCAGCGTTACCAGTGCTCGAAATGCGGGTCCTGGTCAAGTGAAGGTGCCCGACTTGTCGGAGCCGATATCCGAGAGGAAAAGTAATGGATGATGAGAAGGCCTTGGCCAAGGTGATCGTTGTCGTGTCCGTTTTGACTATCCTGGCTTTTGCCGGTGTGTTCATCTGGGGCATCATCGAGCTCGTGTCCTGGCTGGTGACCAAGTGATCCCGGGCGCGGACTACGACGCCGAGTCCCTGACGGTAGACGTGAACGTCAAGGCTGTGCTGACCATGAACATCTGGATCGAGTCTCTTCAGTTGAACGATGCCAACACGGTACTCGTGACGAGCTCGCGCGAGACTGAAGACGGGACCGAGATCCTGACCGGGGTGGATGGCGTGACCGGGGTCCCTCTGGAGATCTCGATCCGTCGGCTCGGATGAACCCCTGGTTCGGGAGACCGGACTGGACAACCAACGTAATCTACGAAACAGGAGAAGACATGGCACTCGAAGTCACCGTGACGATCAAGTCCGGAGCTGGACACGGCGCACCCTGGCACGTCGTGAAGGGCACGCCCAAGGATGTCGCGGCGTACCTCGGGATCGAGGAGCTTCCGGCTCAGGGTCAGGGCTCGACGATCCAGGCTCAGCTCCACAAGGTCGCGGCTTGGGCGGCCGGGGATTTCGAGTCCCTGAACCCGGGAAAAGGGTAGGCCCGAAACCGGGCACGCCAGAAAGGGCATTGCTGGCCCCTGAGTGGGCCCCTGCCGCACCGGAGTGCGTTCATGGTGTGGTACCGTACAAGACCAGCGTAGACCCTGTCACAGGGGAAGTCAGCCATGCTTACGTGTGTCTGCCGTGCGTTGTGTTTGATCTATTCAAAAGGGAGAATCAGTGAGCATTTGGGACGAGAAACCGACGACCGGGAACAAGGTGATCCTGACCGAGCGTGGTGACGAGTTCACCGGCAAGGTTCGGGAGCGTGGTGAGGTCTACGTGGACCGGTTCAAGAAGAACGTTCCGACCGTGACCTTCGAAGACGGGACCGAAGAGGGTCAGGTCTTCGAGGCTGGCCTGACCGTGTGGAAGAACGCCATGCTCCGGATCCAGCCGAAGCCTGGTGACTGGCTCCGGGTGTGGCGTGGTGCTGACAAGGGGTCGTGGACGGACGGGGGTGTCGAGCGTGTCGAGGCTCCGGCGGATGGCCAGCCTGTGAAGGTCTCGGCTCCGGTCGAGGCTCGACCGGAGCCGGTCAACGCTCCGGCCAAGGTCAACCAGGACAAGCCGCCGTTCTGATCGGTTGGGCCGGGCTCGAAAGGGCCCGGCCCTGTCCGGTGTTCGGCCATGACAGAACAGAGAGGGACCAATGACTCACCGGAGTCGGTTAATGTACGAGGATGAAACCCATCAATGCCACTTCTGCGGTGAATGGGTCCAGGACGGACTTGATCCGGAAGGCGAACGGCACTGGCTCAGCGATTGTCGACCGGATCTTGTCGAGCACGAACCGGGCGAGGTTTGCACGTGGAGCCATGAAGACTCGGCCCAGAACTGTTACGCGTACCAGGATTTCAGGACGGGTGCATGGGGTCCTGATCACATTCACTTCCACAAGGATGGACCAATGTAATGACAGTAAATGAACTGATTGAAGAACTGATCCGGTATCGGGAGATGGGTGCCGGTGATGACCTTGTGTGGCTGTACATAACCGACTCAACCGGGTGCGGCGAGTCGCATGGCGCGACGTTGCGCCGTGTCGAGCAGAGTGGCGTACTCCACGTAATCGATCTATTGGATGAGGAGACACCATGAGCAGTCGAAAGCGGAACTGGATTCAAGACACGACGATGTTCCGAGGCGTGTTCCTGCGGGATGGGCAGCACGTCGAGTACAGTGGCCCATACGACACCTATGCCAAGGCCAAGGCGAGCGTGACGCACTGGATCAAGGCTGGTGGATACGGCGAGAACGAGCGTAGGACCGGACACGTAGAAATGGCGGTACCGGAATGGCAGAAGATCGGAGACTGATCTGCGGGTCTGTGTCCCCGTACAAAAACCACAACGGTGCGGTGTGCAATCTACACCCAGGCCATTCGGACCTCCATTGGCAGGTCTGGTATATGGGCGGGGGTATGTTCTGGTCCGAAGCCGAGGTACGGCACGCAAGGAAAATCCGGGTACGTCTGGGAAGGTGGCTAAGTCGTGACTGATCCGATCGTATTCCCGGACGATACCTTGTTCTTCGATATCGAGACACATTCGATCACGGAAAGGTATGCCTGGACACCTCGGGAATATTTCCGTCTAGGCGGGTATTCCTGGGGCGAGTCCGAAGAAGTCTTTATCACGGACGACTACGATGAAATGATCGAGGTTATCCGTCAGGCCACGATCCGGGTTGGGCATAACATCCACGCGTTCGACCTGTCAGTCCTGTTTGGAGTTGACTCGGATGAAGCTTTGCAGATGGCTCGGGAATACAGCGTGTTCGACACCATGACCCATGCCACGCTTGTCATGCCCGCTCCGTACAAGTACGTTGATTACAAGGGCAATAGCCAAACCGTGGTTAAGCCCGAACAAGCCCGGAAATGGTTCAAGCTTGCCAACCTAGCTCACCACCTGAAAGTACCGGGCAAGCTCTTGGACTTGAAGGACTTGGCCGAGAAATACGAATACGACATCGTACCGATCCTGAAGAAGGACGGGACTCCGGGCAAGCGTGTCCAGAAGATCCGGAAGCCGGACGTGTGTTGTGGCTTCGGCCATATCCCGATTGATGTGGACGACCCAGACGAGGACCGGGCCCAAGACGCTCTGATGTTCCGGGATTACCTCCGAGATGATGTCTTGGCAGCAAGGCACGTTGCTCGGGCTCTGATAGGTCTAGACAGCGCTCCAGGTCGGTATGAGTGGGATGAACAGTTCTCGGCCGGTATCCTTGCCCAGATCTCCCGGAACGGCGTCCGAGTCGATCAGGATGAAACCAAAGCCCTGATCTACGAGCAGGATTGGGACGCGGCGCACACCCTTGACTGGCTTCGGGACCGGTTCGGGTTCCCGGTCTCGGACAAGAAAAAGCCGCTCCAGTCCAACGAGGGCAAGGAAGCCGTGCTCAAGGCTATGACCGAGCTCGGTATTTCCACGAACGGACTTGGCCGGACCGACAAGGGGAATCTCTCGTTTGGTGCCGACTCTATCCGAGAAGCGTGCGGATACGTCTCGACGAACAAGGGGTGGGAACCAACCGAGGCTGTTCCGGAAGAGGTCCAGAAATTCGCGGATGCCCTGGCAGTGTTGGCCGGACAGCGATCGATGCCGGAATTGACCTGGGCATGTATGCACCCAGACGGAAAGGTGCATCCGGAGATCGCCTCGCTCCAGAAGTCGGGCCGGAACTCAGTGACCGAGCCAGGTCTGACTGTGTATGACAAGCGGTACAAGCACCTTCTTTTGCCGGACTCGGATTGGGAAGGGCTATGCGGATTCGACTACTCGAACGCGGACGCTCGGGTTGTGGCGGCCCTGAGCGGGGATGAGGCTTTCGCCGTCCGGTTCCAGCCTGGCCAGGATGGGCACCTGATCAACGCCTACGCTGTGTGGGGAAAGGAACTGGTCGACACGGACGTAGAGTATTACCGGAACAAGATGTCAAAGCGAATGGGCCATGCCTGGGGTTATCGGGTTGGAGCCACCACCTTGCACAAGAACACGGGTATTGCCGAATCCGTTTGCAAGGTATTCCTGACCGGGTTGAACAAGGCATTCCCCGGAGTCGTGGCGTGGCAGAACGCGGTTGTTGCCAAGGCTAGTAGTCTCGGATATGTCAAGAATCTGTGGGGCCGGAAAATGAAGGTCGATCCGAAACGGGTATTCACTCAAGCCCCGGCTCTGGAAGGTCAGGGCGGCACGACCGAGATCATGAAACGTGGCATGTTCAAAATGCCTAACCGGCTGATCCGGATGATCAAGATCCCAATCCATGACGAGCTTCTCGCTTCGATCCCGCTCGCCACGTTCGAGGAAGACCGAGCCTTGTTCGTCAAGTGCTTGTCCTCCGAGCTTGACCCGCCGGGTGGACAGCGTGTAGAGTTCCCGGTCGGTAGTACACCCAAGCCAGCACGGAATTGGAGAGAGGCGGCTCATTAAATGGCGCACTATTACGTCGGGGACAAGCACTATATCGGTGACCCGATCGGGAATATCACGGCTCTGAAAGAGCCTGACAACGAAGATGGCTTGCAATATCTGGCTCTAGGTGGGGACACCGGGTCCTGGGCTTGGGGTAACAACCTTTGGATGGCTCGGGACTATGCTAATTCCACGACCCCCCCGCGTACTTTTGAAACTAAACGTACGCACACAGACAGCGATTACATGATCGTGGTTGCGGTCTCGGACGAATACCCGCACCAAACCAAGTTGGCCCGAACGTTTTCCCAGGAAAGTCCGTTCGAGGAAACCCGGATTTCGGCTCGGGCCGAAGTTCTGCGGGAAGCTGAGTGTCTTATCACAGGTGACCGGAACCGGACTTACGGTGAACCCATGGAGAACTTCGAGAACATCGCTCGACTGTTCAACACGTTCCTCCGGTACAAGCTCAAAGACGGAGCCGAGATCACGCCGGGTGACACGGCCGGTTTGATGATTCTGGTCAAGTTGGCTCGGGAAATGTCCGGGCCGAAGGAAGACAATAAAGTCGACATGATCGGGTACGCAGCGTGTTGGGCGGAGGTCGACCGAGGTTAATCCGATAGGGTGACGGGGCTTGCACGAGTCTCGTCACCCGGGTAAGGTTGAGTCATGGCGAAGAACGAGAACAAGAGAAGTTGGCGGGACAAAGCCCCGGAAACGATCGAGATCGGGTGTATGAACCGAGCCGCGCACCACGATGTCCCGTATTGGTTCACAGCAGAGCGGGGCAAGCCTGCTACCTGTCCGGGTTGCGGCCGGGGAAACTAGTTGGGGACCAAACACGGGTACACAGAGAAAGAGTGCAAGGTCTGTCACGAAGTCAAGCCTCGGTCCGAGTTCCCAGCGTACGGAGGCTTGACTTGCCGGGCGTGTACTCGGGACAAGGAACGGGAAGCGCGGCCTGCTCGGTATCAACGTGATAAAGAAAACCCGAAGTACGTTGAAGAGAACCGGCGCCGGGCTCGGGAATACAAGCGTAGGAAGAAGGCGGAACGAGAGGAACAGAACGTGACCGATCCCCCGGAGGACAGCTACGCGGAATACGAGCAAGCTTGGGCCAACGCGGGTATCGATGAAGTCATGGACGGGCTCGAAGACGACGCCTTGATTGACTCGATTGCGAAGGGTGTCGCGTCGGACGAAACTCCGGACGGCTTGGCCCGGACTCTGGCGGAGCTTCGGGACGCCGTCGATGCAACGAACATCCCTGTCAAGAACACGGCCAAGGTTGAACGCGGTGAGAGCGTCTTGCCGCCACGTAACGAAGGGACCGCCCAGAACATGACCGCTCACGAATCCGCTGTGCGACTTCTCCAGATCTCGGGGGACACGACTCCGCTGGCGGCTGTTCAGCAACTGATTCAGGTTATTACCGACACCAAGCAAAACGTGGCGGCAGCGCTCGGAGATGGACACAGTCAGCTCGGCAACGCGATCGGTCCGTTCCAGTCCGCCCAGGACCAGGCCGAGCAACTCATGGGCATCATCGGTGGTGCACTCCAGAACCTGGAAAGTATCGCGGGTCAGATCGGTTAGGTAACGACTCGGGGCCCGGTCTTGTACCGGGCCCTTCGGTCGTGTACTGTCAGGTACATGCCGAAGAACGTGCACTGCCGAATTTGCCGGGAGCCCCTGACCTGGGATGACACAGAAGGTGCCTGGGTCACTCCGGACGGGTACGACGTGTGCCCCACGGATCGTCAAGAACACGACCCGTACGACGAAAACGGGATTGCACTCCCGCTCTACCTCTGAGAGGATACAGACATGGAGTACTACAAAGTTTTGAAGAATTTCCGTGACGAGGACGGCGACGAACTGTCTGTGATCAAGTGGATTGACGGGACAGCCACATTTAGTGGCATGGCCCATAACGGCGTGGTCGAGCTGAGCCCGGAACAGATTCAGGAATTGATCGAGTACCTGAACGGAGACGATAAGTGAACCCGGACAGTCGTGACGAAGAACTGAAGATCCGGGAGCGCTTGGCCGGAATCGTGGCCGAGATGGTTTCGGGTGTGGATGGGGCGGACCCTGAGCCCACGGATGTTTGGATCGGTAACAAAGCGTATTGGTTTATTCAGGGTTTGATCGATCAGGAAGAGGGACGATGACTGGACTGTACGAGATCGAGACGATCGGGTACTGCAAGGCGAGTCTGAAGAAGTGGCCGGATGGTTTCGTCACGCTCGTCATCGAAGACCTGGTCCATGGCGATAGTGGGATCGTGATTAGCCCTGAGAGCGCTCAGGAGCTGTCTAAGTTCCTGTCTGGGGAGTAGACCCTACAGACGAGAAAAGCCCCGTCCTAGACCCACTCAGGGCCAGGACGGGGCTTTTCTGTGTTACACGGTGTCGTTCTTCGGGGCTACAACGGTTCCGATCACCGTGAGGAGACCGGTCAGAGACGCTGCCCAAGCCGGGTCAATGCCCGGGATCAGGACGGAGACGCCCACACCCAGGATCGCGGCCACGAGAGCCCCTACAGCCTTTGCATACTTCATGTAATAACCTTTCCTGTTCTGATCAGAAACAGTCGACCTCGAACGGCTCGGCCGCCGAGTACTTGATATCTGCCCAGACGGCGTTCTTCAGGTCATACCGTCGGTGCGAGACAAGCCGGTTATTGTAACCCGGAGTAGCGGCAGGGTCCTGACCAACGCCCTGCTTGTCATTGCCCCAAGCAAAGATGTGGCCGACCCACATCGGAGTGCCGTACCCGTCCCCACCAATACGGGGCCGGATCACGACACCGGCCGTGTCCGTGCCGGACAGGTTGACCCGGAAAGTGTGCTCAGCTCCGTCCGGCGGAGTCACGGTGATTCGTTCCATTAGCTCGGCAGTTCCTTTCTTGTCTTCGGGCGTAGGGCTCGGCTCGGGATCGCCAGAGAGGTATCCAGTCACTAGGTTCCGGAACGCGTTCATATCAAAGTTGGGATCGGACTTTCGCCCGACCGGGTAACAAACTTCCTTGTGGCCCATGACTCGGCTGGCCGGGACCCTGAAGGCACGAGCCAGAGCCGCACACAGCTTGGCGTAAGCCTTGATCTGGGTGTCCGGCCACGGAGCCGTACCGGTCCCTTCAGCTTCGATCCCGATTGAGTGCGGGTTGCTCTGCCACGACTGGATCGTGTCTCCAGCGTGCCAGCACAGACCAGCGGCCACGACGTAGACCGTTCCGGACCGAGCCAGGACGAAGTGTGACAGCGGCCCGGCAAGCCCGGTACGGCCATTCTGGACCACGTACAGGCTCGGCGCGTCCCCGGTCGGGGCTCCGGCCGTGTGATGGCACACGATGGCTTGTACGTCCGTCTGGGGGCCGTGTCCCCGGGTCTGCCAGCCAGGCTGTTCAATCACAGTCAGGCCAGCGGACCGAGCGATCTGGGCCAGGTTGGTTAGGTACATACTCCCTCTATTCCTTGTGTCTAGGTGCGTCATGGCGAGGCTTGCGAAGGATGATCAGAAGTCGCCACACAACACAGGCCACGACCAGAGCGAACGCGGGGGTACGTATCCATTCGAATACGCCCGGTACGATAAAGGGCCGGACCAGGTAGAGCAGGAATACAGCCGTCAACGACGTCGTGAACACCCCGAGGTGGCGTCGGTACTCGTCTGTGCCACGCTTCCACCATCGAGCCCGGTACCCGTACACGATAGACGCCCAGGAACCGGATACGGCCCCTACGACCAGAACACCGAAAGTGATCCAGTTAGAAAGGTTCATCTTCGCTTCCTATCCGGTCTCTGTCCAGCCTGGAAAGCGAGCATGAAACCCTCGCCGACATGGTTCTGTTCCAGACGGAGACGCTGAGCTGTCCCGATTCGTTCGGCATCAGCTCTGAATTCTCGGGACAAGATCTGATCCGCCTCGGCTAGTTTGTTCTCTTCACGGGTAAATTCGGCATAACGGCCTAGAAGCCATTCGATAAACCTGTTCATCACGGGTTTCCGTCCGGTTGCGGAATCGGAAGAGAGCCTAGAGTCTTGTTCACGGCCTCTCCTACCGAGCCAAGCTGGATAAGCGCGAACCGGTAATTGAGATTCGCTTCACGCAACTTTTCTATCGTGTCGTTCTTTCTGTTCAAGACAGAAAGAAGGACAGTCACGACGATTCCTAGGCCCGTGATGAGTAACCCGGATAAGACCCCGAACAGGGTCAGCAGGTTAGCAGTCGTCACGGTATCTCCTAGGTATCAGGTTCCGATATCTTTGATAGTCAGGTTCGGAATGTGGCCGGTACTGGAATAAGCCTGAACAACGTTGTTCGTACCGTTAGCGGCATAGATTGTGGCGACGACAGTCCAGGTACCCGTGACCGAAGCGACGAAATCGCCGAATGCCTGGCACTGCGTGTTGAACCCGTTCGAGACAACCGCGTCCCGAGCGGACAGGATCGTGCCGGTCACGTCTGTAGTCGATGCCGTGTTCTTGGCTCGGAGCCGGAACCCAGCGCCAGTCGTAGAGACACCGGTACTGGACAGGTCACCCTGCCAAGTGCAATCGTATCGGCGTCCGGCCGTGGCGTTGAACGAGAATACGCAAGCAACGGTCTCGGTCGTGCCAACGGACGTGGCCGTACCCGTGGGTTTGTGCGATCCGATATAGCCCTTGGGCAGAGACGCCATTGCAGCTACAGCCGCGTCCATCAAGATAATCTTGGTCTCAAGAGCCAGAGCCAGAGCCTGAATCTGGCTCGGTCCATTCGGAGAGTCCGACAATGCCGGATACGGAAACGCGTACGTGGGTGTGCTGGGCATCGGTTCTCCCTTACAGAGGAATGAGGGTCAGAGTCTGGTTACCGAACGAAGCATTGACACCCGTTCCGAAGATCCCGACTTTGGCTTTCAACGTGAACGTGTTCAGTCCTGCATTGAGGCCGACACCCGGACCCATAACATACGATCCGGTACAAGTCGTGGATATCGCCGTGGAAGCCGCCGCCGCGCCCGAGTTGGCACTATTCTTGATCGTGGTGTTGTTGTACGAACCCGGAGCCAACGTTGTAGCACCGGATATAGCCCAACCAACCTCTGCGTTCGAGTTATTACACGTGATGTCCGCACCCCACAAAATCAGGACAGCTCGGGACGAACTGACATACACGTCTAGGCTCAAGGCCCCACCCGTGCTTGGCAAATCGACCCAGGCTCCAGAAGTGTTGGCAATCGTGCTGGCGTCAGTCCTAGTCCGGAACTGGACAGAACTCCCAGCGGTACCGCCTGGACTGGCAACCTTTCCCAGAATGAAGTACCGAGACTGTTTCCGGACAAGCTGGACCGAGTCACCCGGATTGAACCAAGTCGGGATACCCGAGTGGAGAGCGGACACGTTAGTAACGAACCCGCCATTAATCTCTACAGTGTTGACTCCGGTAAGCCTGTCCCAAGAAACGATTCGGCCCTGTACTAGGCTGAAATCCTGGTCCCCTATTCCGCCGGTAATGCCGGGTGTAATCAAATCCGCGATTCGACCCGCGATTGCCATGGATTATCCAATCGTCAGACTCTGTTTCCGGGTTTCGATCCGCATCACACCATCAACGTGGAGCGGGACCGTGATCGAATCCGCGATATGGGTTTCGTATAGGTGTTCGTCATACTTCACGGTCAGGACGTCGTAAGCTTCTAGAGCCGGATTCGGGACCAGGCCGAGCGATACCGAATACGGCAACCCGACCACGCTCAAGAGAAGACCCTGAGCCGCCGCCAGACACTGGGAGGCCGTAGTCATAAACGAGGACGAGAAGAACCTAGGCACCTTGCCGAACGACCCGCCCCATAACGTAGGCGAGTTCACGTCTGTATCGACCACCACGGCCTGAACGGGCGGGAGTTCACCTACCGGCTCACCACGAGCCACGACACCGTTGTAGACCCCGTCACGAGACAAGCTCCGTGTCGCCTGAACCAAGACTCCGTTCTGTCCGGCTCCGATCTCGAACACCGGCTCCGTCGTAGGATCAGGCTGAGACTTGACCACGAACCGCCCGGCATAATCGAAGTAACAGACCTTGCCGTACGAAGCGACTAGGTTCTGAATAAACCCGAGACGGTTATCCGAACAGATCTGGTCCGTCACCAGGTTCGTTGTGTACGCGGATCCGGACGGCCAGTCCGAGTCATACACCGTAGTCATTCCAGCCATGACATCCTGGACCAAGAAATCCAGCACAGCCGCGACCGAAGTCCCTGCCGAGAACTGAATCGGGTTGACAGGCCGACCATCGCGCAGGTTCGATTTCCTGTCCTCGCCACTGATCCGGAGCAAGCCTTTCGTGGTCTGCTCTACCGAGTTGATTCTGTAATACCCGAGACCCACGAATTCCTGGATCCCGTTCCCGTATTCAACGCCACGTTCGATGAACATCTCAGTCCCGTACGGGGCCAGACCGTAATCCCAATCCAGGTCTGTGGTGAGATCTACCGTGCTATTCACATCGGAGCCGGTATCGAACGTGACATCACCCGAGTTGATCCCGAAGAATGCGATCTCGGTCGGATTTACCCCGGTCGCCCAGGGTGAAACAAGACGAGCCCGGAAGATAGCGGTATGGGGACCACGAACCGTGTTCAGAAAAGCGTCCGATACTGGCCGCATACCGCTTACCTCCCGTTAGGGTACAACAATGACTGTGGTGGAAACCTTGTCGATCACATCAGACCAAGTTGCATTGGCCGCGATCACATCAGACCAAGTTGCGTAATTGGCGATCACATCAGACCAGGTATAGGTATCGCCGTACACAGCCGGATTAGGCATGGCACATTCGATAGCGTCAACCGTTACGGTCCAACCCAGAGACTGTTTCTCGTCTTGTTCAACCTTGCACTGTGTCGTCACGAAGTAGATCGCGTCGACATCGTCAGTGCCGGACGGGGGCTGGAGATACATGGGATTGCCGATAGCGAACCGACCTTCAAGATCCTTTGCCACGGATTTGCTCGGGGCATCGATCACAAGACTGAAAGATCGAGACGTCATCAGATCCGAAACAACAACCGGGAACGACCGGCCCAGGATCTGAAACACCCCGGTTCGTCCATCCCGGGTTGTCGGGATCAGGTCCATAATCTCAACCCGGACGTTCTGGCCTGGCCGGTTCGGGTTTTTCAGCCAATACGGATTGGTATTGGCGGAGGGCAGAACCGGAGCCAAGTTTGTAGTCCCAGAGTCCAGCGCATCCCGAACCGTAAGGACCAACAACCGAGCCTTAGAGATCGCGGCCGAGCCACCCTGCCACGAATTGGAACTAGCCGTGACAGTCCGGATATCCGCTTCGGACGCGGTTCGCCAAGTAATGTTTGACTCCGGGTTGGCACCGGCCGTGTTGAACCCACCCTTGGGATCACCGAACCCAGCAGGCAACGAAGCTCCGGTACCGGTCTGTTGTTTCCATTCGTGCAGAAGCCAAACCGGGTTCGGTGTGGTCACTGCCGCGCCGGGATAGGCCACGTCCTGAGCCGAACCATTGACCTGGAACGCGCCCTGAACCGGTGCCTTAGCGTTCGAGTAGGCCGAGATGAACCCGGAACACGAGTCTCCCGCCGAGCCACCGGAGAAGGTGCATGACGGGGCTGTATCGCCAGGAACATATACCCGGTAGAACACCTTCATGTGCGAGTCACCACCCGCCACGGCGGTCCAACCCGCCGGGGTATTGCACGTCGCGGCTGTGTTCCGGTGCGTGACGTAAGCGATCATCATGTGACCTGCAACCAGACCGGCCGGTAACGGAGGCGCGATCGTGGCGTTGTTCGCCGTTGTATACGCACCCGACGCTACCGGCTGGACCAGAGCTGAATCGAAGGTAGAGACACGGTAATAGTTCGTGACACCAAACACGAAACCATCGTAATGATCTACGTGTCCGGCACCGGCAATCAGGGTTACCGTGTCCCCACCACGAATCGACTTCCACGTGATCTGGTCAAGCGAGTGCTCGACCTTGGCGTAGTCCGCATCCGTATTAGCACCCGAAATGGTGATCTGAACCCGGCCGATATCATCGTTGTACGCGCTAGTCAGGGTCAGAGCCATTACGTAGTCACACCCTTCCTGGCGAGTACGAATCGACGTGTATTCCGGTTCGACTCATCAACCTGAACGTTAATGAAGTCGGCGAGCCCGTCCTTGTCGCCCTGAACGGTAATGTTGATCGGGGCTTGCTGGATCTCGGCCGCCGCCTGGACTGTGCCCGTAAGAGCCCCTGATAGGTTCGTAGACAGGTTTGTACCGGTTCCGGCAAAGCTACCCTGGATCTTCTCGGCCATGCTGTCCACGAACGTCTGAACGGGCTTAAACCCGTCCTGAAGACCGCCTAGGAGACCGCCCATGATGGCATTGCCTGCCGGGATCAGCAACCGAGCGTCAACGGTTAGTGGACCCTTGTGGTCCGCGATCCACCCGGCGATTCCCGAGACAAAGTCAGTCACGGGCGACCAAGCGGATTTAAGACCACTCAGGAACCCGTCGATAATACTCTGACCGGCTCTGATCAGGATATCGCCTACGTTACCGAGCGCACCCAAGATTCGGCCGGGGATGCTCCCAATAAAGGACACAACCGCGTTGAACCCGGACACAACAGCTTCCCGGGCATTGCTGACCGCACCGGAGATATTGCTTGTGATGGAACTCCATGCGGACGAAACTCGGCCGACCAGTCCTGAGAACAGACCGGTTATCGCGCTCACTACTCGCTGGATCACAGAGTTGGCATCCGTCATTGCTTGACCGATAGCCTTAGATCCCTGCCCAAACAAATCAATCAACGGCTTCAAAGCTTGCAGCTGGAAATTGATAAGGGCAGCCGCGATCTGAGCAAACAATGCAATGATCGGAGTCACGACTTGAATCGTCGAAGTGATCACCGGGATCAGCGGGATAAACGCCTGGACCAGACTGATAACAACCTGGACCAGCGAAGGCAGGATCGGGGCTAGGGCCTGGAACACCTGAACCAGCGCATTCCCGATAGCCGTAGCCAACGGAGCCAGAGCCTGGCCTAGTTGCTGGAACGCAGCCGTCAATGGCGGAATCAGCGGCTGAATAGCGGTCAGAATCGAGTTCATCAGCGTCTCGAACGGGGGCAGCAACGCCGTGATCACGGCCAATACCGGCTGAAGTGCGGCCGAGACGAGAGCCACGATCGGGCCAATCAGTGGAACAACCGCCGTCAGGATCCTGCCGAAAGCCTGGACCAATTGGATCAGGACCGGAACTAGCGGAGGAATCGCCTCGGCCAAAGTTCCCGCCAAGACTTCCGCGAGCTTGCCCAGGACCGGACCGAGCGCGGAAGCGACCGCACCCAAACCTTGGCCGAGCGCGGACGCGAGCTGTCCAATCGCGGGCAATGCAGGAGCAACACCCTGGATCAGCTGACCCAACCCGTTAACGAGAGCAGCCAAACCCGGAGTCGCTGCCTGCAAAGCCTGACCCAGAAGCGGAAGAACCGTCTTGACGACAGGGCCGAGAGTCGCACCGACCACCGTTCCGACAGTCCGGAGTGCAGTTCCGATCTGGCCGAGCGCGTTCAGCATCCCGGCCGAGCCGAGAGCGTCGTTAATCGAGGTCAGGATCGGGAGCAATGTGGAGCCGAGCGAGGCTCCGCCCGAAGCCAGTCCGGAGAAGATCTTCCCGACAATCCCGAAGACCTGACCCAGGATTTGACCAATCTGCCGGATAGCGTTGATCGCGTTAGTGATGACTTCCTGGATCTTGGCAATGCCTTCAGCACTCTGAGTAAACTTCAAGAATGCTTGCCCGGCCGCGCCGATACCGGAAGTAAGCTGGGCGATGATTGGACCCGCAACGGCCCCGATGTTGACAAACCCAGCGATAACCGGAGCCAAGAACGACCCGATATTGCTGATCGTCTTGCTCGTGCTGACCAGGATCGTCTGAAGAGATTTGATCCCGTTCGCAGTGCTGAGAAGTCCCGTAGCCTTGGTCACGAACCCGCCCATGGCCGTGACGATTTGCTGGAACCCCGTTGTCAATTGCGGAAGGGTCCGCTTCAAATTGTTCACGGCCGGGATCAGGGCAAGCTCGAACGACTTGGATACAGCCGCTTTCAAGTTATTGATCGTGGGAGTCAAGCCTTCAAACGCGCGCTTGGCTCCGTCCGCACCTAGTTTGATTGCAGCCATTGCCGAAGCCGCGATCAGCAAAGCTCCGGGCAAGAGAGCCGCCGCACCCGCAGCCTGAGTCAGGAGAGGGCCGAGTGTACCCGCAGCGAGCTGTACAGCCGTGAACAGGGCCGACACTTTGGCGAATCCAAGCCCCGCCTTGGTTACGGACGTCAACCCGGTCCGGACCTTGGCTAGCGCAGCGTTAAAGTCGAGGCTGGCTCGGAACTCAGCAAGTTCTTTTCGAGCCTTGCCTGTGTTCACGTCTAGGCTCTTATTGATGTCCTTGCCCGACTGAGAAGCGATGAACCGCTCAATCGTGGCCTTAGCCTTGTCCGTGTTGGCCTGGACATTAACCGTAAAGTCTGTCTGGATAGCTTCTAGACCCTTTTTCAGGTCACGCCGGAACTCGCTCAGGTCCGGCGTGACCTTGACCGAAGCCACACCCACGATCGCCATTACATAGCCTTTCTCCGCTTAATCGCGGCAAGCATCGCCCTAGCCTGGTTATCCGCGTCGGCTCGGGAAGGCTTCTGGCCTTGTGTTCGCGGGCTCTGAATCAGATCCGGTTTCGGCAATTTCTTTGGGGAATTGACTTGCTGGACCACGTGAGTCTGTACCGACACCATATTGGCGAGAAGTAGCAAGAGTTCTTCGGAGTCAGACCAGGACCAATTCTGTGCAGAATCCCCCGGCGAGAACGATGCCCTGAACGCGGACTCTTTGGGGAGCCATACGATCAAGTCTTCGATCTCGGCTAGGGTCCGGGTCCGGATTGCCTCGACAAGCCGGAGCCCGTATTCCCGTTGGAAGTCAGCAGTCAAAGCCGGTTCATGCTCAGCTAGGATCCGGGCTAGACCCTTCACTTTTGGCGGCTCCGCCCAGTCCTTCACTGTATTTCTTGAACAGGACGACAAGCACCTTCAGCGGAGCCTCACCCAGCTTGGCCTGAGCCGCCTCGGGATTGTCCGAGACAAGGACCAAGGCCCGGACGAACTCGGCCCGGAGAGCAGAGACATTCGAGGACTCGTCAAGCTCCGAAAGCTTGGTCTGGATTTCAGAAAGTTCCTGGGTCTCTTCGTCGTTTAGATCCAGGCTCGAACGGAGGCGGATTTCGGTGCCATCCGGAAACTGAATCGGGAACGAAGGATATTCGCGCTCGGCCTCTTCGAGCAGCGCGGTGTAAGCAATGCCAGTCATGATTCTCCTATTTGTCGGTCATGGAAACCCGGACAGGGCCATGACTCCCTGTCCGGGCCGAACATGAAGACCAGCCCTGGACCATTACGGCGGAACTAGTCATTGTATATCAGGAACTCGGGAACAGGTCCGGCGAGATCCAGGTGTAGCGAAGCGGCTTCCCGTTCGGACCGGTCAGGGTCGTCGAGTCCAGGAACCCAGCGTGAACCGGAACCGCGATAGCGTCCTCAATCGAGTCGGTGTCGATATTGTCTCGACCCGTCCAGGACACGTTAGGCGCGTACAGCGCGACACGCTCGGTACCGTCTTCCCAGACGATCAGGAGAGACGTCTTGGTCGTGCCACCATCCGAAGACCCTTCCACCTGGAACGAGCCAGCAGCGTTGCCACCAGTCGTGCCCGTGTACAGAGACAGGATTTCTCGGGTGAACTGGGTAAAGTCCATGTCCACACCGGAAACGACCGGAGCCACAACCTGGCGGATGGCCCGCTTGGTCATAGATCCCTTGGTCGTGACGTCCCCACCCTCACGGGTGAAACTCGGGGCACCGTTACCCTCTTCGTCACCGACATGGCCACGGATAACCCAGGACCCGCCCGGAGTATCCAGGCTGGCAGCGGCGGGGGCTACAGCATCGACGGCGTTCGTATAAACAACAATTCGACTCGGGAGCACATATCCGTTGTCATTGAGAGCCATTAGGTCAGTCCTTTCTGAGAGATTTTGGCCGATACTGTTTAAGTATTTTCTCGGCCCAATCGCAAAGATCCTTCGGGCGTTGGCCCGTTGGTTGGGTTGTGACCCATAACTCCAGGTTCGAGGGTCGGTTATCGTCCCGCACACCGTTTTTGTGATGCACGTTCTCACCCGGAAGAAGTTCCCGGTTTAGGATCAGACGCATAACCCAGCGATGCTCCGGAACCCAACGACCGAATCGTTTAACGAAACGGTACCCTTCAGGATCCAGGAACGACGCGGAATGCCCCTTTCCCCGAACAGGTTCGGTAAGGACTCCGGTTCGCTCTTTCATGTTTTTATGCGTTAGACACAATCCGGAACTGTACCTAGGGCGAGTACAACTTTCCAGGGTGCACGTGGAGGCACCCGTTTGCTTCCTGATTTGAAGGTAGTGTTTTCGGCACCAACCCTTTGCGTAGTGCGATTTCGTGCACTGGTATATGTGACAATACTTGATCACGATACGCCCCAGTGACTTTTATTGGAGAGTATGAAATCGTACTGAGCAACGGACCGGCCGCAACCGTACGGTAAACCGCCAATATCTTGACGATTCGGATCTACTCGGGTGATAACCCGATGAATGCCCCCTTCAGAAAAAGGGACGCCCCTTGCCGCTTCAAGTGCGGCTTGGATATCGTACGATGCCCGAAGCGACTTGTTCTTGCCCGTGTAATCGTCCGCGTCGGTGCAGTACACCACAACCTGAATCGTAGGCCGGTTCGAGTACAGAATATGCGGAGTCGATCCGGCAAGTTGTTCTAGGAACACGTACTTTTCAGCGGACAAGGCTCGGGATTCGAACTTGTCGTAGTTGACATCGGTGAACCCGGCTGCGTTCAAGACTTGCTTGATCAGGGCACACGGTAGAATGAAGGTCATAGCCTCGATTCCTCCATTGCTCGACGGAGCACGTGCAGACCTTGAACGAATTTCCACTCACCGGCTCCGGGCCCGGCATAGAACCCTGCCACGACGTGGCCCTCTTCAATAGAGAGCGCTGCCGGTCCTACCAGGTTCACGTAATGATCGACTCGGCCCTTGGTCTGGGTAACTTTATGTTCGCCGGATCGGTGATGCGGAGCCAGGTTGGCACGAGCCTTGATCGTGATCCCGTACGTGATATCGCCGAGTTGCTGTTCTAGTTCGTCCGTGTGCGAGATGGTTCGTTCTAAGCTTTTACGGAGCTTGACTTTTTCCATTAGCACAACCCCGGATCCCAGCCAGGGCCCCAATCCCAGGTATCTACCGTAGGAAGGATCGGGACCGGTTCGGGAGTGATTCGAGTACCACCGGTCAAGGGCAGGCCCAAACTCCTGCGTTCCTCGCGGCGAAGATAGACATCGCCCTGGACACGGTTCTGATTCGCGTACCCGGCCGATTCATCCCCCGGGATCAGGTTCTGTACCGCGTCCGGCAACCGGGCTGCACGCTTAACGACGGAGCACTCAACCTTGACAACCAAGGCTTTCCAGTTCGCGTCCGCGATCTTGGCTCCGCCCCCGAGCCGGATAATTTCGGCTTCCGCATCTTCTAGGAAGGCATCGACTTGGATGATTTCTTTCGGAGTCAACGGCCGTCCGATCCGGTCCGCAACATCCGTCGAGGTCGCAACGGCCATTACCTCACCAACTCTCTAACGTTGTCGACGAACACAGATAGCTCTTGCTGGCTCTGACAAGCAAGCTCACGGGCGCGGAGCCTAGCCAGGTCTGACCTCTCCTGGTAGTGGTTCTCGTCCGTTAGAAGCAACCTCAGAGCTTGTTCGTACTTGTCGATGTCGTTCCGGTCGATAAAGATCCCGGCCAAGCCAAGACATTCGGTCAAACCCGGAGTCGGATGCGCGATAACCGGGATCCCGGACACACACGCTTCGGCCGCAACCATCCCGTACGACTCGTACTGGCTAGGCATAAGCACGACACGGGACCGAGCCCAGACATCGCGCATATCCTGAGTAGTCTTCTGGATCAAGACATTATCCAGATCTCGTCTGACTTCTTGCTCGCCGTGGGTCCCGATCACACCAAGGAAGACCGCATCCATACGTTCGGCCAGACGATAGAACGTACCCACACCTTTATTGTCCTGCAAATTCACGAGCGTGACACACGGCCCAGTCTTGTCAACGTAATGCCGGTCAAATTCTAGCGGGGGATGAACGACAATACCGGGAAGCTGGATCGCGTCTTTGACCCAATGCGTGTTGTACACGTTCAGGTCAGCGTTGAATCCGACAATGTCCGGGATGTCGTACCGCTCGTTATGGAACACCACGATCGTGGCCGCGTCTGGAAATTCCTGGGCAAGCTGATGTGAGACCCGGGCTCCGGGTCCGTGATGGGTCACGATCAGATCCGGCTCGAACGGAGGGTCAAACCCCACCGTAACCCGGACGCCGTCGTATTCGTACTCGTCTACGTAGATCACATCCGGTCCAGCTCCGAACGACAAGACTTCGATCTCGAACTCGTTTTCGGGCAGAGCCGATAACATGTGCTGTAACATCCGCTCGGACCCGGCCGCCAAGTACGGGAACCAACCGTGAACCACGGCCAGAACCCGTACTCGACGACCAGATACGTTCGGCTTTCCCGTTCTGGGTTTAGGCTCGGCTACACGCCCGCCATGCGCCAGAAACCGGCGAATTAACGGACCCGGTCCGCCCATCCGAGTCCCGGAAGAGGTATAGATTTCCATCAAATCCCCTTCCGGGACTTAGGATCAGCTCGCGGCCGAAGTGGTGCCAGCCTGGATCTTGACGAACGCGTTCAGATCCGCGACCTGAACACCGATCAACGCCTCCGCACGGAACAGGATCAAGTTCTCCTGCACGGCCGAGTGAGTCGTGCCCGAGTCGTCCACGTAGGAACCCTCGCGCGACACGAAGTAGTCAATGCCGCCGACAGTGCCCCACAGAAGCCGAGTCCAGTCGCCCATGTACCCGACGACACGGGTCGAGCCCGTACCGGTACGGAGCTTCTTCACGAACTGGCTCGGGTGGCCCAGGAGGCGACCCTGACGGAGAACCGCATTGGTCTCGGGACCAACCGGAGTGTCCACGAACAGCGGACGACCCTGAAGGTCAACGGCACCATTCACGACCGGCTCGACGAAAGTGTCGAGAACCGTGCCCGTCAGTTCCTTGTCCGCGTGAACGAGCGTGGAAAGACCCGTGTTGAAGTCCTGCCAGATCCCACCGGTCGCGACCGAGGAAGTGCCAAGGTTGACCGAGTTAGTCACGCTCGACAGAGCGGACTGACCACCGATACCCGCACCAGTCGTGGCCAGGTCATCGAATGCACGGGCAAAAGCTTCCGGCATCTTCTGCTGAATCTTGGCGACTGCACCTTCCGGGTTGGCACGGAACAGCCGGAGCGACATCGGGATAACAACGGCCCATTCACGGACCGTGATGTCACCCTTGATCGTGTCCGGGTTGGCGATGGGCTTCTTACCCGACTCAGCCGCGACGAATCCGCCCGTGATGTCCGTGATGTCGAGATACCTGCCACCCGCAAGGCCGAATTCGACCTGAGTGCCCAACTGCTGAACCCACGAGTACTTTCGCGAGTCGGACAGATCGACAGACACCGTGGTCTTGTCGAAATAGAAATCACCGGTATTAATCAGAAGAGGGTCAGGCGTAGCCATGTCCCATCCTTTCGTAAGAGCGCGAGATTGCGCTTATAAACGCTGGGCTCCCGGCCCTTACTAGATAAGACCCGCATCGGAAAAAGCTTTACGGATGGGGTCTTCGTTGCCCGGAATAGTCGGCTCACCAGAAAGGGCAGCCGGATCCGGGGCAAGATTGGTACGGCGACGACCAGACGGGGCCAATCGGGCAGCGAGCTTTTCAGCGTCGGCCTTCCACTCATCTGCGTTAGCACCCTGAAGACGACCCGCATCTTCCGGAGTCAGACCGGCCTCCCAGGCGATGGACTCACGCTGCCGAGTCTGCTCAAGCTCGGCAAGACGCTTGGCGTTTTCCTCGGCTGTGCTCTCCAGAGTCGCAAACTTGTCCAGCTGGGTATTCGCCTGCTGGAGAAGGTTCCCGGCCTCCGTGTACTTGGTATTGACTTCGTTGTACTTAGCCTGGTACTCGTTCTTCTCCGTGCGGTACCGGGCCGCTTCGGACCGAAGCTGACGGATATACGTCTGAGCCTCTTCCGTGAAGTGGTCGATAGTCTGGTTGTCAGTCATGGTTTGCTGGACCCTTCTAGGGATTTAAGTATGTCTCGGTTCCGGGCAAGTTGTTCATCCCGGTATTTCCTCGCTGAATCCGACTTGGGCTCCAGCTTTTCCAGTGTTGAAATCCGGGCACTGACCGTTTTGAGCTGGTCTGTGGTGGATTCCTTCAAAGCCTTTTCGATGTTGGCTTTGACCGAGCCGGTCGGACGGTTCGGATCTTGTTCGGCGAGTGCCTTCAAAATCGTGGTCGTGTTCGCGGCTGAACCCAGATCCTTGACAGCCTTTTCATATCTGCGCAAAGCCTCGGCCGAAGTCTCGTGTCCGGGATAATCGGTCTGACCTTTCTTGACCCAGATCAGGGAACAGGTATCGCCGTCATGAAGAGTCCGTGCCGCTGTGTCTATAGACAGGTACGCGGCCCCTCGGGAATTAAGCAAGGTACAGAAGGGGCATGTCGGTGGTTTGAAATCGACCCGGGCAACCTTGTCGATCCGGGAGTCTTTCTTGGCCACGTCTACACGCTGGCCCCACTCCGCATCTCGCGCCCAGTAATCCGCTTTCATGGCGAGTTCCTGGACATGGTCCGAACCGAGCATGTCGACTTCATCCGTGACCTTCTTAACCGAGGCTTCCCAGAGTTCATCGGTGAACCGGTTCTGTTCCATCTTCGGTACCGGGTTTTTGTTCCCGATAAACGCGAGATAGTCTCGATACGCCAAGTCCTGGGCTTGCTGCCGGGTCGCGACAACAAACGGTCGAGTCAATCGAGCAACCGTCTTAGGGTTAGGCTTGGCCCCGATAAACGGGACCATAGCCTTAACCAACCGTGCCGCCATCCGTAAGTACAGATTAGTTTTAGCTTGGCGTAGTAGTTCGTTGTTCACCTGGGGCCCCATTCGGGTTCTGGATCAGCCGCTTGATCCCTTCGATCTCGAACCGGTTCTGCGCAGCCTGGATATCGTCCGCGCTATCGCCAAGCATTTGCCGGAGTTCTTGCCAGTCATACAACGGACGCCCGTCCGGAGTCTGGACCGTGGCGAGCTTGAGCACCGCATCGGCTCGGGATGCCAGATTAGGCAACGAAGGATCAACCCATCGGATAACGACGGTAACGTCAAATCCTTCAAGCAAGGCCAGGTATTCCCACAACCCGATCCAACCCGGCTCAAACCCCCGAGTCAGTTGCTCGGCCCGACGAATCAAACGGGCGTCGCTCTGGCGCTGGGAATCACCCGAAGCGGGATTGGCATCGCTCGCGACCCCAAACACTTCCTGCGGGATACCAAGCTCGGCCGCCGCAAGACGGGTAATCGAGTTTAGGCCCGTAGTAAAGTTCTGGAGCTGAGCCGCTGTGAACTCGGCCATCTTGGCAGCCGGATCGGAGAGGGTCAAAACCCGCGACATGTACAGCTCGGACGCGGTCGGGCCCGGCAGGACATTACCTTCCGCGTCTTTGAGGCGTTCACCGTTCTCGTCTCGGGGCGCAAAGTCCTCATCCTCGACACCGAACAGGATTCGTTGCTGAACCGCCATCGTGGCCGAAGCGATAGACAGATCCGTGGCCATACGGCAAGCCGCATCTTGTAGCTTGAACGCGTCCTTGGCTTCGGGCCTGCCCCACGGGTTCGTGACCTCGTCTCGGCACATCAAGGGGAACACCGCGATACGGCCATTAGCGGTAGCGACCTTGCTCGTGACGATATACCCGTCAGGAGCGTCCGATCCTGGCTTGCCCGGACCTGGTTCTAGGTAGTACGTCCATTCCGGGGTGTACCATGCTCGGTTTTCCCGGGTCCTGCCGTATACCCTGAGCGCTTCTGTGACCTCGCCGGTGAACGGGTCCACGAAGTGCACCATGTCCCGCCCAGGGACAAGCTGGACCCCAGGAAGGCCATCTTCACGGTTAGTACCGGTCGGGACCAAGTAGGCCCGGCCATATTCCATCGCCGACATGTTCGCGGTGTTGACAAAGTCTGCACCGCCAAGAGCCTTGAGAATGCTCCGGAGATGCCCTGTGGCCGCGTCGTCAACCTTCTCGTCCTGATCCAGAGCTGTGATCGAATCGATCTCGATTCGCTCGGATAGCACCTGACAGGCAAGTCGGCAATACGAGACCGAAGTGAAGTAGTCGTCACGGAGTTCAGGCGGAGCCATGACAGAAGTATTCCGAGGCGTTTGCTTGGCCCGGAAATAGTCGTGATATTCACGGGACTTCTGCCCGTTCAATACCATGCAACTTTGTAGTTTCTCGAACGTCACGGCTCAACCTTCCTTACCAGTTCAGGGCTCGACCCCTCTTCGGTTTGTCTTCCTGAATATTGGCAAGCTCGATCTTTTCAGCGATCATGTATGCCATGAGCGATGCAGCCACGATATCCACGCGCTTGGTTGAGTTCTTGGTTTCCTTACGGAACGAGAACCCGTAACGGTTCTCTGCGCGCTTGGCGTTGAGCCAGTGCATTTTCATCGCGAGAGAGAACTGCTCGAACAAGATCTTGCCGGACTCGATCTCACTCACCAGGGACATGCAACCGAGCGTCAAGTCTTTTCGTTCCGAACGATTATCCCGGACCAGCGGACCCTTGGTCGATGCTGACACCTTCATGGTCTCACCAAAGTCTCGGTTCCAGCTGTACACCCAAGACTCGAACGGATGAACGTCACAGGCCGCACCCCAGACCTTGTACCGATCCATGGCGAGCCTAAACTCTTCGTCCACTTGTTCTTCGTCTACAACCCAATCAGGATCCTTATTGGGTTCCTGGTAATGCAAAAGATGGAAAGAACGGTCTGAAAGCCGGAACGCGACTAAAGCCGTGCCATCTCCAGACAAAGAGCCATCAAACCCGAGGGTGATCCTGTCACCGTACTCAAGCGGAGCAGCAATTGCCTGTGAGTCGTAGACATGTGCATGGATGAGTGAGTCTTCCTCACTCGTGATCTGGTTCAGGTGCTCGCGCCGGAACTCGGAGATTCCTTCCCCGGGCATGTACGCGGCACGTTCCAGAGTATCGATGTCGAGCCAGGTTGCGTCCCCGGCCGCTTGCTTGATCGCTTCCCGAAGCTGAGCCGAGTCGGTCAGTTCAAGTTTCGGGTTCGCTTCAAGGCTGTCCAGCAAAATATGGGAATAACCCCACTTCTGCATTTGTTTGGACCAGTCTTCGGTAACACGCTCCGCGACCGAGTCTTCACCCGGCACGAACGCGTTACTCATATCGACCCGGCGCGCGGTCCCGCCCGGCTTCTTCCGGAGGTTACCGTTGATACGCTTGATCGAAGCGTGGCCCGAGTTACCGTCGACAAGTTCCGAGGTTTCATCGATCAGGGCACAAGATAGACGTGCACCACGAAGACCACGGGGGTTGTTCGCGACGACATCGACTCGGCCCCGATTGTGCCCGGACTTGATGACCGTTTCGACACCGAAGGTCAGGCCGTACTTTTGGATCGCTTCATCGCTGAACGAGCCGGTCAAGATCTCGAAAATCGGCTTGGTCTGGTACACGCTTGTAGCCATGATCCAGATCAGCGGAGCCGGTTCCGGAATTGCAATCGGAGAGCCGTCTTCGTTCCAGCCACCGAACCGGCACGGCCCGCATAGTTCGATCGCGGCAATGATCGCGGCCAACGGGGACTTACCCGTACCGCGAGCCCGGCGCATATACGCTTGGTTGTAAACCCAACGGCCGGTCTCGTCAATCTGGTAATACGTGTTCAAGAACCGTTCGTGCTCCGGCAACGGAACCCACGGTTCTCCGGTGATGGCATGGACCAAGTTTTCCATGGCCCACTCGATAACCGCGTCTCCCAGAGTCCGTTTCCAGCCCGGTTCATCCGGACGAGTTCGGATCGGGGCCCACTCTGGATTGATCAGAGGATTCGGCTTCTCCAGAGTCGCGGTCACAGTGCCTCCCGGGCTAATTCGTGTTGCGTCGTCGCGACCTGAAGTCAGAAACGTTCTTGGCCACGGTTGGGTCCTGTTCCGGCTCGGTCCGGGTAATCTCAATCTTGACTTGGCGGCGGGACTGCTCCGTGAACAGAGCGTTACGCATCATAGACTCAGCGGCAGTGATCTTCATGGCGGCTTTGGACAAGTACGCGGCGTCGATCGCGTCACACGTCATCCAACCAAAGGCGAGGTCTGTTTCCGAGTAGTAAATGCTGAGCGGGGACGACACGAACGCTTCCCACGCGTACAACGCGATCGGGTGCCAGTCCTCGTCCGGCTCAGGGACCCGTACCGGGCCCCCGACTTCGATCTTGTCCACGGTCATCTGTTCCTTGGAACGGTGACCAAGCCGCTCGTCTGTACGCTTTGCTGGGTTGGGCATTATGACTCCCGGTCAAATGGATGTGGATCCGGAGGAAGGCGGAGCATCGCACGGTGACGGGCTACACCTCGCCTGGACTCTTCCTGTGTCTTGTTTCGGTGACACGGCTCCGCATGGATTGCAGCGCCGTTATCGGTATGGTTCGCGCCACCTTCTCCGGGCGGGATGACGTGGTCGGCCTGTTCCGCTCCGGGCTGACCACAGACGTGACAGATTCCACGGTCACGGTTCAGAATGAATCGGACTTGCCAAGGCTTGAACTCAGGCTTGAGCCGAGACTTTTCCCGGCCCCAGTTGGACCGACTTCGTTTAGTCATCGCTTCCCAACAATGATCTGTGACCACTCCGCATCGAAGTGACCGACAATCCGGAACCCGGCTTGTTCGATCAAAGCCGCGTATCCTGGCCGGTCCCAAGCCCAAGCATGGTTCCACTCGTGTTGCTCGGCCGTCTCGGAGTGAGGCGAGGACGCGATCAAGAACTCGGTACCGGCGTTGTACAGTTTCTGGACGAACGCGTGCGGGCCCCCAAGATGTTCAAGCATCTCAGTCGCGACAACGACCGGAGCCAGTCTCGGCCGTCCGGTCACAACATTGCATTTCCGGACATCGACTTTGCGCACCGTTTTGGCGTACTTGACCGAATCCTCAATTACGTCGTAGCCCCAAGACTTGGACCGGTACGGTTCCGGGAGCAAGCTGAGCAAGCCACCATCACCGGCACCAACATCTGTGATCGTCTCGATTCCGAGATCCTGTGCGGCCTGAGTAGCGGACAGCGCAGCCGATTCCAACCGGGCACGGTGCACACGATTGTCCAGGTGATTACAGTTCCCTGTCTTGGCCCACCAGTCCGAATCGAGCCATTCCGGAGGATCGGCCGGATCGAACAAGCGTGTTTCAGTCATTGGCCTTACCCAAGTCAGGGATCGTGATCGGACCCGGATTTGGGTTCGGGATGACGATTTTGTACATGTCTTCGAGTACCTTGGCTAGTTCCTCGGGCCAATCCCAAGTCTGTGCGTCACTCATGGCTGTTTTCCCAGGATAAAGGCTTGATTGTCACGGATGGCCACGACAATGACGTCGTTTTGTCGGAACATGTCCGGGCCAACCCCGATCCAGTGTGGGTTAGCGATCCGAGTCGAATCGTCTAGCCGGATCAAGCTTTCCCCGGTATCCGGACAGATCTCTTCAACCGTGGCCGTGCGATACAAGTACCGGCTCACAAGAACGATCCTCTCTGATCAAGATAGGCTTGGGTCTTGACAGGGTCTGTCAGAGGCGTATAGTCCCTCATGAGAACTTCGTTGGGTGACACGGCTATACGATGATCCGTCTCATGCCAGAGACAGCGCGCAGTCGAAGGCAAGGCAGGCGGAGCACCGAACAGACCAGCTAGCGTCTGTCGGAACGCAGCATCTTCGTAGCCCCAACCGGAGAACCTCTCATCCATGCCTCCCGTGGCGACGTACGCGTCACGGGTCAAGGCAACCGGACCAGTGCAGAACGGCAAGACGTAGTCGAGCTCGATCGAGTCAGGGTCGGCTCCGGACAAGATCTGTTCGGTGCCTTCCTTGGTGTAGTACCCGGTCTGAGAAAACAACGGGACCCAACCGAAAGCGAGAGCGCACAGCCTCGCGTCCAACATATCAGTCCGGTACAGCGGCAAGGTGTCGGCACCGATCATGAACAGGAGATCATGCTTGGCCTGACGAAACGCTCTGTTCTGCGCCCGTGAGCAGTTAAAGGGGCCGGTGGGGTCATCTTCGCCGACACAGATATCCGCGCCAGTCTCCTGCCACTTCGGGAGCACATAGTCGTAGAAGACCCGGTCTCGGATCCCGCCATCTGGTCGCCAAGGTAACAGGATGCTAACGTCCACTTGACGGCCCTCCTGGGGTTGGGTAGTGTTCTCGGTATCAGCAAGAACGAGACATCGGGAGTGAAGATGAACAAGCCCCTGAAGTTCAAGGTCGGCGACAAGGTCGAACACCACCGCTTCGGGCCGGGCGTTGTCCGCGAGATCTACGCAAACGCAACAGCGGGTACCGATGAGGAGAACGAATACCTGGTCAAGCTCCGGTCCAACCGCTACCCGGTCACTCTTGGCGAGCATGGTTTGGAACTGCGGTGAGGGTCAAGAATCCGGCCACGGGGCGTATCGGCTCCGTGGTCCGGGGGCCCTACCGAAAGTTCAACACAGAGTGGTACGACATCGTGTTCCCGAACGACTTGGGGGAACCAGGCCAGTACTCTCAACGCTACAAAGTGTCCCGAGTACAGACGTGGGAAAAGATCGAGTGACAAATTCACCCGTTTGGGGGTAGACACCTGGTTGCTAAACCAGTAATCTTCTCGTATCAGCAAGGACGAGCCAGGGAGCACCAGATGCGCACCGACCACTTCGAGTACCTGACCAGCATCGACACCAAGACCGAGCGTTACACCCTGGTCCACCGGTCCGGCGAACCCTGGTTCGCTCAGATGGAAACCAAAATGGTGGACGGGTCTTGGCACTGCGCATGGATGTCAGAGGCGTACCTGAACCAGGCGGGCGCCCGTCAGGCGATCACTGAGGCTTTCGGACTCTGAACGGGTGAATCGGGATCGGGGCCTTGTGCCCCGGTCTCGCCCCGTGCTAGTCTTGCTTTACAAGCCAAGAACAAGCCCCGGAGGACAAAATGCAGCTCACCGCCAACCAGGTCAAGACGATCCAGGCTATCGCCGCGAACTATGGCAAGGTCCCGAACTGCCTGGAAGCGTTCAAGGCGGCGGGTGTGGACGGACGAACCCTCCCGGGCCTGCTCCGGCGCAAGCTGGTCACCCTGGTTTTCCCGGACCTGGGGACTGTTCTGTCCCACTACGAACTGACCGATCTTGGTCGGGAGTACCTCTGATCAGAAAGGCCCCGGCTTCGGTCGGGGCCTTTCTCGTTATCGGTCCGTGCCCGGAAAGTCTCGATCAAACTCGGCTAGAACCAGCTCGCGAGCGGTGTCCGTCAAAAAACCGTTCTCATCCCGGCAACACTCCGCGTTACACGGCTCAAACAATCGTGGCCGCGTGAACGCTTCCCGAAGTGCTGGTGCCTCGTCCGACATGATCACCTCTTGTGGTTTGTCTTGAGATAACCCGGCATCGTTGCCTGAATGATGTTGGTCGTGAGCCCGTCGGCCATGTGCCGAGGCACACCCGCTTCAATCAAGAGCCGGTGTAGGGTCGTCCACTTATGGACTGCTCCGGACCATTTTGCGAATCCGGCTCCGGATGTCCAGTACTTCCACAACGCGGTTCCAGGTCCGAACGGGAGCGTGGACCCGCCTGTTCCTACGGCCATAGCCGTCTCCTAGGATCGGTTCGGGCCCTGCCCGTCTTTCATGTCACCAAGCTCGGACATACTTCATGTCGGCAGACCAGAGGCTTGGATAGGTCTGTCGGATCCGGAAGGCCATTCCGAGACCCCTAGCCAACGTAGCGGACCGTTCCAGCTTCAACCCGAACGGAGTCCCGATATTGCTGGACCAAGACTCCCACTGGTCAATACAGCTCGGGGCAGTCCATCCGTACGCGTTCGCCGGGCACGGAGCCGGAGGAGACCAGACCTGTTCATGCTGGAACACCATGGTCTTGCCTGTCGACTCTTCTGTGATCGTGCCTTCCGCGTACAGGCAGTACCCAGTAGCCGGAATCTGCCATCGGACGTAGTGCTGAGCCCAACCAGCCGGGAGCGGAGTCCGTCCAGTCCGGCAATCGGTGTTGGCCTGCCATTCGGTCGTGGTCCGGATCGTGTAGAACGTGCCCCAGTCGAACCATCCTGGGAGCCGAGCCCAGTCACCGGACGAGTCCGATTCATGAACGAATCGTTCACGGTACGAAGGCGGCCACTGGTCCGGGTTGCCCCAAGAAATGTCCGCCTCGGTCGGAGACACGGTGTCCCATTCCCACTTACCCCCGGCTTGGTTCCCGGACCAGTACTGGGCGGCTGAGCCGGTCGTGGCGAGCATCATGGAGTACTCGCCGTAGGTCGGGACAGCGGCCCAAGCCGGAGCCGGAGCCGACGCGAGTACAAGCCCGGATATGACCCCAAGCAATAACGCCAGGTAACGCTTCATTCTCTGTTCCTCTCAGAGTTTAGATGGCCTCGCGTCCCTATGTCGCGCGAACTTGTCGGGACCAGACCCCTACCGGTTCGATAGAACGGAGGACGTCCGTCCGGGAACTCCGGCAGTTTCGCACGGGATAAGGGAGTCGAACCCCGCAGCAGCCGGTTTCGGAGACCAGCCTCGCACCATGCGATCCCATCCAGGAACAGGACCGGACCCGTGCTCTTGCCGGAGTCACGTCGGTAATCCAGGGCCTGTGAAGCCCGGCCCGGTCCTGTCCTCGGGAGTCCGACCGGGTCCAGGCTTGACACCGGACCCGGTCGGGGCCTCATTTGTCGTTCTCGTCTTTGTCATCCGGGGGGACGTAGTAGTCCATCGTGTCCCCGTCCGTACCGGTGTGGTCCTGGCACGGGAGCGGCTTGCCGCACCAGCACTTGTCCGGCTCAGGCTTCTTCACGTTGATCCGGGTGCCCATTAGTCGTCGATCTCTCCGATCTGGTCCTCGAATGCGGCTTCGATCTTGGCCTGACGTTCCTGGTCTTCCTGGATCTTCGGAATGGCCTTCTGGATCAGCTTGTTCAAGGCATCCGTGATCGACTCGGCCGAGCCGGACCGGGCAAAGGCGCGTTCCCCATCCGACATCATCATGACTCGGATGCCCAAGTCATCTTGCCAATCGATCAGAATCTGAAGGGACAAGTCTTCGTGGTCCTTGAAGAACTTGAGTGCGATCGAGTCCGTGAGGTCATCGTGAAGATTCGTCATGCCCGGACTCCCTTCGGCTTGGTCGGGTGAGTGGTGTGGCCCCAGTGACAAGCCACGTACCGAATGACGCCGTCGATTAACGGTTCGATGTTGACCCGGTCTGAGTCGAGCAGAGGACGGCCACAAGCTGCGCAGGTCTTCTGTCTATGCGCGGCGCTCATCTCGCAAGCCTGTCTAGCGCGGTACGGTTGAGGTGGGCAGCCCGTTCCAGGATCTCCCGAGCCTCGTCCGTCCCAACTAAAAGCACCTTCCGGGCATCACACCAGAACTCGTGAGACCGGAGCGTCGTTGCCAACGGATAGACCACGTCACCGCAGTACCGGCATTGCTGGCCCTGAGAGGCCCCGTAGAGCCACGTAAACGTCTCTACCATGTCCCAACCCTCCGGGCTGCCTTCGTAGCCTTAGAACGCATCTGAGCGGCTTTTAGAGCCTTTCTGGTCCGAGGGAAGGCCCCGGACAGAACGAACCGGACGATCAGGTACAACCAGGCGAGTCCGATCACTTGAACCACCTCCGCCAAGCTGGGACATCCGCGAGTCGGCTCAGACGTTCGGCTTCTGCGAGACGATTCCCGATTTGGCGATCGTAGTTCCGGACCCATCCCGGGTACTGGTGTTTGAGATCGTCACCGAACACGGCCATCCTCGCGTTACGACGATCCATGAACTCGAATGCCTCGGCACGGAGTTCAGAAGCACGGCGCTGGAGTTCTGCCTTGGTGATCATCAGAACACCTCCCGACCGTGGATGTCCACGGTCCAGCGGTAACCGTTCCAGAATACGTATCCGGAGGGTACCCAGTACCAACCGGGCGCGGGCCAAGTCTGACTATCCACACCGATCGGGACTCGCGCGGGTCGTGTCGGCTTGATCTTGCGCCGGGTCCAGGTGAACGGGCCGAGCTCGAACTTCCAAGTCCGGATTTTCATCGCGTCTCCCAGATCTTCATGGTCTCGACCGCGTCCCAAGCCGCGTAGGCCCGGGTCCGAGCAATCCGAAGCCGTTCCTGTTCGATCAGGGTCACGGCTGCACGGCCCTGACGGACCAGCACGGCCAAGAGATAGACCATGAAGATCAGGACCGGCGCGGCCAGAGGAGAACCGTTCAAGACCCCGGCAAGCAACGCTGCCAGGATGAGGCTGAGTCGAGCGAGGTATCTGGTCATGGCTCAAGCATGGTCGTTGCCGTGTGGCGTGTCAATGCTCGTTACCGGATCGTGACTAATACCTTGTGTAGCCCTCGACTACTCCCTGTCACTTCTGAACTGAGTGTGACCGTAGGAGGC
>Ga0207667_10000735_pt1 | contig 42634 bp, 28 predicted proteins | sample KBSCornC52_FD_184301 | JGI IMG/M metagenome (GOLD analysis project Ga0207667, IMG submission 184301) | Corn rhizosphere microbial communities from Kellogg Biological Station, Michigan, USA - KBS Corn C5-2 (SPAdes) (version 2) | ecosystem: Host-associated > Plants > Roots > Rhizosphere > Soil ... | reverse complement strand
TCGTTTTCGTTTTTCGATTGTTTTCCTTTTAACTATACGATGCGTAACATGAGTTACAAGCTAAGGTGTTGGTAAATATTTAACCAACACCTTTAAGTTTCTAGTGTTTTTAATTGACAAAATCGTTGTTATTGTTTAGACTTATAGTCCTACCCTATGTTAATGAATGTACATAGAGTCCTTAATGGAATACTTTTCTCAAGGAGAGAGACACATGAGTAAGCACACCAAACCAACCGATCAACAGCGTACCCAAAAACACGGCGAAAATCGTCCAAGTACAGGCACAGGGCAAAATCGACCTGGCGATACTTCAAACCTTGCACGGGGTTCGCAATTTCAACAAAGTCAATTTAATCAAACATCCAAGTTCCAAACTCAGAACATATCTAAAAAGCAGAAATAAGTTTTTTGTTGTTTTGTAGTGTCCTGCCGTCTTTACCTTGTGAAGGCGGCGGTGTGTATTCAAATCAATAGCAATTGTCAACAGACCCTATTATTTTGGAAAATTTTTGAACCATCATTTTGCTGAAATTTTTTCAAGTCCTGACATATACGGAATCAATGCTTCTGGAATGTTGATATTCCCATGCGGATCTTGATAATTTTCCATGATGGCAATTAATGTTCTTCCGACTGCCAAACCAGATCCATTTAATGTGTGAATGAATTCGGATTTGTTGTTGGTTAAATTTTTATAACGTGCGTGTAATCTCCTTGCTTGGAAAGATTCTGTATTACTGCAAGATGAAATTTCACGATATTTTTGTTGACTAGGCAGCCAGACTTCTAAGTCATGTGTTTTTGCAGCAGAAAACCCCATATCTCCTGTACAAAGTAACATGACTCGATATGGCAAATTTAATTTCTGTAAAATTTTTTCTGCATGTGATGTTAATTCTTCATGCGCCTGATATGATTTTTCAGGCGTTGTAAATTGGACAAGCTCCACTTTTTCAAACTGATGCTGGCGAATCATGCCCCGAGTATCTTTGCCGTATGATCCTGCTTCACTTCGAAAACAAGGCGTATGGCAAACAAATTTCAGTGGTAATTGATTTTCTTGGTATGTTTCATCACGAGATAAATTTGTAATCGGCACTTCGCTGGTTGGAATAAGATAATATTTATTTTCGCCTGATAGTCTAAATAAGTCTTCTTCAAATTTGGGTAATTGTCCTGTGCCATAAACAGATTGGCTATTGACAATATAAGGGACATAAACTTCTTTGTAGCCATTTTCTGTTGTATGAATATCTATCATGAAGTTTATCAAAGCACGATGTAATCTGACTAACGCATCATGCATCACAATAAATCGAGAGCCTGTTAATTTCGCAGCTGCATCAAAATCTAGCATGCCTAATTTTTCACCTAATTCAACATGATCTTTAGGTGTAAAATCAAAATGTTTTGGGTTGCCCCACTGTCTAATTTTAACATTGGCAGATTCGTCATTTCCCTGCGGTACTGAATCATGAGGAATATTCGGTATTTCTGCTAAAAATTGATTTATTTTTTCTAATAAAGAATCTAATTTGGATTCGGCCTCTTTGAGCGAGTCACCTAAATGATTGGTTTCTTTTAATAATTCAGAGATATCTTTTCCTTGGGCTTTTGCTGCACCGATTAACTTAGCTTGTGTATTACGTTGATTTTGCAACTGTTGAGTATGTTGTTGTAAGGTTTTGCGTTCAGATTCTAACTGTGAAAATTTATCAATGTCTAATTTATAACCGCGTTTTGCAAGCAATAAAGCAATTTCGGCGATATTCTCACGTAATAGTTTAATGTCTATCATAATTTTTCATCCTCAATCAAAATTTTTCGTGGAGACTGTGAAATAGGCGAAATGATTTCCAAGGTGGTTTCTTTTCCATCATTTAGTTGTTGAAATTTTCGTGCCGTGACTAATACCCTGCTTTCAAATGTGCCAATCAGTTTGTTATAACTTTCCACGGTCTTTTCTAATCTTTCACCTACAGCAATAAAATTTTCTCTAAAAAGTGTTAAACGTTTGCTTAATTCTTTACCTAATTCAGAAATGTGTGCTGCATTTTGTGCTAAATTTTCTTGCCGCCAGCTATATGCAACTGATTTTAACAATGCGATAAGTGTTGTTGGTGTCGCAATAATGACTTGTTTTTCAACGCCTAATTCAATCAATCCGGGATCAGTTTCTAATGCTGCACTGAAAAAAGTTTCGCCGGGTAAAAACAAAATGACAAATTCAGGTGTGGGTGTGAATTGTTCCCAATAATTTTTTTGACTTAATTTACGAATGTGTTCTCGAATGTGTCTTGCATGATCGAGTAATTTTTGTTTTTGAATTTGTTCATCTTGATTTTCTAAGGATTCCAAGAAACTGGATAAGGGTACTTTAGCATCAACGATAATATTTTTATTTCCAGGTAATTTGATGAGTAAATCGGGTCTAAGAAAAGTAAATGAATCTGAGTGAGAAAGTGTTGCACTTTGTTGTTGAAAAAAATCACAATTTTCCAACATGCCGGCTAATTCTACCACTCGCTGTAATTGAATTTCTCCCCATCTTCCTCTGACTTGGGGTTTTTTAAGTGCGCTGACTAAGTGTTGAGTTTCTTTTCGTAAATGATATTGTGTTTCAAGTAATGATTTGACTTGTTCAGATAATCCAGCATATGCGCCTACTCTAGCTTTTTCAATATCGTTGATATGGGATTCAAATTTTTCTAGAGAATCCTTAAGTGGCGTGATGAGAGAATGTATTTGAAGTTCATGATTAGATAGCGCAAGAGAATTATTTTTTACCATTTGAGCTGAAATGATTTTGTATAATAAAAACCCAACAACGGCAGCAGTAATAAACAATACTGCGAAGATAATCAATAAGATAATTGGATTTAGTGATGTCATAAAAACCTTTTCTCTAAGTTATCTATCCTGTAATGTCGATATTTCGAGGAGGAGAATAAACAAATAACTGGCGAGATATGTTTGTATTGTTTTGATTTTGCATAAATGTAATAACGGTTATCTGTCCCAATCCGTCATAAAGAACCATTTTTGAAAGGTTATTGTTGTTAAAAAATAATTCGATAGATTGAAACAAATCTTTTTTACCTTTGGGGATCAGTTTAAACAATGAATTTTCTTTATTTTCACTGATAATCGTAAATTGAGATACGATATGATTGACAGAATCACTCAGTAATAACCCGGGTGCATTGTTAGCGCTGTTTTGTTTTTGTTTGGTGACTTGTGCGAGGTCTTTATCTATTATCCATATCGTTTTGCCATCTGCAATTATTAATTGTTGATTAGGGCTAAGTGTTTCCCAGCGAAATAATCCTGGCCTCATTAATGCCATTTTCCCGTGGCTTTGTTGTAGTGCATTTCCATTTTTATCTTCCACTGTTTGAGAAAAGTTAGCTTGAAAGGTTTTAATGTTAGAAAGTTTCGAGCCCAAATTGTCGGCAGCAGTTTGGGCATAGAGTGTTGATGAAAAAATAACACAAGCAGAATACAATAACATGTAAAAAATGGTTTGAATAAAGTGAGTTTTTCTCATGATTTATTTCCAGTTGTTGGGGTGTTTGTAGTTGTTGGAGTATTGGTAGTTGCGGGTGGAATTGCAGTTGTAGTAACAGCGGTGCTTGATTCAGGATTTGTCATATTGGCTAATTGTGGTAATACCACCGTTTTGTAGTCGGGTTTCATTAAGGGAAGAGAATTAAAATCTTGAATCGCTTTATTGCAGTTCATGACGTGATTTCTCGTTTGCGCATCTTGCGCTTTTGATAATGAGTCCATGTAAATGGTGAGTGCTTGTTGACGATCGCCAGGATTTTTCGCGAGTGCGTTTATAGCTTCGAGAGTACGGCTGTTATATTCGGTAATGCTTGTTCCGCAAGCCTGAGTGACGCCAGCAATTGTTCCTGCTTCACTGGCAAATTGATTTGCCATAACATTGACGGTTTGCGCATACGCGAGGTTAAGTGTACTCGTGACGCTAATGAGTAATGCAATTCCTGCTCCTTTTAAGGTTCTCATTGAAAATCTCCTCTTTAAAAAATATCTTAACCGACGTAGACTACGTAACTTAAGTTGTGTTTAAGAGAATCTTATTGACAAAAAAACCTAAAAAAACTCAATTTGTTGAAGTATTTCAGACCATGAATCTTGATCGGAAGTCTTCCAAAGTGATTTCTTGCCTGTCGTTCTTGTCGAGTAAATCTCTTAAATAAAATTAGGTTAAGTAAAGTTTCCTGGGTTAAGTTTACCAAAATTTGAGCATTAAAGGCATGAACCTTTTAAAAAAGTCATTAACGTTAAAAGATACTGAAGGCGAAATTCGCCGATATCAAGGTAGAGTTGTGGTTTTAGCAGTATTGATTACAATTTTGCTTTGTGTGCTTGCAGCGAGGTTAATGTATTTACAGATTTTTCAGTATTCTTATTATTTGACCTTATCAAAACAGAATTTAATCAGTGTGGCGCCAATTGATCCAAGTCGTGGGCTTATTTACGATCGAAATGGCATTTTACTCGCAGAAAACATGCCCGTTTTTAGTCTTGATGTGATTCCAGCAAAAGTTCCCAAATTGAATAAAACATTAAGAGCATTATCAAAACTAATGAATTTATCTCCTGATGAGATTGAAGTATTTAGAGATCAGATTACGCAAGGTCGAAAGTATAATGCTATTCCGCTGAAAGTGAAGTTAACCGATCAGGAAATTGCCGCTTTTGCTGTTAATCGTTATCGTTTTCCAGGTGTTTTCATTAATGCTCAAATGGTAAGATATTATCCGTATCGAGATTTGCTCGCACCTGTTTTGGGATACGTTGGAAGAATCAATGCAAAAGAATTTGCAAAAGTGGATCCCAATAATTATCAAGCAAGTAATTATATTGGAAAAACGGGCATCGAAAAATATTACGAACCTTTGTTGCATGGATTTGTTGGAATACAACAAATTGAAACTGCTGCAACGGGAAATGTTGTCAGGAGTTTACAAAATAAACCCGCAACTGCCGGTCAAAATTTAACGTTGTCGCTTGATATTAAATTACAAGAAAAAATCGCCGATATTCTGAAGGATCAAGATGGCGGAGCCATCATTCTTGATGCGCATACTGGTGAAGTGTTATCCATGGTAAGCCACCCAAGTTATGATCCTAATTTATTTGTTATGGGGATTAGTCAAAAAGAATATAAAAAATTGTCAGATAACCCTGATAAACCATTGTTTAATAGAATTTTACAAGGTGAATTTCCTTCAGGTTCTACGATAAAACCTTTTTTGGGCCTCGGTGCATTATATGATGGAACAATTACACCGGAAAAAGAAATTTATGATCCTGGATTTTTTAAATTACCCAATCATCCGCATATTTATCATGATGATAATCGTGGTACACATAAAGGTGGACATGGGTTGGTCAATTTAGAAAAAGCCATTATCGTTTCTTGCGATACTTATTATTTTTTACTGGCGTATCACATGGGTATAGTAAAAATGGACACGGCATTAAAGCGTTTTGGATTTGGCGCAGCCACGGGTATTGATACTTATACTGAACGTAAAGGGTTGGTTCCTTCACCTGAATGGAGTCAAAGAGTGCACCATCATCCCTGGTATGGGGGAGATACCATCAGTATGGGAATAGGACAATCCTATTTTCTAACAACCCCACTCCAACTTGCAACAGCGTTAATGCGTTTAGTAAATAAAGGTCATGGATACCAACCTCATTTTTTAGTTAAATCAGAAACACCTCTTGGAGTAGTGACTACAAATGCTTTAAAACCCATGGATGTTATTCACTATCCAGATGAATATTGGAATTTGATGATTAGAGCATTAGCTGAAGTGGTGAGTGATCCTAGAGGTACGGGATATTTAACAGGCCATACAGCTAAATATACGTATGGCGGAAAAAGCGGCACTGCTCAAGTATTTACATTAAAAGGAAATCAACAAGATAAAGCAAATTTATTGCCCAAACATATGCGAGATCACTCTTGGTTTATGGCATTTGCTCCAGCAGACAATCCAAAAATTATATTAGTCGTATTTTTGGAGCATGGTGGACAAGCGAATGGTCAAAAATATGCCCGAAGAATATTGGATGCTTATTTTGGTGCGGATCAGGTCGAACAGAAAAAAGAAGAAACGAAAAAAGTGTCTAAAGCGGTTCAAGACGATGATGAAGATGACGACGATGATGGCGATGACAGTGATGACGATTCTACTGCCTAATAAATTTCTAAAACCCTCTCGCTTTTTTCACTCTATCATACGCAAGTTGTATTGCTTGCGCTTTTTCAGTGGCGAGTTTTAACATTTCTTCAGGTAATCCTTTTGCCATTAATTTATCGGGATGATGTTGGTTCATCAATTTTCGATAAGCTTTTTTAATTTCTTCATTGGTTGCATTTTCTGAGACTCCAAGAACTGAATAATCTTCATGAAGTGATGGGGTGTTGTAAGATGAGAAATTTGAATAGTCTTGTTGAAAATTTCCATGGCCTTGAGCTTGGGAAAAAGAAAAATTAGGATGAAAGTGAAATGCAAAAGGCTGATAACCAATACGCGCAAAAATTTGATTTAAATTTTGTTGTTTGATGGGTGAAATGGGCCCGCTCATTTGAGCGGCTTTTAATTGTAAATCTGTAAATATTTGTAATAGAATAAAGTTTCCATGACTTAATCTAACTAATTCATTTAAGGTATCATCTAAATTAAAATCGGAACTTTTACCCTCATTAAATAAATGCATCGCACGTTCACGTTGTGTCTGATTTAAATTCATTCGTTGCATTATATTGCGCGCTGCATTTAATTCATTTTCTGTTACACGGCCATCGGATTTTGCAATATATCCCATGACTTTAAATGTCATTTCAAAAAGAAAACGTTTTGTTTCTTTCGCTTGGTGTAAAAAACGATTATTTCGTATAAGATCAATAATGTGTCCAACAAAAAGACCGATTAAAGCAAAGAAAATGCCTCCAAACGTGAGACCTATGATAAAGCCAATTATTTTTCCCCAACCCATGATACACTCGCGTAAGTTTTAAATATAAAGGGCAATTATATATGAGAGTGATATATAGTATTTTATTTTATTTAGCCTTGCCATGGATTTTTATCAGATTATGGCTAAAGGCACGAAAAAATCCTGATTATAGAAAACGATGGGAAGAAAGATTGGGCAAGGTGCATCATGATATTCCCCAAGGTGTTATTTGGTGGCACTGTGTTTCAGTCGGCGAAACGCTTGCGTCTGTTCCGTTAATTAATAAATTTCAACAACTTCATCCTAACCTTCCCATTTTGGTCACCACTATGACACCGGGCGGATCACTACAAGTTAAAAATCAATTCAAAGAAACAGTTTTTCATCAATATGTGCCTTATGATCTAGCAGGGATAATGTCAGGCTTTATACAACGTATTCAGCCTAAGTTATGTATACTCATGGAAACTGAAATTTGGCCAAATATGGTTTATTATTGTCATCAAAAAAATATTCCTGTGATATTGGCTAATGCAAGAATGTCAGAAAAATCAGCAAAAAAATATGCAAAATTCGAGCAATTCACCAAACAAATTTTACCGATGATTACAACCATTGCGGTTCAAAATGAAGTTGATGGTGAAAGATTTATCCAGCTGGGTTATCCAAGAGAACAATTACAGGTGACGGGTAGTATAAAATTTGATATTCAAATTTCATCGGAGTTAATTGAAAAAGCAAATGTTTTGCGACAAAGTTTTGAGAATCACAAATCAATATGGATTGCCGCAAGCACACATCAAGGTGAAGAAGAAATTATTTTGGAGGCGGCAAAAAAAATTCCAAATGCCTTGTTAATTTTAGCACCACGCCACCCTGATAGGCGAAACGAAGTATTGGAATTGTGTCAAAAGGCAAATTTAAAAACCGCTGTGCGTAGTAAACATGAATTGCCAAATCAGGATGATATTAGAGTATTTTTGGTTGATACTTTGGGTGAATTATTATTGTTTTATGCAGTTTCTGATATTGCTTTTGTGGGGGGGAGTTTTATTTCCAAAGGCGGGCACAATTTGTTGGAACCCGCAGCCTTAGGTATTCCCATTTTGTCAGGGGAATCATTATATAATTTTTCAGAAATCGAAAAAATTCTGGGAAGTGCGCAAGCATTAATTAAAGTGAAAAATGCAGATGAGTTATCCGCGCAAATTAATGATCTTTTCAATCATTCAGCAAAACGCGAAATGATGGGCAAAGCTGGAAAAGAAGCCATAGAAAAAAACAAAGGTGCGACCGAAAAACAATTGGCGTTGATGGAGAAGTTGCTGCGAATTGAGAAATAAACCTTCACTTTTATGGAGTGAATCTAATATTGAATTTAATATTTTGAGGATGTTTTTTTGCAGCAATCTTTTTTAACCAAAATTTTTTTAGACTTTGGTATTTCATATATGCATTTGAAAACATCTTTTTCTTGTTTAAAATTCAATAACCACTATCAACCCAGCACTATGATTAAGGTGAATTGCTTTTTCACATAATAAAGAGGTTTGCTTAAGGAATTCTTAACTCCTACAGCCATGGCGTCCGTGAATAATTCCCGGTTGAAAAGTTTTGATTGTTTGCAGAGTGCTGATTTTTAGCAGATGAATTTGAATTGTTATTGGCAGGAGTTGTTGGCGGAGGGGGAAAATTCGTTTGAGTAATAGCCTTAGCCAAGCTGTCTTTTTTGTTATAGTAGTTTAGAAAGGCTAAGTCCCAGCTATCCAATGAATCAATACAGTCTTCGATAATTTGAGCATGATGCGTTTTGTTTGCCGCATCATTTTTTGCATTCTGTAGAAACTGGGTATTTTTGTTCTGATAAGCAAGGAGTTCATTTTGGCATGAATTTAAAATATTTGCAGGCAATTGAATGACAAAGGAAGTGTTACTATTGCTATTAAGATAAGTTTTGATGCCAGTAAGGATTTGACTCGTTATTAGATAAGGAAAATTGGTTTCTTTGCTTGTAGGCTTTTGACTGCTGTGTAAAAAATAATTGTTTTTTTTATAAGCTGTTTCTAAAAGGCAAAAAAGCTCGCACACGTGTTCTTTCCAGCTATCCCTAATTTTTTGTTTTAACTGAGTTTGTTGAGCGCTATCTTGTGCCCTGTCATCACCTCTGTATTTATTGAATATCTAATCTTTTGAAACGTAACAAATTAAGATTTTTCTGTCAATAAGAATTTAATTAAAATTAAGCATTAATTAAGCAAAATTTGTTATAATGCGTCAGAGTTGATAATTCTGAGGTGCATATTATGCTTGATCAAAAAACATTAGATGAAAAAATCAAGGAAGATGAAAAAAGAAAAATGGAGGAAAATCCTTCCGCTCTTCGGAAAAAACCACCTGAAGCTAGATTTTGTACAAAATGCCAAGACTATGTCTTCCCGTTTGGCAAATGTAAAGGACATAAACCCGATGCTGAGGGTGGAAATGACAGCGCAGGTTTCGATGATGCAAAACAAAGTTCCGGCGATAATCTTCCCTTTGAAAGTAAAACATCAGATGTGCAAGACGAAGCAAGCGTCGAAGCGCATGTTTCAAACTCCGAGGTAATACCCGGGAAATTTACTATAACTCTCGTCAAAAAAGATTCATCAGCGTTTTCTGAAGAAGAAAGAAAAGAATTACTGGAATCGATGCAAAATGATTTTAATGAGTTTGTTAAGGAACTCAAAGACAGAGAGCAGGAAAATGGATTATCTGGCAGAAATTTCAACAATTATTGGTCTTATACTTCCGCCGATGGGCTTCATCTTCACTTTGATAACAAAGAAGATGCGCAAGAATTTTTTGAGCGCATGAAAGGCAAATACTTTAACATTGAGTTTGTAATGAGTCCTCAGCACGCTATCGATGAAGAGGAGGAAAAGGAAAAGACTCATAAATGGAAACTGCCAAATCCATTCAAGATAGAGTTGAGCAGAGATTCAATGTAAGTATCTCCTTAAGTAGTGGAGATCACACTGAAATGCCAAAAAATTATCGCATGAAAGCGAACCCTCATTCAGCACTCCTTGAGTGCACTTATTTAATTTTATGCGTAAGATGAGTGAATAAATATATTACAAGCGCAAGTTTAAAGCATCTAAATGATTCTTCTGCTAGAATGACGCCTAAATTTTGAAAAGGAGTTGTGAATGTCACTGAGAAACACGGATCAATCTTTCGGTAGTTTAGCCAAATTTTTTCATTGGACGATTGCATTGTTCATCATTGGATTGTTGTGTTTTGGATTTTATATGGTTGGAATTCAAGACGAAATTCAAAGAGAACAAGCATTTAATATGCACAAATTGTTTGGTCTTTCGGTTTTGGTTCTTGCATCATTACGATTAGTTTGGCGTTGGATGAATCCTGTGCCAGTATTGCCGCACATGCCTTGGTGGGAATTAGCTTTAGAAAAAACAGTAAAATTTTGTTTGTATCTTGCCATGTTTGCTATGCCAATCAGCGGATGGATATTTTCAACAGCCGCAGGTCATGCGCCGCATATTGGACAGTTCATTATTCCCGCGCCGTTTGTTAAATTAGATATCCATTTTGCAGGGGTTGTTTTTCAAGTGCATCAATATACTGGCTGGGCGATAATTGTGCTATTGTGTATGCACGTTGCAGGCGGATTTAAACATCACTTCATTGATAAAGATAATATTTTAAAACGCATGTTGCCGGGATCGAAGATTAGATAAATTAAATTGGAAAGCGCGAGTCTATCGATCTTCATTAAATGCGGCACGCAGATTAAAAATAGTTGGAGATATAACAAAAGTGTTAAAAATTTATGATACGCTGACTAAGAAAAAATCAGCTTTCAAACCACATCGTGATAAAAAAGTGAGCATGTATGTTTGTGGTATGACAGTTTATGATTACTGTCATATTGGTCATGCACGAACAATGGTCAGTTTTGATATTGTTTATCGATATTTAACGTACTTAGGTTACGATGTTAATTACATTCGAAATATTACAGACATTGATGATAAAATTATTCAACGTTCCCAAAAAAACAATGAATCTTTTTATGAATTGACCGAAAGATTTATTCAAGCATTAAACGAAGATACAAAAGCGCTAAATATTTTACATGCCGTCAGTGAACCTAAAGCCACAGATTTTATTCCCCAGATGATTCAACTGATAGAAACATTGATTCAAAAAAAATTAGCTTATGTTGCCTCTAATGGCGATGTCTATTATTCCGTGCATGAATTTAAATCGTATGGTGAACTTGCGCATCAAAAGCTTGAAAAATTGCATGCAGGTGTGAGAGTGTCTATATTGGAGGCGAAAAAAGATCCCCTAGACTTTGTCTTATGGAAGCTTGCAAAACCGGGAGAGCCATCATGGGATTCACCTTGGGGAAAAGGCCGCCCAGGTTGGCATATTGAATGTTCCGCCATGTGTTTGAATTGCTTGGGTGAACAAATAGATATTCATGGCGGTGGGTTTGATTTAATTTTCCCTCATCACCAAAATGAAGTGGCTCAATCGGAAGGTGCAACAGGTTCAAAGTTGGCAAACTATTGGATGCATGCAGGCCTTGTCACCATCAATAAAGAAAAAATGTCTAAGTCCTTGAACAATTTTTTTACCATTCGAGAAGTCTTGGAAAAGTACCCTCCTGAAGTCGTGCGATATTTCATGTTGACGAGCCATTATCGAAGCCAATTAAATTATAGCGCCGAATTGTTATTGCAATCTCAATCAGCTTTGGAAAGACTTTATCAAGCGTTAAGAGAAGTGGATACGACGTTTCAAGATAATAATCAAACAGACTCAGAAAGTAATGAATTTACCCAACGATTCCATGATGCAATGCAAGATGATTTTAACACTCCTATTGCGTTGAGCGTGTTGTTTGATCTTGCAAGAGAGATTAATAAAACGCATAATCCAACACTGGCGAGAACATTAAAATCATTAGGCCAACTTCTTGGATTACTTGAAGCAGATCCTGAAACATTTTTCCAACAGCAAGCAAAAAACGATATGATTTCACCTGAGGAAGTTGAAAAATTAATTTCATTAAGAAATGACGCAAGGGCACAAAAAAATTGGATTGAGGCAGATAGAATTCGGCAAGAACTCGAGAGCAAAGGTGTTTTAATCGAAGATAATCCTACAGGTACGCGATGGAAGCGCTTGACTGTGGATTAGGGTCGGGTACAATACGCTGCTTTTTATTTTGTTTATTTTGCAATTTAAATACTTTTATATAGTTAAAATGCAAATTTAGTGGTGAAGTGAGAAGAGTATTGCTTACCAAGTTTTCAGATTTAAGATTGCGGGAATAGCTCAGTTGGTAGAGCACAACCTTGCCAAGGTTGGGGTCGCGAGTTCGAGTCTCGTTTCCCGCTCCAATATTTCGGCTGGGTAGCAGAGTGGTTATGCAGCGGCCTGCAAAGCCGTAGACGCCGGTTCAATTCCGGCCCCAGCCTCCAGTAAAGCCCGGGTGGCGAAATTGGTAGACGCAAGGGACTTAAAATCCCTCGGAGTTAAACCTCTGTGCCGGTTCGAGTCCGGCCCCGGGCACCAATAGTTGTAAAGGTGTAAGTAGTATATTTTTAATGTATTTAAATATTTTAAGGGGACTTCTTTCATGAATACGAAAAGGCGATTGTTTACATGTTTGGTAACATTAGGATTGTTGTCTGCAGTAAAACCAGTCTTAGCTGCAACAGAAAATGGAACTAATGATGCGCAATTACAAAAGGTATTGACTCAAACAGCAGCATTAGAACACCAAATGAAAATGCTAAAAGCTGAAATTCGTGAATTAAAGTCTGAACAAAAATCGTTGAAAACAACACAGGTAAACGAAGTTCAAACAGAAAATGCTTTAGTGAAGTCTTCTCATCAACATGTTTGGGGTTACGCGCCTTCTTCCGGCCCGGTACGTGCTTATCCAACAACAGAAAAAACTGGTGAGACATCAGACATGTATTTTGTGCATAATCTGGGTTCACCTATTGTCATTTCTTCCTACTTAGGTGAGCATACCGCATTTGACGCTTCTGATTTAATCATCAATTATTCTAGTTACAATGAAAGTTTAAATTTATTGCGACTTAAACAAAAAGTTTACAGAAGATTAAATTGCGATACAGATTCTCAAACACTTCCATTTATAATGTTAAGCGGTAAAATTGAAGGCATTGCAGATTATCAAAAACCTTCCAACGATGTTTCCAACAGCAGCGTTAATTTGGAAGATGCAGAATTAGATTTTGCTCCAGTCATTAATGATTGGGCTAGCGGTTTTGTTGGGTTGCAATATTTATTCGTGACTGAGCCAAGTGTTTCGCCACGTGTGGTAAATACTTCACGTGTTCATATTAATAAAGCATTTGTGACATTTGGAAACTTAGAGCGTTTCCCGCTTTATTTAACCATGGGTCAAAATAATGTTCCGTTTGGCCAGTACTCATCACCCATGATTACAAGCCCTTTAACGGATAGTATTTTCAAAACAAGAGCACAAGAAGTATTGTTAGGTTATGCTAATCAAGATCCTCGTGGCTTTTACGGCTCCGTTTTTGCATTTAATGGGGATACTCACACCAATCGCAACAATAGCATCAATAATGTCGGTGCGAACCTTGGTTATGTAATTAAAAATGACAACTGGAATGCAGAACTTGGTGCGGGCTACATTAGCAATATTGCTGATTCCTTTGGTATGCAGCTTACAGGTGCTCCAAATGGAGCATTTGGTGGATTTAGTACTTCACCTGCAATTTCTGGAATTACTTCTGAAAAAATTCAACATCAAGTAGGCGGTGCAGATGTTCATGCAACATTCGGCACAGGCCCGTTTAGTTTGATTGCAGAATATATTCAAGCAACTCAAGCATTCACCCCAATGGATATGACATTTAACGGCCGTGGTGCTGAACCTAAAGCATTAGATGTAGAAGGAAACTACAGCTTCCATATTATGGATAAACCTACAGCATTAAGTATTGGATATGGAAAGAGTTGGGAAGCTTTAGCCTTGAATGTACCAGAATCACGTTATATTGCGGCTTTAACCACTTCATTGTACAAAGATACAATCGAAGAGTTAGAATTTCGTCATGATATTGCTTATGGCAGCGGTGTTAGTGCTTCTGGATTTATGGTTCCAACACCAGCTGTATTAAAAGGATTTTCAAGCAATACAGTAACAGCTCAAATTGGTATTTATTTCTAATTTATATTGAAGGAATATAAACGATGGCCAGAAAACATGTGAAAGTTGCCGTTACAGGCAGTGCAGGACAAATTGGTTATGCATTAATATTTCGCATTGCTTCTGGCCAAATGTTTGGAACTGATACCACAATTGATTTACAACTATTAGAATTAGATGCGGCACTTCCTTCATTAAAAGGTGTTGCCATGGAATTGGAAGATTGTGCATTTCCATTGTTACGAAACGTTGTCACCACATCTGATGTTAATGTTGCGATGAAAGACATTAATTGGGCATTGTTGGTAGGCGCGGCACCTCGTAAAGAAGGTATGGAAAGGTCAGACTTATTAAAAATAAATGGTGCGATATTTAAAACGCAAGGGAAAGCCATTAACGATCATGCTGCACAAGATGTGAGAATTTTTGTTGTAGGTAATCCTTGTAATACCAATGCGTTAATTGCAATGCACCATGCAAAAGATATCCCAAATGATAGATTTTACGCCATGACAAGGCTGGACGAAAATCGAGCAAGATCTCAACTTGCCATCAAAGCTGGCGTGTTATTGGAAGATGTGTCAAATCTTGCAATATGGGGTAATCATTCTTCTACACAATACCCTGATTTTTACAATGCCGAAATAAAAGGCAAGCCCGTCACTGATTTTATTAAAGATATCTCATGGTTAGAAAATGATTTTGTTTCCATGATTCAAAAACGCGGTGCAACAGTCATTAAAGCGCGTGGAGCTTCTTCCGCTGCATCAGCTGCAAATGCGGTTGTAGACAGCGTGTACTCCTTAACACATGACAGTGACAACATCCATTCTGTTGGGTTGTATTCACAAGGTGAATATGGCGTTGAACCTGGCCTTATTTTTTCTTATCCGTGCAAAACAGCTCAAGGAAAGATTATTGTTCAAAATAATTGGACTCATAATGCATTTGGGGAAGAAAAAATTAAGCTCACTTTCGCAGAATTAAAATCAGAAAGAGATGCGGTTAAAGAACTAAAGCTCATTGATTAATTTTCTAATATGTAAAATCCTCAACGTGATTCTTTAATCTTTTAATCTTGCCTATTTCTTCTTTGACGTAACGATGTGGGATGAGTTAACGAGTTGGATTGATCAACAGACGAAAAATTATTGTTATTGCTGTGCGGTTGAAATTGAGTAAACTGAGCGCGTCCCGGAACCGAATAATTATAGTTTGAATCATACGTATATGTAGGCGCACTCAGAGAGTTACTGTTTGCTGCATGCAGTTGCTTTAATAATAGGTCACTAAGATATTTTTTGATCGCATCAAAGTTAACACATTGAGGGCTTTGAGCTTCAGAAGCCTGAAGGAAAAGCTGGTTTGCCAAGAAAATATGATTATTATTAACAACAATACCACGTAGCTCTACTAATGTTTTTATTGCGTCAACATGGCCTTTATTTATCGCGAGTGTAAATGCAGCAGCGATAAAAGTATCGATATGTTTTGTGCTGGAAAAAATGTAATTCGAAATCTGTTTATCTACACACAAAAGAGAACGATAAGCAGGTGAATTTTCTATTTCTATAGTAGAATTCTCGTTAGTACACGGAAAAGGATCGGCAAAATAATTTTCTACCAGAATCTTAATAATAGATAGTCGTTCGTATTCAATTGCAAGCATCAAAATTGATTTATTATAAAATTTTTTGTGGATCGACTGTATTAAACTTGCATCATGGTTATATAAAGCGTTAATTGCATAATCAATATTTTTATCTGATCCTCCAGATATTATACCGTTACACACAGCCTCGATGAATATGTCATCTAGCATTGTATTATTTGTGTAGCTATTATTTGTTGGCATTGGAATATTATTCGCCCACGGTTGAGGGTTCTGTAAGTGTGCAAACTCAGCCGCTCCAGAATCAACACGAAAATCCGTTGTTTCTAAACCATAAGAATACTGATTAGGCATTGAATTATTGGAATAAAGCGAAAATGAAGAGGAATTGTTCACAGCTAACGGAACAGCGGGCGGCAACGGATATTCCTCTAATAGTGTTGTATTAGAAGCTTGTGAATAGTCAACTGGATAACTTGTTTCCCCTGCGTTATAGTAATATTGGTTTGGCACTGCACTATTGGAAGAATAAGGATAAAAATTATTTACAGATGGCGTAACTGCTGGCGGCTGAGAATTATATTGCATTGAAATTTGCCGGGTTTGCTCAGATTTAAATGGATCAGCGTAAACAGGTAATGAATCATTGCTGTTGCTTTGATCTTGTAAATTTTCTCCAACTGGCTCTGATAATTGACCTTCAAACTGTATATCATGATCGAAATTAAAACTTTGTGATTGGTATTCATCAAAAATGCTGTTAGGGGGTTCTATTATAGAAGGAATTAAAATACTGGAATTACCAGAAACAGCACGGATATCATCATTTTTTTCTTGTTTAACGTTCGATAAAGTAGGAGACTTATTATATTGCTTCTTTATGGCATCAATAAGCTGTTTAAGCGGCTCATCTATGCTTTCGGCGTCAGGCTTATCAAAGTATGAAATTGTCTTTGATGCTATTTTGTAGCTGAACAGTAGATTATTTTTTAGCGCAGTCTCCCATAGTGAAATAATGTATTTTTCATCTTTATGATCTTGCAAACAAGAGAATATCACTAATTCAATCGCTTTCTCAACGTTCGGTTTTGAAAATATAGACAGCGCGTGATTAATTGCCTCTTCGGATTTAGCTTTAAATTCTTCAACTGAATGACAAAGCAGCTTTTCTACATATAATTTAAAATGATTTATACTCAATAAACTGTTTTCTTTAACTAATTGATACGCGTTGAAAAAACCTTCTGGACTTTTTAGATCGCTATAGGATTCTATATATTTCGCTGCTATGCTGTATTTTAATGCTTGATCTATGCCGGAAGAAATTAAATTATTGAAAGTGCTTATTACAACTGGCTCAGGTGTTTTATATGCAGCATTTGTAATTGTCATAAATAATTCAAATGCCTTAAGCGTTATTTTATTCAATTGAATTGCGCGTGTAAGTAAACTAATTGCAATATTGAAAACTAAAATGGGATTTGGTTTAATGTGGCGGTGATTTCTAGAAGTAAACAAAAGCTCTTTAAAAAAATCTTCTGGGATCGTTTTTTCGGAAGTAATTGTGGTTAACAGCATATCAGTCATTTTTTTTGCTGTTTCAAAAGATTTACATTTTAAAATTTTACAGATTACTTTTTTATAACAGTCCGTCACATTTATTTGCTTAGTATCCTGATGGGTAAAAGCTGCATTAAGGAGTTCGACTGCAAAATCAAACTCATTTTCTGGTGAGCTATAAAAATGAGCAGTCAAAAAATACTGTAACAAATTATCATTCAATGAAGCTTTTTCGTGTAGTCTTGTAAAAATCATTTTTCCCATTTCTTTATCATCTATAAATATTTTTGATACGATGCTAGAGACAAATGACTGGCTTGGAATTTTATCCTTATCAAAGTTAGTAATAACGTTAACCAATTTATCTATACCTTTTTTTTTAATATTTACATGATTTTCTTTTTTAGGAGGCTCTACTAAAGTAACCCAATGACTAAAAAAATTAACGAAGCTCGCAATTTGAGCATCCCTTTTATTTTTTATAGTGGTAGTGCCGCAATCATTATTTGTTGTTTTGTTTTTTTGGTGCAGTTGTTCTTGATTGTTTTTGGAGTGTGATTCACTAACCGGATTTATTGTTTGAATTTGATGCTTATGATGATCAATGACAGTTTTTTTTACGCGGTCAGTATTATCATTGGTCTCTTTTTTTTGTTTTTTCCTAGAATCAGATTCAGGTTTGGAGTCGCGACTTACTGAATCGTGTGTTCTTTTTTTCTGTGGCTCATGATTTCGTTGAGTAGAATCTCTTTCGCGATAGCTAGGCAGTTCGCGGGTTTTTTCTTCACGTAAATAGTTTTTATCTGAAAGAGAATCATGACGATCGTCATAATATTTTGTATGTTCGCGTGTTTTGTCTCTGGAATTACCTCTCGAATGATTAGGGTAATTATCGCGATATCCTCTATTGTCACTATGCGATCTATGAGGGGGAGGATAATTTGACTGTCTCAAATCTCTATCAGTTTCACGATTAGTTTTGCGGACATTGGAATCTGAGGAAAAGGTACTTTTCTTGTTGTCAGCCCGAGTATCTTTCTCTTGGTGTTTAGCATTTTTACCTTCAAACATTTATTTCCCCTTAGTGTTGTCTTCTCTATATATAAATGTACATTTGGAGTATATCTCATGAAATATCCAAGTCAACAGGCTTCATGGGTCAACAAGGCGCGTTTTCTTTTTTTCGATTGTTTTCCTTTTTAGAGAGAAAAAATTAAAGAGGACAAAGGAATCTATCGTGAAGACCGTAAAATATAGGGACATATTTTACGATCATAGGGATATGGGTTCGTCTGAACGATGGATTCCTTTGTCCTCCTGTGCGCTCTCTGCGTAACATGAGTAAGTTATCTATTTTTTTGTCGTGTGCAGCGTACAAAGATCCTTCAATCTCACATTTAAGGATCCCTTAAGGAATTTATTCTATACTTAAACAAATGGTTTAAGAGGAGATAGCTTATGAGCCAAGAACAGCAAGTAGCCCTACATGATTTAAACCCAGATCTGCGCTCGCTCGCACTAGTTAGCTTAAAAATGCAGTATTTGATGAGCAAATTCAGTGACAATCAAGAAATTAGTGGTAATTTAAGCAATTTATCAACTGGCGTTAACAGTCTTATTTCTGGGTTTTTTAAGATAGATTCAAAGAACTTAAAAGAATTGGAAAATGACCCTGAGTTGGATTCGTTCAAGGAAAAAATAGATGAAAATCCCTCAACCAAACCTATATATCATTACAGAAATCTTTTGATTGATTGTGGCCAGGCTTTAAACACAATAACAAACGACTACAGTTCTAATGAAACAGAACAAGCATATAATGATCTCGGGCAAAAAATCGACGAGTTAAATTTAAATCCACATCAAATAGCGACTGAGTTTGAGGTTGGATATTTTAAAAAAATAAAACAACAGTTTGATATTTTGTTAACAATGATTGCTCAAAAGTATCATGTTTTAAAAAACCCCATAGAAACTAACGTGGCGATACAAACATTCAATCTTCGTGAGTCTCTGTATCGACTAACTCGGTATCAGGATGCGGTAAGTGATTCTGGTTTTTTGAAAAATAGTATTGATGCAGGAGTTGAAAAAAGTCAGACTTTTGAGCAAACGCTTAATGACTTAAAGAAGTTACTGATAGAAGATGAACACTCCTTTTTTGATGAAAATACTAAAAAGAGTATTGTTGAATCGTTTTTTCCAAACATACAGAAAGCTAAAGAGCAAGAAGAAGCAGATATTACAAAAGTTAAATCGATGTCGCCTCAATCTATAGAGTTCAATTTCATCACTGGTTCTCGAATAAGAGTTGTGTTTATTTTTGAGTCGTCTGAAGTTGCTGAACAAAAAAAGAAAATTATTGAGAGTGAATTGAAAAATGATCTTTTAGGTACAAGTATTATTTGTCATGGCGATCAAAAATTAGAGTTGATTTGTACTGAAGAAAAAATTAATGATGCCGACTATTATAAAATAACATTTAACAATCAAACTCAGTTGAATGTTTTTACAAGCTGCCTTGGAATTAAAGCCTCAGAGGGTGTGCTTATCCGGAATGAAAATGGAAAATTTTCCATTTGCTGTAAAAAAGAAACTCTATTAAAAAACAGGCTGGCTTCCTTAGAAAAAGAATATGCGTCTGCGAAAGCCGATAAATCTAAGCTATATCAAGATTTAAAAAAACTTAGTGATCAAATTGAAACGGTAAGAAAACAGCTTGGAATGCCGATTGAACAATCCAAGAAACCTGGAATTAATAAAATGCCTGTGGAACATCAACATGGTAGTGGTGGTCATATTAGTCAATTCTACATCACGCTTTCTTTTGATTCTGATTTTGAAATTTCACAAAAAGAATTTGATTTATTTTTTAAAGGTACTAGAACTTATGATGATTTTACAAATCCTGCTAAAAAAGAGCTAGCTATTCCCTGTGAGTGGGATGAAGATAACAATAGATATATTGTCGATTTAAAGGACGACAAGAATGCAGCAGAAAGATTTTTTCACGCGATAGATAACAGCCATGGTGTAATCAGGGAAGGTAACCGAATTATATTTAATAAAGCTGATATAGAATTAAAAATAAGAACGGTACAGTTCGAAAAAGATTTAGAAAGGCTTACTAGCTTGAATGATTCCGATAGGTTTATTAATGATTTAACTAAATTTTTAGAGGAATTATATAAAGGCTCACGTGGTGATCTCAGGAAACAATTATTAAGTAAGGTGTTGCCAAATCTTGCTCGTCTTGGTGTATTTCAGCTGGAAATAAATTCCAACTTTGATGCTGTAATGTTTTCATTTGATCAAGAATATGTAGAGCTTTTGACCCCACTAATTGAGCCTTTACGTTCTTACTTTACTGAACAATATAAAAATAACCTTACTTGTTCCTCTACAGGTAGTGGAATTGCTTTCGCCTGCAAAGATTTTTCATTATCGTTTGATAGTGAAGAGACATTAAAAAGTTTTCGTCAGGATGCTGGGTTAGATTATTATGCTGATAAAAATGCTTTTTCTGCAGAGAAAAATACTTTTAAATTCAATCAGTCTGTTTTGTTGAAAAATTTTATTGATAAAGTTAAGGGTATGAAAGTAATACCAAAAAAACTGGAAACGGCGTTAATCAAGGCTCAAGAAAAATACTCACTGTTGAATCCTGCTGCTTTATTAGGTGAAGTAGTTGCTAACCCTGTAGCCAAGGTATCTACTGAAGCACCTTCAATAAATAATATATTTGGTTATACCGACAACACATTAAAATTGGCAGAAGAAAACGTAGAAAAAATAAAAAATCTAGAAATGCAGCTTTCCGATGCCAACCAAAAAATTTCCGCTTTGAATGCTGCTGCTGCCAGAGAAAAAACAGATTTGTCTCAACAAATTGAAGCGCAGGAATCTGAATTAAAACAGATGGAGGCGCAACAAAAAGAATTATCAAATATGATTGGCCAGCTTAATAGCAATTTAACGAAGCTTAAAGATGAAAATAAAATCATGTCTGATAATATGGAGAATGTTAGATCCAAATTAGGTGAAAAAGAAAATGAGATAGAAATATTAAAAGGCACAAATAGAAGAAAAATCACCCAAAATGGTGAGCAACAAGAGCAATTGCTTGAAAAAGAAAAACTTATTTCAGAGCAGTCCAAAAAAATTCAAGAACAGCAGGTGCTAATTGATACATCAACCGAGGCCGCAAATGCTCATCAACAAAAAATCCAAGTAACAACACAAGCCCATCAGCAAGAAATGCAAACAATAAAAAAAGAGTTGGGTGAGGTTAAGCAAAAATTAGTTATTGCTCAGGCTGCAAATGAGTCATTAAGAACTATAAAAGAATCACTTGATAACGAGCTGAAAAATACAAAACAGCAACAGCTTGTTAATACTAATAATCCTAATCTTCAACAAGCACAACAGTTACAAATAGAACAGAGCAAAAATAGTTGTTTGCAAAAACTCAACAACACTGTATTAAATGTATTTTCAGGTAAACCTTTAACAAAAACACCTGGTGAAATTAGTACTAAACTTCAATCTGCGTTGAATACAAATGATGCAGCTGTTATTCAAAAAGTTAATCAAGTCATTAATTTAATGAACAATTCACATGCGCTCGTGAAATATTTAGGGACTCATCTTGATGCATATAGAGAGTATGCCGCTGGTATCAAATATGCATTTTTTTCGAGCCATAAAGAAAGTGGAAGAGAAAATGCGCTTAAACTGTTCGTGGAATTTAATTTTAGAATAACGCAGGCTATATCAAATGAAATAAATACAACATTAAATACTAACCCTAATCTTTCTGTATTAGATGTTAATTCATTGAAACAACGAATCCAGAAAATCATTGTGGATCAAGTGATGCTGTTGGTGAACAATGAAAGATTTAGCGGATATAATAAACATTCGTTTAATCATTATATTCAGCATTATTTAAAGACAGTGTTTGATATTAACGTGGCTAATTCTGTTTCTCAAAATGATTATAATACTAATAACTTTCAGCCAGCAGATACTGATAAAAAAATTAAATTAAAAAATACTTATGCCAATTTAGACAATGATGCATTTAACCCGCCTGTTATCACTACAGCTGTTCTTAATCAAGATATTGATAATGTAGCGTTCACGAAGGCTGATAAAGCTAACCTTGAAACATTTTGCAGAGATATAAGGTCAGCACAAGGACCTGCTGTTGGATATCGTCTATAATGCTAAAATGCGCATGATTTACATGGCAATCGCACTTAGGAAAATCAAGGGTTTTGAACAAGAGACGCTGTCACCCCGTAAAATTTTCATCAACTAGCTTTAAATTGGACTGTCTCAAGTGTCTGGATGGAAAGTTGCTGTTTCCCACCTGATGCGCTTATGTTAAAACTATTCTTGAAAGAATGACAGGTATTGAGGAACGAATGAGCAAGAGTATGATCAATACAAAACAAAATAATTATGACTTATTACGGTTAGCGTTTGCGCTGTGTGTTTTTTTAGTGCATTTAAGTATTCTGACACAATCTCCTAGTTTTAGTTGGATTCCAAATTACTTTAACAGCAAAATTGCTATCGATAGTTTTTTTGTGATCAGCGGGTTTTTAATTACATTAAGTTATGAAAATTCAAAATCTTTAAAAAATTATTATTCCAAACGTTTGAGGCGAATTTATCCTGCTTATTTTGCTGTTATTATCTTATGTGCAGTTGGGGGCGTGTTTATATCGGTCTTGCGTTGGAATCAATATTTAAATAATAAAGAGTTAGTCAAATATATATTAGCTAATTTAAGTTTTTTAAATTTTCTTCACCCTAATTTACCGGGAGTATTTGTTCATAATTATCTTAATGCTGTTAATGGGGCATTATGGACAATTAAAATCGAAGTGATGTTTTATCTTACGGTTCCCATAATTATTTATCTATTAAAACGATATTCAACAATTGTTATATTAATTTTGATGTATGTTTTTTCTGTGTTATGGATGATGCTATTTTCCATGTTGGCTTATAAAACAGGAAAGCTTTATTATCTGGATATCGCAAGGCAACTTCCAGGACAGCTCTCTTTTTTTAGCGTAGGAATTTTTGCTTATTATTATCATTCCTGGCTTAAAAAAAATAATGTTGTTTTGTTGTTATTATCCTTATTAGGTTGTGTGGTTTTTTACTTTAACCCCGCTATTATTAGTTTTCTATGGCCAAGTATTTTGGGGATATTGGTAATATATGCGGGCAGCTTTGCGCCTTATTTGGGTAATTTTGGAAAATATGGCGATGTTTCTTATGGTGTATATATTTTTCATTTTCCCACTATTCAACTATTAACGAGTTTGGGATTGTTTTCTTATTCGCCATGGTTAGGGTTTATTTCAGCAGGTTTGATGGTATTAAGCTTGGCTTTTCTTTCTTGGTATTTAATTGAAAAACGGTTTTTATTTTCTCAATCTCATTATAAATACGTCATTCCAAGAGCATAATTTGCTTATGCTTTCAGTGGTAGTTTATGCTTGAGGGCAAAATGGTCTGGATTCGTTCACTTTTCTAGAATGATTCAAAGTATAATGAGCGCACCAATGTATTTTGCCTAAATGACGAAAAATATCTTTTGTATATTTATCCAGTGCTGGGTAGGCATCAACCGATTTGCTGTGTGACAACATTGAATAATGCGGGGCTTTGCCATTTATCATCATTGTAACTATCGGTTTATGTACAGTCTCGACATAGGCTTTGAGCGAATTTTTCTGCATATCTTCTCGCTGATGTTTAAATGGACTGACCAGTAAATGTTCGTAAATTTTTAATCTATAATAAAACAGAGACTTCTTAAATACAGTATTGAGTTGATTAAATAAATCCTCAAGGTCGGGATTTTTGGAGCTTAATGAAAGTGCTGCGTAGGTAACACTGCCCCAATGAGTGTCGTTATATTTTGTGTGCACTAGCAGATAGATTACAGTATTAAGAATATTGGCAACAGCTGTATTTTTTTTAATTGATAAACAGTATTTAAATAAGTTATTAATTATGTTAATTTTTTCAGGATCTATAGTGGGATTTTTTGTTGCCGTTGGTATACGAGCGGGCTCGGCAAGATCAACATATTTCGTCAGTACGGCATCGAAAAATATACCTCGATTGAATTTTATATCGCGTATTTGTTTTCCGTCAGGTAAATAATTTCCTGCAGAATCTTTAAGAATAAAATCGGATATATCTTCCAAAGAAAAATTTTTTATTTTTAAATAATGAAGTTTAATTTCATAAATAGTGAGAGTTGGAGCAAGAATTAAGGGTAATGTGTTGCCGCCATTCATAATGTATATTTTTATATCAGATGAAGGGGTTTGTTTAATGATATTTTTCTCGAAAAACGTAGTACAAGTTTTTTTAATACGCAGCGGTTCAATTTCTGTCTTTACTGGCGTTGTCGAAACTGGCTTTTTATTGCTGATAACGGGAAATGTAGTGACAGATAATGGATGATAATAATTTTCCAAATATTTTCTTTTGTCCTCTGGTGTTTTTAGTAAATCCTTCAAAAAATCTTTTGTTTTTGGGCCCGCTTCTCTTATATCGTGAGTAGATATTTTAGCGCCAAAATTAACCAAAATATCGATTGTATTTTTTATTTCAATCGTTGAGTATTTATTTAATTCTATGTTTTTAAGAGCAATGATTATTAATGCGTGTTTATTTTTTTTATCATTGGTCTCATCAAAAACAGACTGAGTCTTGTTGAAAAGTAATAGCGTTAATGGAGCAGTAAAATATTCAATAAGGCGTACATTGTTAAGTTCCACTGCAAGTGCAAGAGGTGTCTGGCCAAATTGATTTACAGCATTAATATCAGCACCCACGTTTAAAAAATATTCTATGGTTTTTAGGGGGAAATTAAATTGAATAGCCGCATGCAAGATTGAGCCAATTTTTGGGGCGATATCTTTAATTTTATTTTCATCAATAAATTTTAGTGTATTCAGCTTTTCTTCTTTTGCCAATTGATTTAAAGCATTCAGTAAACAAACTCCCATTTTGAGATCATTGAATTCGGGGTTAACTAAATCATTAACCGAAATTTTTAGGCCGCAACAAAGAAGTGTTTTAAGGATTTCGATTAACTCATTATTGGGTAAATCGTGACAAAACTTAAATAGATAAGTATTAAAAGGAATTTTAACCAGTATAGAATTAGAACGTTGTACAATTATTTCATTGAAATCAATTTCTTTTGGCAAATAAGGGGTGAAACATGCGATATATGAACGTTTATGCCATATTAAAGCTTGTGTAAATGGGGTATGCCCGTATATATTTTTGCAGGCTATGTTAGCGCCTGAAATTAGAAGAAACTCAGTAAATTCAGTTGGAAAATCATCCGCTACTGCCGAATGCAGCCAGGAGTTACCTTGTGAATCAGTTGTATACAGGTATTGTTTTAATAAACCTAAATGACTTAAAATTTTTAAGATTTTTGTTTTATTGCTATTACTGGTAAAATTAAAATCATGAATTGACACTTTAATATTTTGCTCATCTAATGTTTTAAAAATAAATTTTAAATCGTCTTCTGAATATTGTTCGCTCATCATAAATAGAGCTGACATAAATCTTATAAGAGTGCTTTCACTAAAGTAGTCGGGTCGTTTTACCATTAAATCTAGATTAAATTTGTTTGCAAATTCTGTACTAAAATATTGAATACAGGCTTTGTGGTTATAAATAAACGCATGTGCAATAGGCGTGTAGCCACGGTTAGATACTTGATGAATGTCAGCGCCCAACGACACTAATTTTTTAATGAAATCAATTGAAAATTTATACATGACGCTGATATGCAGGAGCGTTCCATCACAAGAGTCGTCGTTGATAATTCTGGATTTAGCTAAATCATGCTTTTCCCATGCATCAAGAACATATTTTCTTATGTCATCATTCAAATAAATCAAATCAAAACTAGATATTTTTGATAAATTTGGAGTATGTAAAGTAAATTTTTCAATAATGTATTTTTTTACTTCATTGTCAAGATGTTGAATATTCGCTAAATGAATGTCTGGAAATTCAGGATTGCAATCTATTATTTTATTAACAAATTTTTTTAAATCTTCTATGGGATAATTCTTTGAGGCATATTTGAATACAAAGTTGGTAAAATTTATTTTTGGTTTTGTGTTCACGTCTAGATTTAATTTTTGATCTATGTCTATATTTATAAAATCAGGATTAACAATCTCTAAATAAGGATCAAAGTTGTCTGGTAAATGAGCGCTAAAACAACAAATGGACGCTTTGTTAAATAACACAGCTGTTGCAAAAGGTGTATAACCATACGTATTTTTATCAGCAATATGATCGCCCGACAAGGTTATCATTTGTTCAATGAGTGAATTTGGAAACTCATTATATATAGCTACATGCAACAATGTATGACCATTTTGATCTTTGTGTTGAAGAAAATTTTTGAATTGTGTTGCGTTTTTCAATAACTCTTCAGTAATATATTGTTGGATTTCGGTACTGTAACGAATAAAATCTTTAAAATCTATGGGAAAAAGCTTAAATCCAAGTGTTACTAAACTTTTGATATTTTTGACCAAATTAGGCGATGGTGGATAAACCGAGTTGAGCATCATCTGTATAAACGTTATTTTTTCTTGGGAATTTGGGTTAATAAATTCGAGATTTGGTTGATAATAATCTTGAAATTTACTGTTAAAGTAAAGAATGTATTTTTGTTTATCAAGAATATACGCTAACAAGATGGGTGTTAGGCCAACTGTGTTTGTAGCGGTTATGTCGGCATCCGCTGAGACTAATTTTTCAAAATAATCAATTGAAAAATCCCATTTTACTGCAATATGCAATAAATTTTCATTGAGTTCATTGAATTTATCGTTTGCAATGGTTTTTAAGTTTTTTGATATTTGCAGATACTCAATGGCGGCATTATTGGATTGTTCATTCATTACACCAATTGTTTGAAGTTTTAATTGAGCGCCATGTTGGATAAGCAGGTTAATCATGGTTGGATTGTTTGTAATCATCGCAGCTCCAAGCGATGTTTTTCTGTAATCACTGTCGATGGTATTAAGATCAATTATTTTAGTTTTTAAAAAATATTCAACAGCAGGCACGTAATCCATCAAAATAGAAAATATGAAGGGAGTTGATTGATATTCCTCTTCCATTTGATCTAGCAACATAGGACATTCTTTATAAATTTTTTCTATTGCGCCCATATCTTTTGCGATAATGGCCAAATGAAGTAGGTTTTTATCATTTGATGAACGCCAATGTCCTGAATAGATGGGATGACCAGTTGTATTGTATGTTTCAAATGTATTCAAAAAATTTAACAACTCACATGGCTGACGAAAAAGGCTGATGTGATTGCATAAATTCACAAGTAAAGTATGGGCATTAAAATATTTCTGTTGAAACTGATTGTGTAGGACGAGTAGATAAGTCAATGCATCGATATCACTTTTATCAAATATCATTTTAAGGAATCTTGATGAGGTAAAAATTTTATCAATGTTTATAACCAGATATTCATTTCGCTCATCCAGAAAATAATTATATACACATGCTTCTTTAAAAAGTTTCAACAGTTGAGCAGTTTGTTCGGGTGAATCTTCGTAGTGAGAAAGAGGATGAAAAGAACTGTGACCATCAATACAGTTAAAAAAATTTTTTTTGGCCAATTCAATATTCTTGCTCAGTTCATTCAAGTGTTTATCTTTTTCTACAGTTAAATCGCTGTTGCAATCTAGTGTTTTCTGATTGGCGGGTTCTGTTAATATCAATTTTAAATAATAAGATGAGGCGAGATGGATACAAGCAATAAATGCGTTTTCCTCGATGCGAGATGTAATTTTATGTTTTAATTTTTCGGCCAAAGGTGTGTTTATTTCTGTGAGCTTAGCTTGAATTTTCAGCAAATCTTTTCGAGTAAAAGATATTTTTTCAAAAGTATAATCATTATCTTTGGGTTCTTCTATTGATTGAAAAACAAATGGAAGTTCTGGATTGATTAAGTTGTATAATTCTTTCATTTCGTCGAAGGAAAAATCTAAAAATATGTAAACTCTTCCTGTAATAATTTCCATTGTGGATTCAAGCGTATTATATTTTTGATTATCTTTAACTTCTGCGATGAGTTTAAGAACAGCTTTTCTTTGCGTAGGTGAAAGACTATTTAAATACTGTTCGAATTTTACAACAGCTTTTTCTGCATTTAACTGAGGAGTATTAAGTTCTGTACCTGATTTCATGCTGCTGGCTTCGTAAAGTTCTTTTTGCAGGATTTCCAAATAATGCCGAGGAGGGTAACTCTGATTAATCTCATCAATAAACCGATCGTATTCCTCTAGGCTAGCGTGAACACAGCTTGTTTCATAGGTACTATTAAATAGCCATAACTGGTCGTGTGTAGACATAACATCTTTGCTTTTATAATAATTTTTTAAAAGTTTTTCTGCTTCGGATCGCCTATTAATATTTTGATAATACTGATTTAGAATAATATATGGCATGGGATAATTATTGGTAGAATCCAAACAAAAACTTTCTAGTGGCTGGTCATCTGTATGTTCGAAATTAACCTCATCGTAAGTATTGATGAGTGTATTCATTAAAATTTTATCAATACTAATTTTATTTTTTTCTTTTTGGTCAAGTATTCTTAAACAAAGATATTGCTTAATAAGCCTTGCAATATCTCTATATATTATGCTGAGTGGATGTTTGGGTGTATGAGTATACATATATATAGTGCAGATAATTCTGTCCCATCGCTCTATGAGAAACGTGTGTATTTTTTGAATTTTTAGCTTTAAGCTCATGGATTGAGGAATATGCTTAAAGTGCGCTATTTTATTTTTATAAAAATCATGGAAATCGATTAGCAGTATTTCAAGTAATATATTTTCAGAAAACATTTTGCTATTTTTAGGCATGTTAATTATTCTTATTTTTAATGTTTCAATGATTGTTTTAGCTTCGTTCGATAACTTGTCCATGAGAATATTTAGATTTTGTTCTATTATCTTTTCTTGCTGGCGAAGTTCTGCGGATAAAATAGGAATTTGATGTGTGACGTCAAGCTCAAATTCAGTTAATCCAAAATTATCCAATGGCGTTTGAGTGCCGTCATGATTCACAATATAAGTGACAGTTAAGGTTCGAATTAAGTATTGGTAAGCACAATTTGACGAATAAAAATTGTTCACATTTATAGCAAATTGGTGACAATAATGCGTGATTTTTAAATCAGCGGTCCGAGTATAATCAAGAAATGGCAAATTTTTGATTCTTTCCCAGCGGTTTTTCAAAAATAAATTTAAATTTTCTATGAGGGTTTGATTATTGCCCCCTGCGTCTCTGATTTTTTCAAGCTCATGCAAAGATAGATCGAGATCCTCATTAATAGAGGTACTTTTATGTGATAGTTTACTTAAGTAGGCTTTATCGTTTGTTAAAGCATTAATGGCAGTAGTGATAAGTTTAAAAATGTTTGACGATTCATTCATGGATATATTTCTATAGTATAAATATTAGGGATACACCCTGGGGTCATGGTAATCGCACTGCATAAGTTAGAGTCGCTAAATACATGATTTGCGCGCTACGCTTGAACAGAACGTCATTGAACCACGCGTTTCACTTTCCATAGGTTTGTCTATTGTTCTGTTTATTATAAAACTATATATCGAAAAATCCTACTCACCTCTTTGGAAAGTTGATGCATTCCTATTTCCTCTTTGAACTTTCTTTCTATAAAAAGGAAAACAATCGAAAAAAAGAAAACCGTAAAAGATAGGGATGTCTTTTACGAACACATGGAAGTGGGTTCGTTTTCGTTTTTCGATTGTTTTCCTATTTACTGAATAACGCGTAACATGAGTGAATTCATTTAAAATATGCAGTCTTTTTTACTCCACTGAAGTATCCATTTCAGTTGTGTGATTGCTGATTTGTTCTGCATAAAAGGGGTAAATCATGTAGTATAATGCGAAGAATTGAGGTTATTAGAGACACCTATGTGGCAATTTTTTCGATATAACGCGATAGTGCAAAACCGTAAATTTACACCCAACCGATGGGATGGGGTTGCTTTGCTAATTGTATTTACATGCTTAGTGTTATTGGCTTCAGCAGCAAGGCAAATGTCTGTACCTTATCATCTGGGTGAACCTATCGCTATTTCATTAGCGCTTTCCAAATTGCCTGGTTATGCATTGCAAACTGTATTACGAATGTTTATCGCTTTGTTTTTTTCGTTATTATTCACGTTTACCGTTGGAACGCTTGCTGCAAAAAACAAGCACGCACAAAAAGTCATTATTCCCATTATAGATATTTTACAATCCATTCCTGTGATGGGTTTTTTAACAATTACCGTAGTGGGATTTATTGAAATATTTCCAGGAAATTTATTGGGCGTCCAATGTGCAGCCATATTTGCCATATTTACATCACAAGTATGGAATATGGTATTAAGTTTTTATCAAAGTTTATTAACGTTGCCGGGTGAATTAAAAGAAGCGGCTGATATGTTTCATCTTTCATCGTGGCAACGATTTTGGCGTGTCGAAGTGCCTTTTGCTATGCCAGGATTATTATGGAATACCATGTTATCCATGTCTGCCAGTTGGTTTTTTGTGGTGGCATCAGAAGCGGTCACCGTATCCAATCAAACTATTACATTGCCTGGTATTGGATCTTATATCACTCTTGCTATTGCTCAAAAAAATATGCACGCAATTTTTTACACGATTCTTTGCATGTTTTGTGTTATTTTAATTTATGATCAGTTGTTATTTCGGCCTTTAATTCAATGGTCAGACAGGTTTCGACTTGAACAACCGCTTTCCAGTCAAACGAAGAATTCCTGGATAGCACAACTATTTCGAAGAACAGTATTATTCCAATACGCAGGGAAATTGATTGCGTTTTTGACGGATAAATGGATTAACTTTAGATTGTTTAATCTTACTAAGAGGCCAACCTCGTATTCTAAATTTAGTCTGCATTTTTCTTTGCCTCATTGGATGAGTCAAAAAAATATTAATCTATTTTTTGTTGGCGTTTGGTATATTGTATTAACGTTAACGATTGTGTTTGGTGTCATCAATCTGGGCAAATTTATTTCTCATTCTATTACTTTTTCTGAAACAAGACATGTATTATTTTTAGGATTGTGCACATTATTAAGAGTATTAAGTATTGTATTTGTTAGCACGTTAATTTGGCTTCCGATTGGAGTATGGATTGGATTACGACCACGATTGGCTGAAATTATTCAACCCATCGTACAATTTTTGGCAGCTTTTCCGGCAAATTTATTGTTTCCCTTATTTGTCATATTAATTGTTCATTACAACTTAAATGTAGATATTTGGACAACACCACTGATGTTTTTGGGAACTCAATGGTATATCTTGTTTAATGTCATTGCAGGTGCAAGCGCAATTCCAAAAGATATTAGACAAGCCGCTGATAATTTTGGTGTCAAAGGGTTGTTGTGGTGGAAGCGTTTGATCTTACCTGGAGTTTTCCCTTACTATATTACAGGTGCGATTACAGCAGCTGGAAATGCTTGGAATACCAGTACGCTGGCTGAAATAGTGAGCTGGGGAAATATAACTTTACACGCTCATGGATTAGGCGCTTATATTATGACGTATAGCGCAAAAGGAAATTTTCCATTGTTAGTGGTTGGCATTGGTGTTATGTCAATTTATGTTCTTACACTTAATCATCTTGTGTGGCGGCCATTGTACAGGTTGGCGCAAAAGAGGTATCAGATGGATGGTTAGTTTAATTAAGAACTCGTATATGGACAAAGAAAGATGCGCATGCACAAAAATTTCTATTTTCGATAAAAATCAATGGTTTGAGATTTACTGCGCGTTGCCTGTCATCCTGAATAAATTTTCATACTCGCTTTTATATTTTTTGATATCAGCAGATGAAAATTTTTCAGGATGATGGGCGCGCGGAATGACAAATCTGGCGATAATTTACTGTATCTTTTATAGTGCGATGCCCATAAAAACTGTAAAATTAAGATGAGTTATCCAGTTTTTTCAAATTTAATATTTAACTCACGCGCAGCTTTGACGTCATCCAGTCTTTTTACGGGTAAAGTATGTGGAGCTTGATGTAAAATTTCTGGATTTTCCTTTGCTTCCACTAAAATTTGAGTGAGTGCAGAAACAAAATCATCCAATGTTTGTTTGGATTCTGTCTCTGTAGGTTCTATTAATAAACATTCTGGAATTAATAATGGAAAGTATACTGTAGGCGCATGAAAGCCGTAATCCAATAAACGTTTTGCAATATCCATGGCATTAATTTTGTAAGATTTTTGTTCGGGGATTGCTGTCACAATAAATTCGTGACTCGCTCGTCTTGTAGGAAATGCCATAGTAAACCCAGCTTTCTTTAATTGAGCCATTAGGTAATTTGCGTTTAAGGTAGAAAATTCACTAACTCTGTGCAATCCTTCTTTTCCTAATAAGCGAATGTAAGCATACGCGCGGAGTAAAATGCCAGCATTTCCCATAAATGCAGATAACCTTCCAATAGTTTGTGGATAATCATTTTCTGTTATCCAATGATAATAATCGTTTTGATGATCCGCGATAGGAAGCGGTAAAAATGGTTTTAATCGATCGCCGCATGCAACAGGCCCAGAGCCTGGCCCGCCTCCGCCATGTGGAGTTGCAAACGTTTTGTGCAAATTTAAATGCATAACATCAAAACCCATGTCTCCAGGGCGTACTTTACCAAGGATAGCATTAAGATTTGCACCATCGTAATACAATAATCCACCCGCCTCATGAATGATTTTTGCAATTTCAAGAATGTCTTTTTCAAAAACACCTAACGTGGAAGGATTGGTCAACATGATGCCAGCAGTATGAGGACCGACTGCATTTTTTAAGGCGACAAGATCCACATCGCCTTGTTTGTCTGTGGGAATTTCTTTGACTTCAAATCCACACATGACGGCTGATGCTGGATTTGTACCATGTGCAGCATCAGGAATGAGAAATTGTTTGCGTAGATGATCATTCCTTGCAGCATGATAAGCTTTTATCATTGCAACACCTGCAAATTCACCTTGGGCACCTGCCATGGGTGTTAATGAAATTCCACTCATGCCAGTTATTTCTTTTAAATATTCTTGTAATTCAAACACACATTGTAAAAATCCCTGACTATGTGATTCAGGCGCAAGTGGATGACGTGCTAAGAAGCCTGATAACATAGCTGCTTGTTTTACACCTCTTGGATTGTATTTCATCGTACACGATCCTAATGGATAAAAATGTGTATCGATAGAGAAATTTAATTGAGATAATTTTGTATAATGCCGTATAGTTTCCAACTCAGAAACTTGAGGTAACAGCGGTGTTGTGTTCCGTAAAAATTTTTCCGGGATATTATTTATTTTGGCTAATTGCATTGGCATTTGTGAGGTTGCATTTCGGCCAGGTGCAGATTGCTCAAATATTAGTGGAATAGTTGCATTCATTTCGTTAATACTCCTCAAGTAATGTATTGATCAGAGCTGAATTTTTTTTATAGCATCTATAAAACAATCCAAGTCTTCTTTTGTTTTAGTTTCTGTTGTACATATCAACAAGCTATTTGGATATTTTTTAATATCCAATTCAAGCCCTGCTAGAATTTTTTGATGTGCCAGTTGAGATACTATTTTTTTTAAATCAATAGGCTCATCAAAGGTTACAGCAAACTCATGGAAAAATGCGGGTTGATGTACAAATAACGGTTTGATGAATTTAATCTCAAGTAATTTATTGTATAAGTAATTTGCATTTTCGTGACAACATGCGGCAACTCGTTTGAGCCCCTCAAAACCTAATAAGCTTAAATAAATCGTCGCTGCGGTGACTAACAATCCTTGATTTGTACAGATATTGGACATTGCTTTGCCGCGCCGAATATGTTGTTCTCTCGCTTGTAAGGTAAGTGTAAATCCGCGTTTGTTTTCGCGATCGGTTGTCATTCCGACAATTCGCCCTGGCATTTGTCTTACATTTGCCATTTTGGTACATAAAAATCCTGCATAAGGTCCGCCTGAAGCTAGCGGAATACCAAAGGGTTGTAATTCACCGCAAACGATATCTGCGCCTTTATTACCCCACATTCCGGGTTCTTTCAATAAGGCCAAAGAAAGTGGATTGACGGCTCCAATAACAAGAATATTGTTTTCATGTGCAGCATTCGTGAGAGCGTCGCAATCTTCTAAGATGCCAAAAAAATTAGGTTGTGGAATGATGAGTGCTGCAATATTTTCGGATAGTTCGTTTTTAGGTGGAAAAATAATATTGCCGGTTTCAGGATGTATTGGTAAATCTTTGATTTTGATATGTTGATTTTTTATGATGGATTCTACTGTTTGTCGGTAATGAGGATGTATGTTTTCAGGAATTAATACAATAGGATCCGACGACTTTTTTAATCTTACCGCCATAAGAACTGCTTCAGCTAAAGCAGAGGCGCCGTCATAGAGTGAAGCATTGGAGACTTCCATTCCCGTTAAATTCGCCATCATAGTTTGATATTCATAAAGTAATTGTAATGTTCCTTGGCTGGCTTCTGCTTGGTATGGTGTATAAGCGGTCATAAATTCACCGCGTGTGGTGATGTCCCAAACGGCTGCTGGAATATGGTGCTCGTAGGCGCCTGCCCCCATAAAATTCAACTCGATTTCATCACGCTTAGCACGAGATTTCATTAGCCGCATTAATTCAATTTCATTGATACCATCAGGAATCGATTTAAATTTTTCAAAAATAATGCTGGGTGGAATTTCGTCAAATAGTGCACTAATGTCTGATACATTCAGTGTGGATAACATTTCTTGAATGTCTTTTTCTGTATGAGGTATAAATGGCATAGTATTTTCCAAAAAAAATGAATTATAAATTAAATTTTCATGGAATAAAATTGATTTTGTCTTAATGCTTCAAAAAGGATGACCGCGACTGAATTAGATAAATTTAAACTACGGCTGTGAGGCAGCATGGGAATTCGAATGGAGTGATATTTCTCAACGATTTCAATCGGAAGTCCACGGGTTTCGGGCCCAAAAATAAAAATGTCGTTTTTAGTAAATTGAGGTTCAACATAAGTTTTTTGACCTTTTGTTGAACAAGCATATATTGGAATAACGTTTTGAGGATTAATTTCAGTTAAACAATGAGCTAAGCTGTCAAAGAGGCGAACTTCTGCAAATTCTCGATAATCTAATCCTGCACGTTTTAATTTTGTATCATCAATGTCAAAACCTAATGGTTTAATCAAATGAAGTTTTGCTCCCGTGTTGGCGCAGAGCCTGATGATATTTCCAGTATTCGGTGGAATTTCAGGTTGGTAAAGAATAATATTAAACATTATAAATTTTCTGCAGCGAATTCCGCGAGCCTTGAACGTTCCCCATGTGACAATGTAATGTGTGCACTATGATTCCAGTGTTTAAAATGGTCGATTGCATACGTTAAACCAGAAGTGTTCTCAGTTAAGTAAGGCGTATCGATTTGTTTAAGATCCCCTAAGCATATAATTTTCGTTCCTAAACCTGCGCGAGTCAATAATGTTTTAATTTGTTTGGATGTTAAATTTTGTGCTTCATCAATGATGATATATTTATTGAAAAAAGTTCGTCCACGCATAAAATTCAATGATCGAATTTTAATTCGATGTTGTAGTAACTCGTCGGTAACGCTTTTTTCCCATGATTCTTGATGAGATGTGTTATGTAACACTTCAAGATTATCCATCAATGCACCCATCCAGGGAGTCATTTTTTCTTCTTCTGTTCCAGGTAAGAATCCAATGTCTTGTCCAACAGGAACTGTGACACGTGTCATTATAATTTCTCGATATCTGCCTTGATCTAGTGTTTGAGTTAAACCCGCAGCAAGCGTTAACAGGGTTTTGCCAGTTCCTGCAGGACCTTGGAGTGTCACAAAATCAATGTGGGGATCCATTAATAAATTTAAAGCAAAATTTTGTTCAGGGTTTCTTGCGTGAATTCCCCATACACGATGTTTAGGTTGTTGGTAATCGTATATGTGTTCGATAATGGCGTAATTATCTCTAGATTCTCTAACGATTGCCATGAATCGTTGTTCATTATCGATGGTAACACAATCATTTGGATACCAGTGTTTCGTGTCTTGACCAGTTATTTTGTAAAATGTTCGAGATTCTTCTTTCCAGGATTCTAAATGCTTGCTGTGTTTATCCCAAAAATTTGCCGGAAGTTGATGTATGCCTGAGTGTAATGTGGAAATATCTTCTAATACTCTATCATTGTAATAATCTTCCACATGAATGCCCAATATATACGCTTTTAATCTTAGATTAATATCTTTCGAGACTAAGATGACTTTAACATTGGTAACTTCATTTTGTTTTTGTAAAGCATAAGTAATTCTTAGGATAGTATGATCTGCTTTTCCTGGAGGCAAAGAAACGGGTAGTTTTTGCTCTGTGGGTTCAAATTTTTTTGTTTGAAAAAATAGTTTCCCGCTGCTATTGGGTAATGGAAGCCCAGAGACGATATCTTGGTACGATTTATTTTGCATTAAATCATCTAGAAATCTGCTGACCTGTCTTACGTTTTGCGCGGTTTCTGTTAACCCTTTTTTATGTGAATCCAATTCTTCTAATACAATCATGGGTAAAAATATATCGTGTTCATGAAAACGTAATAGTGAAGTGGGGTCGTGCATTAAAACATTTGTATCTAAGACAAATAAACGTTTAGATTTTTCGTTCATTTATATTCCTTTATCGGGTTCCATAATAGCGTCGAGATTATAATCATCGCAAAACAACATAAAGCTTTCACGCCAATCAGCAATGGAGAGTTCACTACTCAGCTGTATTTTAATATTAAATGTGGTCATGGTGATAGGGTTTCTTCGGGGTTGATAGGAGTCAGTGTAAATTTCAACAATGTTGGCATTTTTTTGTATTAAAAAACGAATAAGTTGGTATAAACCTATCGTATTCGAAAGGCTTACAATATACAACGAATACGGCAAATATGATTTGTTTTCTGTTTTTACCTCGTGAGATGAAAACCTTAATAACATATCCATTGAATGTTTTTCAGCAAGTCTTTTAAGTTTTGGTTCTAATTTTGCTAATATGCTCCATTTACCTGCAATAAAAAAACTTAAATTGTATAACTCATTTTGTGTGAGCACATAAGATTGAATAATTTCACACGGATGAAGTGAAAGTAGTTGAGAAAAATCTTTTAAAAAATCTTCGTGTTTGTTTCCAAGCGCAATAATACTTAATGATTGATTATCTTGCACAATTGGTCTCCTGAACATGCGGTTTGCTAAATAATTAAAATGTCTTTATAGTACTTTACGCACAAATTAAATAACTTCAACAGTATTTCTAAGTGCTTAACAGAATTATAGATGATTTTGGAGAGACGAGCATGTTTACAGGCAGTATTACTGCAATCGTGACCCCTATGTTTGACAATGGGGAAGTCGATTTTGAGAGTTTAAAAAAACTGGTTATTCGTCAAATTAAAGCTAAAACTTCAGCCTTGGTTGTGTGTGGTAGTACAGGCGAAGCACCTGTCTTAACAAAGAATGAATCACAAGCGATTCTTGAAACAGTGATTAAAGCGGCTGATCGCAAAATACCTGTCATTGCGGGAACTGGTAGTTATTCTACGCAAACGGCTATTGAGAATACAAAAATTGCTATGGAGTTGGGTGCAGATGCGTGTTTGTTGGTTACCCCTTACTATAATAGACCCACTCAACACGGTTTATATCAGCACTTTAAAAAAATAGCAGATAGTGTGCCAGTGCCTTTGATTTTATACAATGTTCCTACTCGCACGGGTTGCGACATGTTACCTTGTACCGTAAAAAAATTAGCACAAGTAGCCAATATTGTAGGGTTAAAAGAATGTGTTTTATCAACGAGCCGAGTAGAAGAATTGGTATCGCAGTGTGCGGATAAAATAGATTTATTCAGTGGAAATGATGACGAAGCATTGCCTGCAATTCTTTTAGGATTTAAAGGTGTAATATCAGTTGTTTCAAACGCATTTCCAGGTGCTTTTCAAAAAATGTGTGAATTAGCCTTAAAAGGAGATGCTAGTGGTGCTCGAAAAATAAATCAGCAGTTAATGCCGTTGACGCAAAAAATTTTTTCGGAAGCAAATCCTATCGGCATTAAATGGTTATTAAATGAAATGGGCTTGATTTCAAGCGGAATTCGGTTACCATTGACTCCGTTGTCCGAACAATTTCGCGCACCGTTAAAGGCTGCTTTATCGGAATTATCCGCATTAAACGTAGGTGAGCTCATATGAAACTAAGAGATTTATATAAAGGTATTTTAATTATTGCCATCAGTGTTATAACTGGGTGCCATATGATTAAGGTTAAATCAAACGATGATCAATATTTGTATGCAAGAAGTGCGCCTTCGCTTGTAGTTCCTGAAGGTGCAAGTAGCGAAAAACTGCACAATGATTATCCTATCTCAGGAAATAGATATCCCACAAGTCGTCATTCCGTTTCACAGGTTCCGCCAAACGGGGTCGCAGCATTGAGAGGATAGAGGATAAGTCTTTACGCGCTTTGTCTTTCACATACAAGAAGCGCGTGGTGAGGAGAGGTACCGAAGCGGTCATAACGGCGCCGACTCGAAATCGGATGGGGGCGAAAGCTCCACGTGGGTTCGAATCCCACCCTCTCCGCCATAACCAGATAACGTAAATTAAGTTCTGTATTGGAAATTTGTAGAATTCAAATTATCAGTAGGGTTTATCACTTGATTGGTATCCTGCCTTCCTTTTTTTGGCATATTTTCTTCAGGATGTTTTTCATCAGCCGGTCGTTTATTGCCGCTAATTAGCCCCATAACACCCATCAATTCTCCTGAAGATTTTAGTGGATAAGTTATACGCCTAATTTGTATAGCCGGGGTTGGTGTCAAAGCAGATGAATTTGAAGTCTTCGATAAATTGTTTACAGGATTCAAATTATTTAGAGCGATAAATTCATTTAATATGGGATTATTTAGGTATATGGCCGGACTTAAAACAAGCGTAGAAGAGGCTGACGTATATTTAGCTAATAAGAATTTGATACACTCTATGCCATTTTCATAATCTCGTTCTAAGTATTTTGTATAAAACGTTAAAAGCTTAGGAAGGGTTACAGAGCTATCCGTAGTAAAATAAAGCCCCAATAATGTTAATATACTTTTACTTTCTGAAGTTATCGCTGCAGAAACGAAATTATTTCCTTGTTGATCGAATTGAAAGGGATCTGCGCCATTTTTTAATAATGCATTAATGTTACCCGTAGAGTTATTTTGTATGGCTAAAATTAATGGAAGTTCGCCTTTATCATTAGCAAGGTTTGGGTTAGCCTTATTTTCTAATAAAACAACAATGCATTCATCAGCTTTTGATTTTATCGCTAATGTAAGCAAAGTTTCTCCTTCAGGATTTATCGCTGTTTCTTTTACCCAAGGATACAATATTATTGTATGGTCTACATCGGCTATAGGATCATTATAAGGATCACCCTTAAGCGCTGAAAGTTTTAAGTCTGGAATTAGCTTTGCCTTTAATAAGGCATTTAAAACTAAGTCATTATCGCTATAAATGCAAACGTATAGCAAATTATTAGAAGACAAAATATTGGATGTTATTATGCGAAATTCGTCTGATTTAAGCTTTGTATATAAGTAATTACTAATAGATGCTCTATTGCTCATCAAAGCAACTTTGAATGCAGAAAAAATTTCTTTCGTAGGGTAATTTATGTTATTTGTTATATATTTTACGATTCCAATATTGCCCTCAAGAGAGTTTGTAATTAACAAATTATCTACTGGTTTGAGCATCCAAATTTTTTTAGAGAGATAATCCGCTATTTGTATATGATTTTTACGTGCTGCAGTAAAAACCGGGAGTGTGGTTAAATAACGCGAGGTTAGTATATGGTAGTAAAATGAATAGTTTGGAAAATTTAATCTAGCATTATTAATTTTACATTCATCTAATAAATATTGTACAACATTGAATTGACCAGATTTTACAGCATAATGCAGAGAGGGGAATTCTCGAAGTGTAAGACGAGGAAAATACAACTGACAATTTTTTGAAATGAGATATTTTACTACTTGAAGTTGGCCTGAAGCAGCAGCATAATCTATTGGTGTTCTTTTTTTGTTATCTTCTTGTTCTAAACATTCTAAGCTATAGTCAACATAATATTTAACAATATTCAAATAGCCGGCACGAGCAGCAAGGTGTATAGGCCTTATACCTTGGAAAATATTGATATTAAGGTCGCTTGTTATATTTTGAACAAGTTGTAAAGGGTTCGCGTAGGTTTTAATTCTTTCGAGGATTTTCGATTCGGGTTTCAGTCTGCATAATATATCCCAGACAAACTGGCGAGTCATAAACTTATATGTGCTTGATTGATTATAATAGCGGGTTCTATTGTAAAAACTTTTGAATTGTTTTAGAACTTTGGGGTTTCCATTTTTAAGCGTTTGTTTAAAGACAATTAATTCAAAAGGGCTTAGTTTTCCATTCTCCGCTTGAAATATTTTATAGTCAAAGCATTCATCCCCCGTAAGGCTGCTTTTATCAGGGATTCTGTTAAGTTGAGTTTTTATATTTTCGACGTTGTTTGTATCAATAAAATAAAGTAAATTTCTCATCCATTTTCTTTCGCGAGGATTTATATCTGGATGTGAAGCATAAGGGTTATTTTTTCTAAGAACAGTATTATAAATACCGATATTGCCAATACCTACATGGATAAAAGTATGTACGAAGTTATTGTCTATCAGAGTCATCGAACACGTGCGAAATATATGATGCCAGTTAACATTTTTTCTGTGTTTTAATAATTGAAATAAGCGAGGAAAATATAATGAGACATTTTCTTTCCAAATATCATTAATTGATTCCAGCTCTGGATTAGTTTTTTCATAAAAATCTTTACTAACCTGTGGGACGCTCCAAGCAAGAGATATGAAATCAAGATTTAGAAATATTCGAGAAAAAATATCAAATGGAATTTCGTTAAGCATATTTTTTACCCTATTTAAAATAGTAATCTTGAATCTTGTAGTAAAATAAAAATACGATACTTAGGGTCTATTGTAATAAAGAGTTATTTTAATCCGATATATACTGCAACTTGGTCATCTTTAAAATAGGCTTCAAAATCAGTTGAATACTTTCGTTGAATTTGAGGATTTTTTTCGAAATATGCCCAAATAGCTTGCCAGCATTCTATGATAGATTGAGGTAATTGCCCTCGGTTTTCAAAAACAAGATAGTTTCCAGGTTGGATAGTAATTAGTTCGATTTTTTGTTCAGCTTCTTGCGGTGATAATGGAGAAAATTCTGGCACTAAAACGCCTGCAGTGAGATTGTAATAATCGTTAACATCAGAAGCATAATTAGCATACACTCCATAAACGAGAGCTTCATTATTAGTGCGTTCTAAAATTTTTTCATCCCATTTTTCAGAAAAATATTTGTACCAGTGTTTGCCTAACTTTGCACTGTCAGGATTAGATTCATCACTGTTTTTTGTGCGAACGGTGATGCCTTTTATGTTAAATGAATCGATGTAAATTTGTTTGGGTTCGATAGTGTGTTGTGGCATTAATAATCTCCGGTGTAGTGGTTTATTTTAATTCAATAGCAGCTCTGATAAATTATTCCATGTTAGATACGATCGCAATTACTTGCATTTTTCTAAAAAGTGTTTCAATATAAGCGCATCGGCTGGAAAGTTAGCGCTTCCCAACCGACACTTGCCACATTAATTCAATGGAGAATTAAATTATGACCGTTTGTATTATATCTTTAAACGCTGATAATTTTCAGCCCAATGTCTCAATTTTCCCTAAAAATCTTTGCGCACGGCTGTTGTGTGAGGTTTATAACGTGTTGAGATATCTAGATTGGGGTAATACACAAAGGTTGTGATGTGCCAAGGGCTTGTAGAGAGCACTTGGTGATTCACAGCTGGAGACTGACTTATTCATCCATAGGAGATGGGTGTTGTATGACTCCGAATTGTCTTGTGCTTCTGCTACGGGTTTTATTCATTTATTTATTTTTGTTGCGGCATGGTAATAGCACTAAAATTCCG
>Ga0207667_10000734_pt1 | contig 42640 bp, 31 predicted proteins | sample KBSCornC52_FD_184301 | JGI IMG/M metagenome (GOLD analysis project Ga0207667, IMG submission 184301) | Corn rhizosphere microbial communities from Kellogg Biological Station, Michigan, USA - KBS Corn C5-2 (SPAdes) (version 2) | ecosystem: Host-associated > Plants > Roots > Rhizosphere > Soil ... | reverse complement strand
CGCTAACGACAAGAAACCAGCCTATTCTTGACGTTGTCGGAACAACTTCAGACCCGCATCCGTGCGGTTTCGAGAGAATTCAATTCCTCAAGCTGGACATCCCAATCGGGAAGGAAACGACGGCTCGCGCCGTCGTTTTCATTTTTGGCGCCCGCCGCCCGGTGTGTCTGGAAACGATTTCATGACAGGCAAAACCGGGACCGCGCCGGAGGCGTCCTGGCGCGGGTGCGTTGTCTCGGCAATGACGCCATCGAGACTGCCCGGCTCGATCCGATTGAAACCGCCGGCCTCCAACCAGGCCTGGAACTGGCGCTGGGCTTGTGCATACCAGGCGGCGCGCATCGGCAACTGATGCTCGAAACAATGAACATGCGGGATGTCGCCACCGCGCGTCCAGCGCGCCAGCGCAAGCCGGGTGGGGAAAGTCGCGGCATATTCCTCGGCCACCTTCGTCCCGCTGCTTGTGGCTGCGAGTGAAGAGGGGGTGCTGTGGTTCTGCTTTTTTTCGATCTGCACGTTTGCCTCGCGGTTGGGGTTAAGCTGATGTGCCCGGGTGCGGCCCACCTTTAGTCCTACACTCAACAACTGTAGGGCGATTCCTAATCTGGTTTCAGTGTATCAACGGGGCACAGTCAATTCTTGAGATGTGTCAAACGAGTTCTTGCTTGAAGTTGAAACCCCGGGATAGCTGAACTTTGACGCTTGCAATCCTTCTGTTACAGTCTTGCCCCATGAGTAAACTATCCCTCGACCGCGTGCTGCAATCGCAAGGCTTCGGCACGCGCAAGTATTGCCGCGCCGTGATCGAAGACGGCGACGTGGCCATTCACGGTGAAGTCCACGACAACTACAAGACCCTGGTGGAGACGGACGGCCTGGTGCTGACCGTCTTCGATGAAGAATGGACGTACCGCGAGCACGTCTACATCGCCCTGTACAAGCCGTCCAACTATGAGTGCTCGCGCAAGCCGAGCCATCATCCCGGTGTGCTGACCTTGTTGCCGGAACAATTTACCTGGCGTGAAGTCCAGCCGGTTGGGCGACTCGATCATGACACGACGGGGTTGTTGCTGATGTCGGACGATGGGCCGTTCATCCATGCGCAGTCTTCGCCCAAGCGGCATATTCCCAAGGTCTACCAGGCTACGACGCAGGAGCCTGTCACGGAGGCGCTTGTGGATCAGTTGCTGGCCGGTGTCCAGCTGCACGACGAGCCGGCGCCGTTGGCTGCTGTCACCTGCATCCGGCGCGGCGAGTACCAACTCGAGATCGTGCTCGAGCAGGGTAAGTATCACCAGGTGAAGCGCATGCTGGCGGCGGCCGGCAACCATTGCGCGGCGCTGCATCGCTCGCAGATTGGCGGGCTGACGCTCGAGTCGCTTGGCTTGCGCGAAGGGGAGTGGTGCTATCTGGAGCGGGAGCAACTGGAGTTGCTGGTGCCTGCGTGACATCTGCAGGAGTGTCCAGGTCTGACTCTTCGGAAACGAAAATTCACTATCTCTTGCGATTTGTGTATCAAGCGCGGCGAAATACATCCTGCAAAAGTAAAAAATTCATTGTATTTCCCACGGAAAATTGCTGTTGTTAAGGGAATTTTTCTAACGGGATGGCAATTACAGTTACTTCCGGTTAGCACTTTTCCTGCTTGGGCACGCCGACTGTAGCAAATATGCCAAAGGCTTCATGTTGCCTTGTACGGCGTACGGTCGTTATCACGATAAAACATTCCCAGCTCCCGTTGCCCTCAGTTAAAATGATGGATTGGTCCACCAGCATGCATGTTTCATCTCCTAACGCCCAATGTTCAAGTTCAACAAGAGTTTCGCGGCCGTGGCCTTGGCCGTTGCTTCCATTGCCGTCTATGCGCAGGATACGAACAAGTCTGATCTCTTCAATCAGGATTCATCGTCCGCCACTTCTTCGGTGACACCGAATATAGGCGATGCCGCCACTGTGGGAGCGACGCGTAGAGTTCGCATTACCAATGGCGAGGTGAGCGAGACGGGGAGCGGTGCGCGTGATGATGTTGCTGCCACCGATCGTAAAGCGTCGCGCCGCAAGAAACTCGGTCTTCAGCAAGAGTCGCAGGACGATGCGGACAAAGTGCAGGAAGCAGGGAAAGAACTACGCAAGGAACCCAGGAAAAAACCGAGCGAATTTCAGAGATTTATTGCTGACAACACTGGCGCGAAGCTTCCAATTTTCGGCGCCGAGTTTTTTGCAAATACGCCATCCACGTTCGCGCCGATTTCCAACGCTCCGGTTCCGTCCGAGTATCCGCTGGGACCAGGTGATGAGCTGATGATTCGCGGTTGGGGTACGATCGATATCGATTATCGTGCCATCATCGATCGCAATGGCACGATCTCGATTCCGACCATCGGCAGTGTGCCGCTGGCCGGCGTGAAGGCTGGCGATGCGCAAAATGTCATCCGCGCCGCCGTCGGCCGGCTGTACAAGGGGGTCACTGTCAACGTGACTTTCGGTCAGCTTCGTGCGATTACCGTATATGTGGTCGGTCAGGCAAATCGTCCCGGCACCTACACGGTGTCGAGTCTGTCGACGCTGGTGACTGCCTTGTTCGCCAGTGGCGGCCCGAACGCCAACGGCAGTATGCGCCATGTCCAGGTAAAGCGTGCCGGCAAGGTTGCAGCAGAGCTCGATCTGTACTCCTTCATTGCGAAGGGTGATAAGTCTGCCGATATCAAGTTGCTGGATGGGGACACGATCTTTATTCCGCCGGCTGGCGGATTCGTGGCGCTGACGGGAAAGGTCAATAGCCCTGCCGTGTATGAACTGAAGAACAACGGTGAAACCATCGGATCCCTGTTGGGTTTTGCAGGCGGACTGCCGGTTGTCGCCGACCCGCGCCGTGCATTCCTCGAGCGTATCGATCCGAGCAAGAGCCGTCCGCGCAGCGTCGAAGAATTCGCCCTGAATGCCGAAGGCCTCCAGCGCGTGCTGAAGAACGGCGACGTGCTGAACGTAACGTCGATCACTCCGGATTTCTCGAACGCTGTGGTCCTGCGCGGTAACGTCGACCAGCCTCTACGTGCGCCGTTTCGGCCGGGTATGCGCGTCAGCGATCTGATCCCCAGTCGTGAGTATCTGATGACGCGTGAATCGACCGCGCGCCAGAATGACGCGGCAATGCCGCCTGACGTCGAGAAAAAGGATGCGACCGCGGATGCTGACAAGCTCGTGTCGCAGATCGGCAACCTGATCACGCCGATCAACTGGGAATATGCAGTGATTGAACGGATCAATCATGCGGACCTGAGCGTCAATCTGATTCCATTCAATCTGGGTGCCGTGTTTACCAAGCCGAACGGTCCTGATAACGTGGAACTCCAGCCTGGCGATACGGTGACGATCTTCTCGCAGGACGACGTTGCGGTACCGATCGACAAACGCCAGATTTTTGTTCGCATCGAAGGTGAAGTCAAGGTGCCAGGTGTGTACCAGATGACTGCCGGCGATACGCTGCAGAACCTGGTTGCGAAGGCGGGAGGGCCGACTGGCAACGCTTACCTGTTTGGTACAGGATTCTATCGGGAAGAAGTGCGCCAGGAGCAGATGGCGAACCTGCAGCGTGCCGCTGATCGACTCGAATCCCAACTGCGCAGCGAGCAGTCGCGCCAGCTCGCAAACCTGCGCAGCCAGTCAGCAGCGGACGCCGCAGCCGTGACCGCCCAGTTCGACTCTGAGCGCCGTACGGCGGAGGAACGCATCATGCGTTTCCGAAAACTGCAGCCCACGGGGCGTATTGCTTTCGGCCTCGACCCGCATGAGAGTTCGTTTGCCCGGCTTCCCCAGCTCACGCTGAAGAATGGGGATCGCCTGATCGTGCCCGCGAAGCCTGCATTTGTACACGTGTTTGGTGCGGTTAATGTTGAAGCGTCGCCGTTGTGGAAACCGAATAGCCGCGTCAAGGATTACTTGAGAATTGCCGGTACGACCATGGAAGCGGACGTTGATAACGCCTTCGTGCTGCGCGTAGACGGCACGGTGGTGTCGTCGGATTCCGAAGGCTGGTTCTTCGGCAAGATTGGTGGACTCGAGGTCATGCCGGGAGACACCATCGTCGTTCCAGAGAAATTCGACAAGCAGACCGCCTGGACGAAGTTTACGCAAGGCGCCCGCGAATGGACGCAGATCTTGGCCAACTTCGGTCTCGGTGCCGCCGCGATCAAGACGCTGCGCGACTGATCGCTGCAGGCGGACAGTCTGATAGATAGTAGCCCCAATATTGATTACGGATAGCAGTCAGAATGAGCGAAGTGCAATCAGTGGATAAAGAAGCCACGAACGGCCCTCAAGAGAGCAGTTTCGACCTTATCGAGCTGGCCATTATTTTCGCCAAGCGCAAGACCCTGCTCGTCGGCCTTCCGATCGTGGTGGCCGTGCTGTCAGCCGTCTTGGTGTCCATTATTCCTCCGATTTTCAGCGCTTCCACCCGCCTGCTTCCGCCCCAGCAGTCGCAGTCGGGAGCGGCCGCGCTGCTGTCGCAGCTGGGTGGCGTGGCCGGTGCCGCGGCGGGCGTAGCCGGGTTGAAAAACCCGACCGACTTATATATCGGCATGCTGAAAAGTCGTACGGTTGCCGACGGCGTCATCGACAAGCTGAACCTGAAAAAAGCCTATAAGACGGAGTCGATGGAAGCCGCCCGCAAGAAACTGGCGGCGAGCACGAACATAACGGCCGGCAAGGAGGGACTTATCCTGATCGAGGTCGAGGACCGCGATCAGAAACTGGTCGCGCCGTTGGCCAATGCATATGCGTCGGAATTGGTCCGGCTGACCACGACGCTGGCGGTGACCGAGGCGTCGCAGCGCCGTGTCTTCTTCGAGCGTCAACTGGAGGCGGCCAAGAACAACCTGACCAATGCCGAGCAAAGCCTGAAGAAGGGACTGGATACGCACGGCGTTATCAGTGTCGATGCGGACAGCCGGGCGATCATGGAAACCGTGGCACGGCTGCGTGCGCAAGTGTCGGCCAAGGAGATTCAACTGAACTCCATGCGTTCGTTCGTCACGGCGAACAACCCGGATTTCATGCGCGTGAGCGAAGAACTCTCCAGTTTGCGTGCCGAACTGTCCAAGCTGGAAAATGGACGGCCCGGCGCAACTGCTGGCGATACTGCAGAAACCGGGCAACAGAGCGGTCTGGAAAATATCAAGATGTTGCGCAACGTGAAATATCTCCAGACGTTGTATGAATTGCTGGCCAAGCAATATGAGATTGCGCGACTCGACGAAGCCAAGGAGCCGTCCGTCGTTCAGGTGCTCGATCCGGCAATCGAGCCGGAGCGCAAGTCCAAGCCTAACCGTACCTTGTTTGTCATTTTGAGCATATTCATCGGCTTTGGCATGGCGATCGCCTGGATTGTCCTTGCCGAAATGCGGCGCCGTTTTCTGGCAGTCCGCGACACTGCGGCGCGCATCGATGAGCTGAAATCGCACTTGAGAGGACGTCGGCCCCGCGAACAGTGACGCTGTGCCATCAGGCGGCCTTCGCGCCGCCTGGGCCGAGTGATGCGTCCGCGATGCCTGGTGTAATACCCAAGCAATGCCGGACCGATTGGCGGCCCGCTATCGCCATGCGACGTCGCGGCATGGGCCTGACGTCAGTGACGGACCCGGCGGTACAGTCGCTTGGTTGAACGACATGGAAACGAATCTTCGTAAGTATTGCTTGCGTATGGCGGGCCGTGCGCTCCATCCGCATGAAAAGGTGTAGTGAAAGGCTCTGTTGATGCGTGTGATCACCCCATGGCATGGCCTATTCTTCCTGGGCCTGTTCTTCGTGTACGTTCCGCTGGTGCCGATTGACCAGGAAACGCAGCCTTTTCTCGCGCTGCTGCCCGTGATCGCCTATTTCTTGCTGGCGGCGGTGCGCGGGAACTTCCGCCAGGTCCCTGTTTCCGTCCTCTACGTGTTCGCGCTCGTCCTCTTGATCACATGCCGGCTTGCCCTGGATGCGACGACTGGACTGACGCCGAGCGGGATTGTCTGGGCGATCAAGTACCTGGTCGGTCCGTTCGCCTTCGTCTACGCGAGCCAACTCGACGAACGTCCGTCCGATACGTTGTTGCTGTTCGTGCTGGCACTTAACGTGGTATTGCTGGCACTTCTGCTTGGACCGACAGCTGCGCTCATGCAACCGTTGATGGACGCCTTTTTCGGCCGTTATTCAGGGGGCGACCAGGTCAGGGGAGTGTCACTGTTATCCCCGGAGCCTAGCTACGCGGTGAACTACATCATGTTGTTCTTCCTGTTCGGCCTGTTTTACGTCGACAACAAGAAGACCAGATACCTCTTGCTTGGCCTTGGCCTGATATTGCTGGTCTTTAACCGGTCATTGACTGCCTTTGCTTATTGCGGCGCCGCGCTTGTGTGGATGTTCTACAAGACGAAACGAAACGTCCGTCTGCTGTCGCTGCTTTCTCTTGGCCTGCTGGCCTTCGCCATTTCGCACTCCGAACGTTATGCACTGATGGCTTCGGCGGCAGAGAAAGTCGACTTCAGCAATCTCGTCCTGGCCGCTTCCATCCTCGAGCCAAGTGGCACGACAAGGATTCTGATCAACGTGCTGGCCACGTTGGGCGGGCTGTCGTCCGTCATCGGAAACGGACTGGGCAGTTTTGGTACCGTATGGAGCGACATCGTCCGGGAATTCGGCTGGCTGTTCTACTTCGACCACGAAGTGATCGGCCGATACTATACCGAGGGCATTCCGCTGCCGCCAAACTCTTACCTGTCGTCGCTGATTTTCGACACGGGGATTCCAGGTTTCCTGTGGTTCCTGACATTTTCGGTCTGGTATTTCAAGTCGCTTGCGCGCGTCGGACGAAGCCCGGCCCATATCTACTTCATCGCCGTGTTCTGGTTCGTGAATTTCATCTTTCAGGGGCAGGTATCCAACCCGATTCCCTGGGCAATCATGGGACTGGCTTTGTCGAGGGTGAAGACTAACAAGGAGTCTGCATGACATTACCAGCTATTTCATTTGTTACCGTAAATTTTAATTCGGGTGCCAAGGCGTGTGCGCTGATCGATAGCATCCGCCGGTATGCGGTCAACGCTGAAATCGTCGTGGTTGACAATGCATCTTCGGACAATAGCCGGGAGCTGCTTGACTCTGTGGCCGGTCCAGACCTGCATTGTATTTATAACGACCGTAACCTGGGATATGGCAAGGCGAACAACATCGGCGTCGCCGCGGCGAGAGCTCCAGTGGTGGTGCTGGTGAATCCCGACGCCGTGTTTTCTGCTGGCATCGAATTGGACAGTTATTTCTGTGGGCAACTTGCCGATTCCACTGTGGGAGCGGTGGCGCCGCGCATTCTTTATCCCGATGGCTCGCTGCAACCGAATTTTGCGAATCGCTATAACAGCATCCGGACGTTCATTGCCCAACTGTTCTCGTTAGGCAAGCTCTACCGTCTCATCAAGTCGCGCGGCTGGGGAGCAAAACTTGCCGAAAAAGCCGGCACGGTTCTGTTCGGAGCCGCCGGTCGCGAATATGCGAACCGTTTCGATGCCGTCAGCGCGTCGGATGCATGTGCCTGGGTTAGCGGCGCATGCATTGGAATGCGCAAGACGACGTTCGATGCCGTGGGCGGATTCGACGATACGTTCTTCCTGTACAGCGAGGACGAGGATCTTTGCCGTCGCATTCGCGCACTCGGCCTGAAAATCTGCTATGCCCCGACGCTGACGTTGGTCCATGAGGTGGGGGGCACCGATGCGGTCAAACGCTCCGTCGGCCAACTGGGCTGGGGCGAATTTCACCGGATCCAAAGTGGCTTGATGTATTTAAAGAAATATAACGTCGGCAACTGGATCTCCTTAAAAATGGCGTACACGGCTGCGGTGCTTCTAAGGTTGATCGGGGGACTGTATATCATGTTCAGCCCGCTCCGCAGCGCCCGCCTCATATTGTCGCTGGTCAAGATTTGAAGTGTGAGGAATATTTTGGACATGAGATTCAACGATGGCGGCCGGGCCGCCAAGCCGCGAGTGCTGGTGCTGACACCGCGTTATCCCTATCCGGTGATCGGTGGTGACCGGCTGCGGATTTACGAGATGTGCAAGAAACTTGCGCTCGAATTCGACCTGACCCTTCTCAGCCTGTGCGACCAGCCGAGCGAGATGGTATCGCCCATGCCGACGGACGGCGTATTCAAGGCGATCCACCGCGTCTGGCTGCCGAAGTGGCGCTCGTACCTGAATTCGGCGCTGGCGATCGTGACGGGGCGTCCGCTCCAGGTCGCGTATTACAAATCCGACGCGTTTCGCAAGAAAATCGAAGCGCTGCTGCCGGAGCACGACCTGGTACTGGCGCATTTGCTCCGTACCGGCGATTACGTGAAGGATGTGAAAATCCCGTCAGTCGTGGAAATGACCGACGCGATTTCGATGAATTATTCGCGCCTGAAATCGGTGGGAGGTCCGTTTGGTTTCCGCTCGCTGGTGTATTCGCTTGAACACCGGCGCCTCCACGCCTACGAAAAATCGTCGATCCACCATCATGAACTGCTGACCTTCGTGTCGAGCGTCGACGCCCAGTACCTGTATGGTTCGCCGTATCCCGAGAACGTGTTCGTATGTGGCAATGGCGTCGACACGGGCCACTTGCAATTCGGTAAACCGGAAAAGCGGGCGCAGGTCGTGGCGTTTATCGGCAATATGGTTTCATTGCAGAACCAGGATGCTGCGTTCTGGTTCGCAAGCGAGATCCTGCCGTTGTTGCGCCAACACGGCGATTTCGTCTTCCGTATCGTTGGGCAGATTACCGACAAGGGCCGCAGCAAGTTCGCGGGCCTGCCCGGGGTGGAAGTGACTGGCAAGGTCGATTCCGTAGCGGATTCCGTGCGTGATTGTTTTGCTGGCGTATGCACCGTCCGCATCGGTGCCGGTGTGCAGAATAAGTTACTCGAATACATGGCGCTTGGCTTGCCGGCCGTAACGACATCGGTTGGCCTGGAGGGATTGGGCGCGCGCGATGGCGAGGACTTGTACGTGGCGGATACGCCGCAAGCGTTTTGCCTCCAGCTTCTGCGTCTATGGAATGACCAGAATGAAGCGCAACGCCTGGCCACGAATGCTCGCCAATATGTGGAATCGCATCACACGTGGGGCGCAATGCTGTCGCCGCTGGTCGACCGCATCAAGACATTGGCCAATGCCGCAACAGTTTGAACGTTGATTGCCTGACCGGTACGAGCGTGCGCCGCGCAGGCTGATCTCTCAGCCTGTAGCGGCGCACCCGCTGGTGCGATCATGCGGGCTGCGAGCGGAAGGCGTGCTCAGCCCAGCGTCGACGCCTTGATCGCCTTGGCTACATTGGTCGTGCCCGGTTCGTAGCGGCCACCGATAATCGAATTGGCGCCAAATACGCTGCCGTCGCCGAGGGTGGCACCGTCGAGAATCGTGCAACCGGCCCCGACCCAGATGTTGTCGCCGATGTTAATTCCCCTGAAATTTTCGCCGGAATGGACAAGGGGAAGTCCGCCGCGCTCGACATTGTGATTCGATGCGAAAATTTTGGTCATCGGCCCGAACAACACCCCATTGCCGATGACCAGACCGCCGCGACCCTGGACCACGCTTCCAACCCCGAAATGGCAGGCATTGCCTGTCGTGATCGTACCGCCGTGCGCATTCAGGTAAACGCCGTGCTCGATCGTTATCCCGTCCCCCAGGCGAATCGCGCCCTGTGGACGGACTTCGTCCTCGACAACAAGGTGCAGGTCACCCAGGATGCGGCAATTCTTGCCGAACACGAAATTGGCGCGGCGGCCCCGCAGCGAAACGCGGCCGCCGACACGCAGGCCATTGGCCAGTCCGCGGTAGCCGAAGTACCGGAAACCACGTACACGCTCCGCGGCGACGCGGCATACACGCCGCACGCAAAATGCGATCAGGCCGGTAACATTCGGATGATAGGCGTGGGATTTCCGCTGCAAGGTGCGGAGCGCCAGCAGGACCAGGCGTTTCTGTTGCGTCAGGGCCGTCGCGGCACCGAGCAGGCCGGAACGTTGCCGGACTGCGCGTTTGAATGCATGGAAGGCACCGACTTCGGGAAATGCCGCCTCAATATCCCGGTATTGCTGGTTCATTACGTCGGTATCCTTCGACATATTGGTCTGGTGCCACCGATAGCCGAATCCGAAATCCTCGTAATAATGCAGGCGGTATCCTGCCTGGACGAACATTTTCAGGAACAGGGTATAGTCTTCGATGCGGAACCGCTCGTCGAACATGAAGTTTTTCAGCAGCGCGAGCGAATAGGTCATGCCCAGAGCGGGTAACCAGTTACCGGCGATTAAATTGTCGCGCGTCGTGCCGACAAGAGGCCTCGGGTATTTCAGGCCGAACAAATCGATCTTCTTGTTGTCGTCGTCGACGAGGTAGCCGTCGCAGTAGACCGCTGCGACATCGGGACCGAGGGGCTCGAACGCGCGGACTGCGTTTTCGATGCGGCCAGGGCAATAAAAATCATCGGAAGCCAGAAAGGCAATGTATTTGCCGTTGGCCATGCCGATGCCCTCGTTCAAGGTCGCGCACAAGCCCTTGTTTGGGCGGACCAGCAACTTGAAGCCGTATTGCTCTTGCAACCGTGCTAGCAAGCGCGGCGTTGAATCCCGCGAGCCATCGTCGATGACGATCAATTCGATATTTTCGTACGTCTGGTCCAACACGCTGCGTACGGCTTGTTCGACATAACGCTCGTGGTTGTACGACGGGATCAATACCGTCACAAGCGGTGCATGGCTTGCAGAATTCAACAAACAGTCCTCGTAATGATTAATGGCTGAGCTTGCGTCGGACCAGCAGTCCGATCGTGATCCAGTACAGCACGTAATTCGTCGCATAGGCAATCGGGACACCGATCAGGCTGAAATGGCTTACGCAGAACCAGCTCAAAAGTACAAAGGTGACGGAAAAAACGATTTCGGTTGCGACATAGGCTTTCACCATCGAACGCCCCAGCATGATGCACGACAGGACCCACGAGCCGATCTTGATCACGTCTCCTGCCAATTGCCAAGGAAAAAGTATTTCCATCGGTTGGAAATCGGCACTGAACAGAAGCCGGGTAATAAAGTCGCGCAGAATGAAAATCAGGGTAGCGGCCAACACCACGATGGGCATGACGAACCGGTAGACTTTCCAGACTTCCTGGCGCAGTTCGTATCCATGACGGATCTCCGCCAGCCTCGGTACGTAATAGAGTGTCAGGGTGGTCGTGACCAGCGTCAGATAGATTTCGCTGATTTTCCAGCTGGCCTGCCAGTAGCCCGCGGCCGTCAGTCCCAAGGCGTCCGACACGTGCTGACGGATCAGCATCAGTGCGATCGGGGAGGCCAGCGCCGAGGTTACGCCCATCAGCGCAAAACCGGACAACTCTTTCATCGCGGGCCGGTCGAGCGCCCCCCAGATGGCACTGAAACTCAGCCAGGGGCGATGCGACACCATTGTTGCAGTGGACAACAAAGCGAGCGACGGCGCGATCGCGCAAGCGATGAGGGCACCATGCAGCCCGAATCGCCATGCCAGCAGACCAGTCACGGCCAGTGTGATCAGGCTGCCGATGATGTTCGCCGTCACGTAGATGCCGACTTCCTTCTTGCCGTTGACGATAGCCAACAAGATATTGTTGGCAGCGGTCGCGGGCAGAGTCAGGGCGAGCGCAACGAATACACTACCGAGCCCCGCGTTATGGAGCAGCGTCTCGGACAAATACGACCGCAGCGCCAACATGATGATGCCGGACAGGACGGAGGCGCCGAGCGAGAGGCGTATCGCCGTCCGCCATACGCCATGCTGGCGCACCGTGTCGTCGAAGTGCTCCGCAGTCGCCTTGGTGACGCCCGTGCCGACGACACCGCCGGCCAGGTTGACGATGACGGCCAGCGCATTCTGGAACTGGCCGATGATGCCATAGCCCGCTGGGCCGACGTAGATTGCCAGTATCTTGTTCAGTGCCATCGCCGCCAGCATTTTCACGGCGACGGCGACACCGTTCAACAGGCTTGTCCTGACAAGCGTCATGCGCTCCGACCTCGTAGCTCGAGGCAGGCATCGATGACCTTGTCGGCCTGGTCCAGGGACATGGTAGGCGAGATCGGGAGGCTCAGCACCTGCTCATGGATCCGCTCGGCGATCGGAAACGCGCCTTTCGCGTAGCCCAATTGGGCATATGCTGCCTGCAGGTGAGGCGGAATCGGATAGTGGATCAGGGTGCCGATGCCTTCGGCAGCCAACGCTTCCTGCAGAGCGACGCGGTCGGGATCCTGCACGACGTACAGGTGCCATACGGGCTCGGCCCAATCAGGGACGAACGGCAGGATCAGGCTGGTACCGGCCAGGCCTTCCTGATAGCGGGCGGCGATCCTGGCGCGGCGGGCGTTCCAGTCGTCCAGGTGGGCCAGCTTGACGCGCAAGATGGCTGCCTGAATCGGATCGAGACGGCTGTTGTAGCCCTGGACCTCGTTCACGTACTTCACGTGCGATCCGTAGTTGCGCAGTGCGCGCAGGCGATCGGCCAGCACGGGATCGTTGGTGGTGACAGCGCCGCCGTCGCCCATCGCGCCCAGGTTCTTGCCGGGGTAAAAGCTCCAGGCGACTGCGTCGCCATGGGCCCCGAGGCGGACACCCTTGTAGCGGGCGCCATGCGCCTGGGCGCCATCTTCGAGTATCCGCAAATCATGTTTGCGCGCGATCGCGAGGATAGGATCCAGGTCGGCGGCCTGGCCGTACAGGTGGACAGGCATGATCGCCTTCGTGCGCGGCGTGATCGCCATTTCCACGCGGGCGGGGTCGAGATTGTACGTCGCAGCGACCGGTTCCACCGGGACCGGCGTCGCGCCGCACTGGCTGACCGCCAGCCAGGAGGCGATATAAGTATTGCTGGGAACGATCACCTCGTCGCCCGGACCAATGCCCATCGCCCGCAGCGTCAGGTGCAGCGCATCGAGGCCGTTGGCCACGCCGACGGCGTACCGCGCATTGCAATAACGGGCATAGTCTTCTTCGAAGGCGTCCAACTCCGGGCCGCCGATGTAATAGCCCGAGGCGAGCGAGCGTGCGACGGCCGCGTCGATGTCTTCTTTCAGTTCGCGGTAGGCGTCGCCCAGGTCTAAAAATGGAATTTTCATTGCTTGTCTTTTCTCCACGGGCCGGGCAGGCTCGCGTGGTCATCATTCATGGTTATTCTCTGGTTAATCGGGGATGGACATTGCAGACGTGGACAAGGTTTGTGGTCATATCGCCCAAGGCGGCAGAGTCCACACCGGCGCCGCACGCGTGTTCGCGCGGTCATTCCTTTGGCTCGGGAGCGAGTCGGGCCTGTTCCTCGGCATCTTCCAGGCGCAGCAGTTCAATTTCCGACTTCAACGCTTCATACTCGGCCATCTTGCGGGCGATGAAACCGCTGGTCAGCGCTGCCTTTTGGGCGATACCCTGAGGTGTCAGCAAATAGACATAGCCGAATTTGCTCTTGCTGTTGCTGAAGTTCTGCATCTTGACCCAGCCTTTTTCCATTAATGCCTTCAGGCAGTAATTCAGGCCGCCGACGCTCAAGCCCAGTCGGTCGGCCAACTCGCGCTGCGTCAGATCCGGATTTTTCTGCAGAATGCGCATGACACGAAAGTACGTGTCCACCTGCAAGTTGGCTTGGCGACTAGTCATCAGGTTTCAGGGGCAATCGCGGCCGTTGCGGCCGCGCTGGCGAAGATTGCATGTTCGACAAAGCGAGCCGGGCGGCGATGATTTGTCCGAAGTTGAACAATTCTACAGGTTGTGCCGAGTGAAGTGTATCTGTGCAGAAAAATATTCAGACATCGGTGCCTGCGCGGGTGGGCATCTTACATCAGTTCCGTCCTTTTTCCCATTGCCCGGTTGGCCGAACAGGTAGAATGCCGGTTTTCGTTACCCTAACGCAGCTCTGCATGTACCAGAAAATCAGGAACAGTTTATACATGACGGCATGGATACTGGGTCCTAGCGTCTTGTGGAGTTTCGTGTTTCGGCAAGTATTTTTTTGTGTTGACCCTTTGCTGATCCACCCGGTGGATAAGCTGTTGCCCCGCTGGCTGGGCATGATGTTGCGAGGACTTTGGATACTCGGGTTTGCGGGTGCACTGTTGTTTGCTTGGAACATCCCGCCGCAGTCGTATGCCTTTTATCTGCGCGAAGCGCTCCCTTACAGCCCGCTTAGTGTGTGGCTAAGTCTGGGTACGGTATTGTCGTTCCTGGCATGGTTCCTGTGGTATCGAACCGGTGGTCGAGAGTTGGGCCCGATCGCATGGTCGCTGCCGTTCGCCGGCGTCGTTCTGCTGGTCCTGAAATCGATGTGCACGCTTGGGGTGCTGCAGTTGGGCTGGGTGCAGGATTATGTGCGTTCTCCCGTGCTCGGTTTTGGTCGGATGGTTGCCGAGATGAGGCGCGACGAGGATACGCCGGTGGGTGAGGCCTATGGCGCCACGTTCCATTCGTTTGTCCATGCACAGCCGGAGTTGCCGCCCAAGGTCATCTTGATGGTGGTTGAGTCATGGGCCGAAACCGAAGCGTCGCTGCAACAGATGGTCGGGGCCATGCGAAGCGAGCGCCTGCACGTGATCGGTAGTGGCCTGACAACTTACCGGGGATCGACGCTGAGTGGCGAGTTCCGGGAATTGTGCGCGAAGGACCTGATGCCGACGGCAGATACCGAGCGCAGGTCGTCAAGCATGGAATGTGTTCCGACGTTCCTGCAGCGCAAAGGCTACCAAGTGACGGGCGTGCATGGTTATAAACGTTTTTTTTATGCCCGCGGGACTTTCTGGGCGCGCTTTGGTATTCCTCAGGCCGAGTTCGTCGAAGAGTTGGCGAGGCTGCCGCAATGCCCAGGGCCGTTCGAAGGCGTCTGCGATGCTGACCTGATCAGGCGCGGCGTAGACCTGCTGGACCAGGACGGCAAGCGCTTCGTCTATCTGCTGACGCTGTCGAGCCACGAGCCTGTGCCGTCAAGTGCGTTGCGGGTGCCTGGCGTGTTTTTCAGGAATATCGAAGTAGCGCATTCGACCCAGGTTGTAACGCGCCGCGCCATTTCGGATCTGCTGCTTGCGATCGAACGCAGGCCCGACCAGCCTTGCACACTGGCGTATGTGGCCGGGGATCATCAGCCACCGTCAGCAACGGGTCGACAGGGTCTCTTTCAAAAGTACAAGGTGCCGTTCCTTGCCTTCACTTATAACTGCCCCACGTCAATGACACGTGACGTGCCGGCAACCCCGGCCGTGCGGTGAGCGAGGAATCGCTCGCGCAGGCGGGTTCTCGTTGGTTCTTGGTGGGCGGAAATGCTACACTGTTGAACTTTGCCAACAATACCTGGGCTATTTCTGCACGAGTGCGAAATGGCGTGGGCCTGCCAGAGTGCTGATGTGCTGACTGTTCTACGTAATTCCGCGAAATATACCTGGTGCGGCTGCCTCCTCCTTGGCGCCGCAAATGCATTCGCCGCGACGCCCTCATTGGGAGGCCAGTCGGGTTATATCAACATGCCGAGTGCCTGGGTCGAGCAGGACGGTACTTTTAGCACTGGCTACAGTTTCGACCAGCCCTATGGCAACCTATGGGTCAGCTCGACGTTCCTGCCTTTTCTCCAGTTGACGGGCCGCTATGTATCGATCAATGGTATTCCCGGCTTTACCAACGTAAGAGGGCAATACGGCAGCGCCTACGGCCGCTACAAGGACAAGGTGTTCGATGCCAAGTTGCGCGTCCTTGATGAGTCGGCGTTCTTGCCCGCGCTGGCTGTCGGTGCGACCGACCTGCAGGGTACTGAATTGTTCAAGGGCCATTATGTCGTTGCGTCGAAGACGTTCGGTGCCTTGCGTAACGTCGAGGTGAGTGTCGGTGTCGGCGAGCGGCGCCCGAGCGGCGTGTTCGCCGGCGCCCGCTGGGCCCCTCTCGCGGTGCCTGGACTTGCGATCGTCGGTGAATACGATGCGAATGACTACAGCAAGGATTACCGTGCCGCCGATACGGCTGCCGGTCGCCGCCGCAAGGGGCCCGCAGCTGGTCTTGAATACCGTTGGGGCTGGCTAGGCGCGCAGATTGCGCGTCACCGCGACCATTTCAGCGCCAATGCCTACCTCAGCATTCCATTCATCGAGCGTGAATTCGTTCCAAAGGTGTACGAGCCGGCGCCGTTCGATCCGAAGAAGGCACCGCCGCGCGTCACAGCCGAGGAGTGGCGGCAGCACGCCAGCCATGGAGCCGAACTGGTACAGGCGCTCGTCAAGCAGGATTTCAAGAACGTCCGGGTCACGTTCGAGGACAACCGACTCAAGTTGTCGCTGACCAACAACCGCATCTCGAACATGGGGCGTGCCGTTGGTCGTGCCGCCCGGACGGCGCTGGCGTTCGCGCCGCAGGGTACGCGTTCGATCCAGATCACCTACACGAAGCTGGAACAGCCGGTTGCGACCTACGAATTCCTGGATCTGCAGCAGTTGACCGACTACCTGACGGGACTTTCCGATCGTGACCATTTCTTGCAGACGGTCGTCGTACGGTACGCCCGACCGGGTGACCAGCCGGGCGAAGACGAAGGTGGCCTGCTGGCCTCGATCCAGGACGAGGATGCCAATCTGCAGGTGCAGGTTGGCCGCGACGGCAACTCGGTCCAACTGGCGTCGGAAGACCGGGAAGCCAACCGTTTCAAGGTCGTGCCCAAGCTGTCGTTCTTCTTCAACGACCCGAGCGGCGCTCTGCGTTACGAGGTGTGGGCCGCAGCCACCTACGATCGCCGGCTGGCGCCCGGCCTGTACTTGAACAGCGACCTCAAGCTGGACCTGTTTGAGAACGTGTCAGGCGTGACCCAACCGTCCAACAGTCTGCTGCCGCACGTGCGCACGGATATTGCCGAGTACAAGCGCGGCAACCGCTTCAAGTTGAACCGCTTCATGCTCAACCGTTACATGATGCCGGCCGAGCGGGTTTATGCGCGCGTGTCCGGAGGCCTGTACGAGGAGATGTACCGCGGGGTCGGTAGCCAGGTATTGTATTTGCCGAAGGACAGCCGTTGGGCTGCCGACCTGACGGTGGATGCGTTGCAACAGCGCGGTTTCAAGGGCTGGCTCGACAAGCGTGACTACAACACCGTCACCGGCTTCGCGGCCTTGCACTACAAACTGCCGTACGACATCACCGCAACGGCCCGTGCCGGCCGTTTCCTGGCGAAGGACAATGGGGTGCGTATGGAATTCAAGCGCCGCTTCCCATCAGGCGTGGAGATCGGCGGCTGGTATGCCAGGACGAGCGGCAAGGACATCACCAACCCGGGCACGCCGTCGAATCCGTACAACGACAAGGGTGTTTTCCTGTCGGTGCCTCTGAACATCATGCTTCCGGTCGACACGCAGGCGCAGGCCAGTATCGCGTTGTCGCCGTGGACTCGCGACGTCGGCCAGATGGTCGCCAGCCCGGGCGACCTGTACGATCTGGTCGAGCAACCGCGCCGCGATATGAACACGTTCGACGGCCTGGGTAATTTCGCCGAGCGGCGTGACGAACAGAACCTGCCCGCTGTGAACCCGCCGGTCGATGCCATGCCAAATCCATGGCCGGTGTTCCGCATGCGCGTCGAGCAATCCATGTCGACGACGCCCACTTTGCCGCAATGGGCCAATGGTGCCGTCCTGGGCGGTGGCGCGATTCTCGCCGGCGCGTTGCTCGACAAACCGGTCGATCGCTTCATGAAGAAACACGAGGGATCTGGTGCAGCACGTGCCTGGAACGATATCGGCAAGGCGACGCCGATCGTCCTGGCAGGCGCGGCTACCGGCGCGCTTGCATTCGGTGATGCACGCATGAAAAACATTGGTATTATTTCACTCGAATCCATTGCCAGTGCCGCGACCTTGTCGATCGCCGCCAAGCATATCGCCGGACGGGCCCGGCCGAGCGAGGAACTGGGGCAGTGGAGCAAAACGACGGATCGTTCGAACGCATCGTTTCCGTCCAATCATGCAAGCGTAGCGTTCGCGGCGGTAACGCCATTCGCACAAGAATACGATGCACCCTGGCTGTATGGCGTGGCCGCCGCTGGCTCGCTGGGCCGTACGGCCGGCCGCCAGCACTGGGTGTCCGACGTCGTCGCTGGCGGCGTGCTCGGCATGGCAGTCGGCAGCTGGCTGTGGCAGGCCCAGCGCACGGATACGCGTTCCAGCTTCGCCGTGACGCCGGGTGAAAAATCGGTCGGCGTAGCCTGGTTCGGGACTTATTGATAATTGAAATCGGGTACCGTGCGGCACCCAGGCTTTCCGGACCGGCGTGGTCCGGCCTGTACGCGCGTTATCCGACAACCGGAGAATATATAAAATGATTTTGACGACAGGCGGCGCCGGCTTTATCGGCAGTAACTTTGTATTGGACTGGTGCGCACTGACCAACGAGCCGGTGATCAACCTCGACAAGCTGACCTACGCCGGCAACCTCGAGAACCTGGCAAGCCTGCGCGACAATTCGAACCACGTGTTCGTGCACGGCGACATCGGTGACGTCGACCTCGTACGCCGGCTGCTGCAGGAACACCAGCCGCGCGCCGTCGTGAACTTCGCGGCCGAGAGCCACGTGGACCGTAGCATCCACGGCCCGGGCGAATTCATCCAGACGAACATCGTCGGTACCTTCCACCTGCTGGAAGCCGTGCGCGAATACTGGGGCGCGCTGCCTGATGACCGCAAGGCCGCGTTCCGCTTCCTGCACGTGTCGACCGACGAAGTCTACGGTTCGCTCGCCAAGGACGACCCTGCCTTCCGCGAAACGAACCGCTACGAGCCGAACAGCCCGTATTCCGCCAGCAAGGCGGCCAGTGACCACCTCGTGCGTGCCTATCACCACACGTACGGCCTGCCGGTGCTGACGACAAATTGCTCGAACAACTATGGTCCTTATCACTTCCCGGAAAAACTGATCCCGCTGTGTATCCACAACGCACTGGCCGGAAAGCCGCTGCCGATCTATGGTGATGGCCAGCAGATCCGTGACTGGCTGTACGTGAAGGATCATTGCTCGGCCATCCGCCGCGTGCTCGAGGCGGGCCAATTGGGCGAGGTGTATAACGTGGGCGGCTGGAACGAGAAGGCGAACCTCGACGTGGTGCGTACGCTTTGCGCGATCCTCGACGAATTGCGTCCGCGCGCGGACGGCAAGTCGTACGCGAGTCAGATCACGTTCGTGACGGACCGTCCAGGCCATGACCGTCGCTACGCAATCGACGCGACCAAGCTCGAGCGCGAGCTGGGCTGGAAGCCGGCCGAGACGTTCGAGACCGGCATCCGCAAGACCGTGCAGTGGTATCTCGACAACCAGGAATGGGTCCAGCACGTGACGAGCGGCAGCTATCGCGACTGGGTCGGCCAACAATACGGTGCCTGAATGAAGATTCTCCTGACCGGCAAGAACGGCCAGCTCGGCTTCGAGCTGCAGCGTGCGCTGGCGCCCCTCGGTGAAGTCGTCGCGGTCGGCACGCAGGATTGCAACCTGGCCGATGCGGACGCGCTGCGCGAACTCGTGCGCCGCGTCGCGCCGGACGTGATCGTCAATCCGGCGGCCTACACGGCCGTCGACAAGGCCGAGTCCGACGGTGCGACGGCCCATGCCGTCAACGCCGTCGCCCCGGCCATTCTGGGCGAAGAGGGGGCAAAGCTCGGCGCGCTCGTGCTGCATTACTCGACCGACTATGTCTTCGACGGCACGAAGGAGGGCGCCTACACGGAAAGCGATATACCGGCGCCGCAGAGCGTCTACGGCCGAACCAAGCTCGACGGCGAATTGGGCTTGGCCGCGGCCAATCCGCGCCACCTGATCCTGCGCACGAGCTGGGTCGTTGGCGCGCACGGCGGCAATTTTGCCAAGACGATGCTGCGCCTCGCGGCCGAGCGGGATAAGCTCACTGTTGTCGCGGACCAATTCGGCGCACCGACCGCAGCCGCGCTGCTGGCCGACCTCAGCGCCCATCTAGTGCGCGAGCATGCGCGCGCGCGCGGTGCCGGCTTCCCCTACGGCACATATCATGTGGCTGCAGGCGGCGAGACCAGCTGGCATGGCTACGCGCAATTCGTGATTGGCGAGGCGTTGGCAGCCGGCAAGGCTTTGAAGGCAACCGTGGAGACCGTCGCGCCGCTGGCCACCGAGCAGTATCCAACCCCGGCCAAACGTCCCCTCAATTCGCGGCTCGACACGACGCGCTTCCGCACGACGTTCGACCTGCGTCTGCCGCCCTGGCAGGAGGGTGTGCGTCATGTGCTTAGGCAAATTCTGTGAGAGGTAACCATGTCCAATCTGAAACGTAAAGGCATCATTCTGGCCGGCGGCTCGGGCACGCGCCTGTACCCCGTGACGCAAGCCGTCAGCAAGCAACTGATGCCGGTTTACGACAAGCCGATGATTTATTACCCGCTCAGCACGTTGATGCTGAGCGGTATCCGTGACGTGCTCGTCATCAGCACTCCGCAGGACACGCCGCGCTTCGCCGACCTCCTCGGTGACGGTTCTCGCTGGGGCATGAACATCCAATATGCTGTCCAACCCTCGCCAGATGGCCTGGCCCAGGCCTTCATCATTGGCAAGGATTTCGTCGGCAACGATCCGAGCGCTCTCGTCCTGGGTGATAACATCTTCTATGGACATGATCTCGTCAAACAACTGCATAGTGCCAATGAGCGCACCGGCGGCGCCACCGTGTTCGCTTACCATGTGCACGACCCGGAGCGCTACGGCGTCGTCGAGTTCGACGCCAACCAGCGTGCCCTGAGCATTGAGGAAAAGCCGAAGGTGCCAAGGTCGTCGTACGCAGTGACGGGGCTGTACTTTTACGACAATGAGGTATGCGACATCGCGGCCGACATCAAACCGTCGGCGCGCGGCGAACTGGAGATCACGGACGTCAACCGCCGCTACCTCGAGTCCGGCAAGCTGAACGTCGAGATCATGGGACGTGGTTTCGCCTGGCTCGACACCGGTACGCACGACAGCCTGCTCGAGGCGGCAAGTTTTATTGCAACCTTGCAGAAACGGCAGGGACTGCAAGTGGCATGTCCGGAAGAAGTCGCGTATCGTCAAGGCTGGATCAATGCTACCGATCTACAAAAACTTGCGGCGCCGCTGGCCAAGAACGGCTACGGCGCCTATCTGTTAAACCTGCTGAAATAACTCGAGGCCATGCCGTTTACCGTTACCCCGACCGCAATTCCCGATGTGCTGGTGCTGGCGCCGAAAGTCTTTGGCGATACGCGCGGCTTCTTTTTCGAAAGCTTCAATGCGCGCGACTTCGTCCAGGCGACCGGCGTCGACACGCAATTTGTGCAGGACAATCACAGCAAGTCGGTCAAGGGCGTTTTACGTGGAATGCATTACCAAATCCAAAATCCGCAGGGCAAGTTAGTGCGGGCGGTGCAGGGTAGTGTGTTTGATGTGGCTGTTGATCTGCGCAAGGCATCACCGACCTTCGGCCGCTGGGTCGGAACCGTGCTGAGTGCTGAAAATCATCTGCAACTGTGGGTGCCGCCCGGTTTCGCCCATGGCTTTGTCGTGCTGAGCGAATCGGCCGAATTCCTCTACAAGACGACCGACTACTGGTATCCGGAGCACGAGCGCAGCTTGTTGTGGAACGATCCAGCCATCGGTATCGACTGGCCCATCGATTTCGAGCCCCAACTGGCGGCAAAGGATCTGGCCGGCAAGCGGCTGGCAGAGGCCGAGGTGTTCGGCTGATAGCGGGTGGCATGGCGCCACGCCGAAACGGCAACGAGCAGTAAAGAAAACGGCCGCGCAATGCGGCCGTTGGTGCAACTGGCTGCAACGGAACGCGCAGGCGTCCCGTATGCGATCAGTGGTGGGTCGTGGTCGAGTGGTTGGTGGTCGAGCCGTTGTCCGAAGCAGCGACAGCGATGGTGGCCACAGCGGTACCCACGGCGATCAGCGCACCGGTCGACATGCCGGCGAACGAGGTGGAACCCAGGAAACCACCCGAGCTGCCAGCGGAGGCGCTCGAACCGGCAGTGCCTGCCGTGGCGCTGGTGTCGCCTGCGGTGGCGGTGCTACCTGCCTGGCCTGCGGTGGCGGTCGTGTTTTCTTGAGCGAATGCCTGGGCCGACAGCAGGCTCAGGATGGCGGTCGTGACGAGGAGTTTCTTCATTTTTAATCCTTTGTTCAATTGAAGGGGCACCTGCGGATTGCAATGTTGCTGGCTAATTATAGCAATTAAACATTGCTTCGATTCATCAAATGCCTGGACAAGAGCAGCTCAGTCAAAAGTGTTATTTAACATTGACGTAAGCAATTTGCAATTTTGACAGATTACGCGGAACTTTCCCAGAATTCGATTGCTTTTGTTGTGTGTTCGCATATGTACGGCCGTGCTTGAGGCGTCTGGCGCATCGAAGTACAGCCTGTTTTCGGTCCTGCTTCCGGTATGGCTACGCAGCAGCTTCTGCAATAATGCGAACCTGGACAGAGTGGCCGTCTCCAGCGACGGCGGGCAACGGAGCGCAGGATGGCGGAAGACAGCGACGCAGAACGGACCGAACCAGCGTCAGAGAAACGGCTGAGGCAAGCGCGCGAGGACGGCGATATCCCGCGCTCGCGCGAAGTGGCCACCTTCACCGTGCTGATGACGGCCGGCGCCGGCCTGTGGATGATGGGCGGCGGCCTCGTCGACAAGCTCTCTTCCGTGCTGGAGCGCGGGCTGTCGCTCGACCGCGAGCAGGTCTACAATCCCAACGTGCTCATCGAACGGATCGCCGCCGACGTCGGTGGCGTGCTGCTGGCCTGCCTGCCGCTGGCGGGCGCCGTCATGCTCATGATGCTGGCGTCGCCGATGCTGATCGGCGGCTGGAACTTCAGCGCCAAGGCGTTCACCCCCAATTTCGCCAAGCTCAATCCGATGCGTGGCCTGGGCAACATGGTGTCGACCAATGCCCTCGTCGAATTGCTGAAGGCCGTCGCCAAGACCCTGCTGGTCGGCGCGGTGGCGTGGTTCGTCGTGATGAGCCAGAAGGATGCCGTGATCGGCCTCGTGACGGAGCCGTTCGGGACGGCCGCGCCGCACCTGGGCAGCCTGCTTGCGAAGGCATTCCTGACGATGGTCGGCGCGTTGGGCGCCATCGCCATCCTCGACGGCCCGTACCAGATGTGGCATTACGCCGACAAGCTCAAGATGACGCGCCAGGAAGTCATCCAGGAATCGAAGGAATCGGACGGCAATCCACAGATCAAGGGCAAGATCCGCCAGATGCAGCGCGAGATGGCGCGCAAGCGCATGATGGCCAATGTGCCGACCGCCGATGTGGTTGTGACCAACCCGACTCACTTCGCCGTCGCGCTGAAGTATGCGGACGGCCAGCGCGGCGCGCCCCGTGTCGTGGCCAAGGGTACCGACGAGGTCGCGGCCAAGATCCGCGAGATCGCGAAAGAGCACAAGGTCGCCATGCTGGAAGCTCCGGCGCTGGCCCGTGCGCTGTACAAGCACACCGACATCGACGACGAGATCCCGGAAGCGCTGTACTCGGCCGTGGCCGAAGTGCTGGCCTATGTCTACCAGTTGCGCGCCTACGGCAAGGGTACGCTCGATCAGTATCCGGACCGTCCGAAGAAGCTGCCGGTCCCGCCCGAAATGGACCCGTTCGATCCGGCGTCGCAAAAGACCGGTCCAGGCCCGGGGGCGAACACGCGACATTGAGCTGCCGATATGCACCGGTTTTTCCCGTCTCCTTGGTGAATAGTTTCCGTCAGGCATCGGCAATAATGTCCTGACGATTCGACCCTGTATGACGGAGCTTCAATGAACGGTTTCAAACTGCCGCCGTGGCTGCAACAGATCGGTGCCCGCGGTAATGCGCTGGCGGCGCCGATCCTGATCATCCTGCTGCTGGCAATGATGATCCTGCCGCTGCCGGCCTTCGCACTGGACCTGTTCTTCAGCTTTAACATCGCGATGTCCGTGATCGTGCTGCTGACCGCGCTGTACACGGTCAAGCCGCTCGACTTCATGGCGTTCCCGGCCGTGCTGCTGGTGACGACGATGCTGCGCCTGTCGCTCAACGTCGCTTCCACGCGCGTCGTGCTGACCGAGGGCCACACGGGCGGTGCCGCGGCAGGCAAGGTGATCGAGGCGTTCGGTCACTTCCTGATCGGCGGCAACTACACGGTCGGTCTCGTCGTCTTCATCATCCTCACCATCATCAACTTTACCGTCGTCACCAAGGGTGCGGGCCGTATCGCCGAGGTGGGTGCGCGCTTCGCCCTGGACGCAATGCCGGGCAAGCAGATGGCCATTGACGCCGACCTGAACGCCGGCCTGATCGGCGAGCAGGAGGCCAAGAGCCGCCGCTCGGAAGTGGCGATGGAAGCGGAATTCTACGGCGCGATGGATGGTGCGTCGAAATATGTGCGCGGCGACGCCGTGGCCGGCATCCTCGTTACCGTCATCAACGTCGTCGGCGGCCTGATCGTGGGCATGGTCCAGCACGACATGGGCTTTGCCGACGCGGTCAAGAACTACACGCTGCTGGCCATCGGTGACGGCCTCGTCGCGCAGATCCCGTCGCTGATCATCTCGATCGCGGCCGGTATGGTCGTCTCGCGCGTGGCCAGCGACAAGGACGTGGGCTCGCAGGTCGTCAGCCAGCTGTTCGCGAAACCGGAAGTGATGTACATCACGGGTGGCATCATCGGTGGCATGGGCCTGATCCCGGGCATGCCGAATCTCGTGTTCCTGTTGCTGGGCAGCACGCTGTTCGGCGGCGGCTACCTGCTGGAAAAGCGCCGCAAGAACATGCTGGCGGAAGACGCGCAGGGTGCGGCCGGCGGTGCCGGGCCGGGCGGTGCGCCGGGCGGCGGTGCGGCGGCGGCGACCACGCCGGCCGAGCAGGAAGAGGCAAGCTGGCAGGACGTCATGCCGGTCGATACGCTGGGCCTGGAAGTGGGTTACCGCCTGATTCCGCTCGTCGACAAGACGCAAAATGGCGAACTCCTGAAGCGCATCAAGGGCATCCGCAAGAAATTCGCCCAGGAAGTTGGTTTCCTGGCGCCGCCCGTGCACATCCGCGACAACCTGGAATTGAAACCGTCGGCCTACCGCATCACGCTGAAGGGCGTCGAAGTGGGCAGCGGCGAGGCGATGAACGGGCAGTACCTGGCGATCAACCCCGGTATGGCGAGCGGTACCTTACCGGGCCTCGTCACGACCGATCCCGCGTTCGGCCTGCCGGCCATCTGGATCGATGCCGGCCTGAAGGACGATGCGCAGAGCATGGGTTATACGGTCGTCGATGCCGGCACCGTCATCGCCACGCACCTGAATCACCTGATCACCACGCATGCGTCGGAACTGCTGGGCCGCATGGACGTGCAGGCGCTGCTCGACCACCTGGCCAAGGAGGCGCCCAAGCTGGTCGAGGATCTGGTGCCGAAGGTCGTGTCGTTGTCGACCTTGCAGAAAGTGCTGCAGAACCTGCTGCAGGAAGGCGTGCACATCCGCGACATGCGCACGATCATCGAGACGCTGTCCGAGCACGCCGGCAGCACGCAGGATCCGAACGACCTGACGGCGCTGGTGCGCATCGCGCTGGGTCGCGCCATCGTGCAGCAACTGTTCCCTGGCACGAACGAACTGTCGGTGATGACCCTGGACAACCGTCTGGAACGCCTGCTCGTGCAGGCACTGAACGCGGGCGGCGACGGCACGGGCATCGAGCCGGGCCTGGCCGACACCATCGTCCAGCAGGCCGCCAATGCTGCACAGCAGCAGGAAGCGATGGGTTTGACGCCGGTATTGCTCGTGCCCGGGCCGCTGCGGACGTTGTTGTCGCGCTTCCTGCGCCGCGCTTTGCCCCAACTGAAGGTGCTGTCGCATTTCGAGATTCCGGAATCGAAGACGATCCGGGTGACGAGCCTGGTCGGCGCAGCCTGATGCGGGGTCAGGCGCGCTGGTAGATATCCTCGAAGCGGACGATGTCGTCCTCGCCGAGGTAGCTGCCGGACTGCACTTCGATCAGGTGCAGCGGCAGCTTGCCGGGGTTTTCCAGGCGGTGCGTCATGCCGATCGGGATATACGTGGACTCGTTCTCGGCCAGCAGCGTGACCTTGTCGCCGCACGTCACGCGCGCCGTGCCCGACACGACGATCCAGTGCTCGGCACGATGGTGATGCATCTGCAGCGACAGCTTTTCGCCCGGCTTGACGGTGATGCGCTTGACCTGGAAGCGGTCGCCCGCGTCGATGCCTTCGTAATAGCCCCACGGACGGTAGACGCGCGTGTGATACAGGTGCTCGGTCCGCTCGTTGCCCTTCAGGTGGTCGACGACGTTCTTGACGCGCTGGACCTGGTCCTTGTGCGCGACGAGGATGGCATCCCGCGTTTCCACGACGACGAGATCCTTCACGCCGACGACGGCCACGATGCGGCTCTCGGCGCGCACCAGCGTATTGCTCGTGCTGTCGAGATAGACGTCGCCGCGCACCGCGTTGCCGTTGGCATCCTTGTCCTGCACGTCGGCCAGCGCCGACCAGGAACCGACGTCGCTCCAGCCGATGTCGGCCGCGACGACGATGCCGTCGCGCGTGTGTTCCATCACCGCATAGTCGATCGAATCCGACGGGCTCGCCGCGAACGCGGCCTCGTCCAGGCGGCAGAAGTCGAGGTCGCTATATGCGGCCTGCACGGCGGCGCCGGCCGCCTGGGCGATCGCGGGCGCATGCTTTTCGATTTCGGCCAGGAAGCGGTCGGCACGGAACATGAACATGCCGCTGTTCCAGTAGTAGCCGCCGTCGGCGACGAAGGTCGCGGCCGTGTCGCGGTCGGGCTTTTCGACGAAGCGGTCGAGCTTGTAGCAATCGTCGCAACCCGGCAGCGGCTCGCCGCGGCGGATATAGCCATACCCCGTTTCCGGCGCGCCCGGCACGATGCCGAAGGTGGCCAGGGCGCCTTGCCCGACCTGGGCAGCGGCGCGCTCGACGGCCATGCGGAACGCATCATGTTTCTCGATCACGTGGTCGGCCGGCAGCACGAGCATCACGGCCTCCGGGTCCTGCGCCTGCAGGTAGCGCGCGGCGGCGGCCACGGCCGGCGCCGTGTTGCGGCCGGCCGGCTCGAGCAGGATGCCGTGCGGGTTGATTCCCACGGCGCGCAGCTGCTCGGCGACGAGGAAGCGGTGCTCGTTGCCGCACACGACCAGCGGTGCCATCACTCCCGGCCAGCCGCGGACCCGCAATGCGGTTTCCTGCAGCATCGTCTTGTCCGTCACGAGCGGCAGCAGCTGCTTGGGCATGACTGCCCGCGACAGCGGCCAAAGACGGGTACCGGCACCACCGGAGAGGATGACTGGGTAGATTTTCATGCGCTGGCTTTCTCTAATGACGTGTCTGTTTCTTCGGCTTGTTCTTTACGCCGGCTGCGACGGCGGTCGCGTGCGTTCACCCATTCGGATGAACCATATTCGGACGAGTGCTTCATCTCGCCGGCGCGGTCGATGCTGTAGTCCTTAAAAACAATCATTTCATGTAATGTAACATCGTTTAAAACTCGAGTGTACTCAAAAAGTACACTGCGGACGACCTCGGCCCCCTCGCAGATATGGCTGCCGTGACCGATCCACGTCGGTCCGACGATCGTCGTGCCGGCCTCGATCTTGACGCCGGAACCGATATAGACCGGGCCCTTGATCGTCGTGCCGCGCCAGTCGATGCTCGTGTTCAGGCCGGTCCACAGGCCGGGCTCGATCTGGATGCCCGGCACGTCCATGTGGTTGACTTCGCCCGTCAGCACATTCTGCAACACTTCCCAGTAGTCGCTGACGCTGCCGATGTCGAGCCAGTTGAACGGCCGGCCCTGGGCATAGAACGGCATGCCCTTCTCGGCCAGCAGCGGGAACAGCTGCGAGCCAATGTCGAATTCGACGCCCGACGGGATCAGGTCGATCACTTCGGGCTCGAAGATGTAGATGCCCGTACTGATGAAATTCGAAAGCGCTTCTTCCTGCTTCGGCTTTTCCTGGAACTGGGTGATGCGCCCGGTCTGGTCGGTCACGACGACACCATAGCTCGACACCTTGTCCCAAGGAACTTCCCTCGTGATGACGGACGCCACCGCCCCCTTGCGCCGGTGCTCGAGCAGCGCGGCCTTGAGGTCGAGGTCGATCAGCGCGTCGCCGCACAGGACGATGGTCGTGTCGTCGAAGAAGCCGCCGAATTCCTGGATCTTCTTCATGCCGCCGGCCGAGCCGATCGGCACCGCGACGACTTCGCCATCTTCCTTCGTATAGCCTTCGAAGGAATAGCCGATCTGGACGCCGAACTGCTCGCCCTCGCCGAAGTATTCCTCGATCTTTTCGTGCAGGTGACTCACGTTCACCATGATCTCCGTCACGCCGTGCTTGCGCAGGTGTTCGATCAGGTAAGCCATCACGGGCTTGCCCAGCACGGGGATCATCGGTTTTGGCAGGTCGTAGGTCAGCGGACGTACGCGCGTCCCTTTGCCTGCAGCAAGAATCATCGCTTTCATGGTTCAGTCCTCAAGGGTTCATTTTGGGGTAGTTTGGTAGCGCCAGGAATCAGCGCACATTTGCGCGATGTCACGCTGTGCGGTCCATCCGAGTTCCTCGCGGGCCTTGGTCGGGTCGGCGTAGCACTTGGCAATGTCGCCTGGGCGACGATCCACGATCTGGTAGGCGATGGGCTTGCCGCAGGCCTTCTCGAAGGCGTGCACCATTTCCAGAACGCTGTTGCCGTTGCCGGTGCCGAGGTTGTAGGTGTGCAGGCCGGCGCCCTGCGCCAGCTTGTCCAGGGTCTTGACGTGGCCGATGGCCAGGTCGACCACGTGGATGTAGTCGCGCATGCCGGTGCCGTCCGGGGTCGGGTAGTCGCCGCCGAACACGGACAGCTTTTCGCGCTGGCCGTTGGCGACCTGGGCGATGTAGGGCACCAGGTTGTTGGGGATGCCGTTCGGCTCCTCGCCGATCAGGCCGCTTTCATGGGCGCCGACCGGGTTGAAATAGCGCAGCAGTGCGATACGCCAGTCCGGCTCGGCCTTGAACAGGTCGCGCAGGATGTCTTCGATCATCAGCTTGCTGCGGCCATAAGGATTGGTGGCCGACAGCGGGAAATCCTCCTTGATCGGCACCGAGGCCGGATCGCCGTAGACGGTGGCGGACGACGAGAACACGAGGGTCTTGCAACCGAATTTGGCCATCGTCTCGAACAGTGCGACGCTGCCGTACACGTTGTTGTCGTAGTAGCGCAGCGGCTGCGCCACCGATTCGCCCACGGCCTTCAGGCCGGCGAAGTGGATCACCGCATCGATCTTGTGTGCGGAAAACACGGCTTCCATGCCCGCACGGTCGCGGATGTCGCCTTCGACAAACACGAACGGTTTTCCGGTGATCTTCTGCACGCGGTCCTGCACGGAACGCACCGCGTTGTACAGGTTGTCGTACACAACCACGTCGTGGCCCGCGTTCTGCAGTTCCACGACGGTGTGCGAACCGATATAGCCCATGCCGCCAGTAACCAGAATCTTCATGAGTGCTCTTCTTTCTCAAAAATGTGTCGCCGCCGTGTCTCGGGACCGGCGTGCATCGTTATCGTCGGCGTCGGCCTTTGCCGCCGCCATCCCTGTTCGGTGTTTTGGTGGTACTGCCTCGCGGGCGCTATCGTGCGCCCTTCAACTTCAATGTCATCGATAAAGCAGCGGCGTCAGCCCTGGCCGCGGAGTTCCTTCGTCAGTACGTCCACGATGCGCTCGGCCGCCTTGCCATCCCACAGGTGTGGCCGGCGGCCCTGCTTGCCCTCGCCACGCAGGATCTTGCGCGTCTCAAGCAGGATCACGGCCGGGTCGCAACCGGCCAGCACGTTCGAACCTTCGTCCACGGTCACCGGACGCTCCGTGTTCTCGCGGATCGTTATGCACGGCACGCCCAGCGCCGTCGTTTCTTCCTGCAGGCCGCCGCTGTCCGTCAGCACGACGGCCGCGTCCTTCCACAGGTTCAGGAAGGCCATGTACGCCTGCGGCCCGGCCAGCGTGACGTTCGGCCCCAGGTCGATGCCGAACTTCTCGATGTTCGCGCGGGTGCGCGGGTGCACGGGGAAGATCAGCGGCAGGTCGGCCGCGATCTCCTTCAGCGCCCCGGCGATGCGCGCGAACATGGCCGCGTCGTCCACGTTGCTGGGACGGTGCAGGGTGACGACGCCGTAGCGCCGGCCCGCCGCCTGCTGTTCGGCCTTCCACGCGCTCGTCTCGAAGGCGGACGCGTCCGCATGGCCCAGCTTGTCCGCCTGGTACAGCACGTTGTCGACCATCACGTGGCCGACATAATGGATCGCTTCTTCCTTCTTGCCTTCGCGGCGCAGGTGTTCGACGGCCGCCGGTTCCGTCACGAAGAACCAGTCGGAAATGCTGTCCGTGACGAGGCGGTTGATTTCTTCCGGCATCGCCATGTCGAAGCTGCGCAGGCCAGCCTCGACGTGGGCGACGGGGATGTTCAGCTTCTTGGCGACGATCGAGCAGGCCAGCGTGGAATTCACGTCGCCGACGACGAGCACGGCATCGGGACGTTCCTTGACGCACAGCTCCTCGAAGCCGAGCATGATTTTCGCGGTCTGCTGGGCATGGCTGCCGCCGCCGGCGGCCATGAACACGTCCGGCTGCGGAATGCCGAGCTCTTCGAAGAACACGTCGTTCATCTCGCGGTCGTAGTGCTGGCCGGTGTGGATGATCTTGTACGCCGGCGCATCCGCACGTGCCTGCAACGCGCGCACGATCGGCGCAATCTTCATGAAGTTGGGGCGGGCACCTGCGACCAGATAAATAAGCATTTGAAACAATCCCTAAGTTGTGTATGGAAAAACGGTGTTAGAAAAACGTTATTGTAAACTTGCACTCGACCGGGACGGCGGACGATACGGTGCTGATCTTTAAAACGTCGCACGGCTGCCTGCTTTCGTAGCAGCGCGAGTACCAGCCGAGCGGCGGATTTTCGTTGCCGCGCACCAATTCCAGCTTGAGGTCGGCACCGTGCGCATGCATCTGCAGCGCGAAGCGCTTGCCGCGCACATGCAGGCCGGAACTGTTCAGCCGGGTGTCCAGGCTGGGCGCGAAATGCCAGAACAGCTCGACCTGATGATGTTTCTTGGCAGCAATTTCGTCGCGTACGGTCAGCGTGGCGCTGGCGGCGTCGAAGCGGACGCTCCGCATGTGCCGCACGGGATCCGCCAGGCGCTCGTAGCCGTCGTGCGAGCCGCGGAAATCGAATTCGTGCGGCGACCTCGGCATGCGCTCGATGGCTGCCCGCGCCTTCCTGAGCCACATGAAGCGCCCGCCCGACACGGACTGGTCGAGGCCGTCGATGCGCACCGTGTTGTGCGCCGACGTGCCGCGGAAATAATCGCGCCACTTGTGTTCCTGCCAGTACGAATACGTGCCCGGATCGACGAGGCACTCCTCGCCGCCCACGGACAGGGTCAGCGCCAGCGCATCCGCATGGGCATGCGCGGCGACGCCCAGGTAGCCGAGCGGGCCGCAATCGACCATGCCCTTGATTTCGTTGGGCTCGCCGAAATGCGAACCGAACAGCAGATAGCCGCCGTCCGGGAAGGCCCAGCCCGTATCCGACTCGTGCGGGTCGGCTTCCGGCCGCCTGCCGGGCAAGGTGTGCAGCAGCCAGCGTACGCCCGGGTGCGAGGGCTGCATGCGGCGCAGCACGCCGTCGCCCAGCGCGAGCAATTGTTCGGCGCGGTCGCTAGCGGGGGCGTCGAGGCGGAACACGATGCCGTCGTCGGCGTCGCCCACCATCGGCACGTGGCCGCCCACGTCGCGCACGGAGCGCAGGAAGCGCAGTGCGCGCTGCAGGCTCGTCCAGTAGCCGCGCGAGAACGGATGATCGCAGGCCTGGCCGACGAGGCCCGCCACGAACAGGAATTCGGACGAGAACACGTGATAGGCGAAAGCCTGCTCGCGGTTCACGCCATCGCGCGCGAACTGGGCCTGGGCCTCCTGTTCCAGCTCGCGCCGCGCCTGCTCCAGCCACGCAGCGGACGCATTCCAGCATGGCCACACCGACGCGCCCACGTACAGGCCGGCCAGTTCACCGATCAGGTGGTTGTTGGCCTCCGAATGGCGGGACAGGTGCCGCGCGATCGCATTGCAATGGGCGTGGATGCTGTCCAGCCAGTCGGCATGCAGGCGCTGGCCCTCGTCGCCGGCAAACAAAGCGCTGCCCTCCCCGCCGATCAACTGCCACACGAGGCCCCAGTTGATGAGGCGGATGCCCAGTTCCAGCGAACTCGTCCAGTTGGGACCGACGAGCGGCGGACACTGGTCGAGCCAGCTGCGCAACTGCTGGTGCAGCGCGTGCAGCCAGGCGACGTCGCCCGTCACGGTCCAGGCCTGCGCCAGGCGCACGAGGTGCAGGTGGCGGTTCAGCTCCCACACGTGCTTGATGTCGCCGACCTGCTCGCGGTTCGTGATCGTGATGTCGCCCGCGTAGATGGCGGGACCGGTGACGCCGCTGTCCGGATCGCGGTTCCACACGGGCGGCACGCCGACGTCGAACCGGCGGTTGGCAAACAGGACGACGTGGCCGGCGCAGATGCTGTCGGCGTCGGCCAGCAGGGCATCCTTTTCGGCTTGCGACAGGGTCGGGCTACCGTGGACATTGAACGTCCGGGCGCGCGGCAGCGGCGGCGCGGCGCGCGCGCGCAGGCGCTTGGCCACGCGCGTCACGGCCGCCTGCCGGATCCGGTAGCCGACCTCGGCCACGGACATGCAGCGCAAACGGTTAACCAGCCAGACCATCCCTGTCGCTTCGCTCATCATTGTGCCTCCGCCAGTTCACGGTAGATCGCGGACGATGTCCGCTACCACCTCTGTTGAGTTATGTTGTTCGATGGGTTTCGGAAATACCGCAGGCAAGCCAGCCGGGCGGCCAGCAGGACGAGGAACTAGCGCAGGAAGCCCACATGCGACGGTCAGCACCTGTGGCGCCGGCGCTTTCACGCGCGCGCCCCTTCGGCCGTCGTCCCGATCTGTGCTGGCTTTTCCAACGCGTCAGCCCTTATAAATTGGACAATATTTCGATAATACATCATCATTTTCCCGCCGTGCGCACGTTTCAACGCTCGAGCGTGGATCACGACGGGATCGAAGCGTTGTAGAGTCGCCAACCCGGAACCGGGACCGTCAGGAGTTTGTTATAAGTTTTTGAAATATTGTTACCCAGAATAGCATACGCACGATGGGTTGTTACGTGCGCTGGTCCACGTAGCACGCATGGCGCCGAGGGGTTTCCGGCCGGAAATGCGCCAGTGACGCTGGATTGCCCAGCGCAAGATATTCGACGGGTTCGAGCGACAGCAACCGTCGTGGCGTAACGGCCGACTGCCGGCAAATGTCGCTTCGTCAGCGGGCGCGAGGCCCGCGCTTTCGGCGCTGCGCTCGAGCGCGCGTCATTCGCCCCGCGTGCGCGCTTCGAGGCCTTCCCAACGCTCCAGGGCGTCGAGCAGCAGTTCCTCGATCTCGGCAAAACGCGCATTCATCCTGCGCGCGTCGGCGGGATTGGTCTTGTAGAAGTCGGGCGCGTTCAATTGTGCCGTGATCGCCGACTGCTCGTCTTCGAGGCTGGCGATGAGCTGGGGCAGCTCCTCCAGTTCCCGCTGCTCCTTGTAGCTCAACTTCACTTTCTTGGCAGACGTATTCGGTGCGCCGGATGCCGTGTCCTGGGCTTTCGCCTGGCTCGGCCTGGCGGTCGCCGCCGGGGCCGCGGGTGCCGCCGCGGCCGTGGCCTTGACGCGTTCCCAGTCACTGTAGCCGCCGACATATTCGCGCCACACGCCCTGCCCTTCCGAGACGATGACCTGGGTCACGACGTTGTCGAGGAACGTGCGGTCATGGCTGACGAGGAAGACGGTACCGGCATAGTCCGTCAACAGTTCTTCCAGCAGTTCGAGCGTGTCGATGTCGAGGTCATTGGTGGGTTCGTCCAGCACGAGGCAGTTGGCCGGCTTGGCGAACAGGCGCGCCAGCAGCAGGCGGTTGCGCTCGCCGCCCGACAGCGATTTCACGGGCGAGCGCGCGCGTTCGGGGGCGAACAGGAAGTCGCCCAGATAGCTCATCACGTGCTTGCGCTGGCCGTTGATCTCGACCCAGTCGCTGCCCGGCGCAATGGTGTCGGCCAGCGACGCTTCCTCGTTCAGCTGGGCGCGCATCTGGTCGAAGTACGCGACGTTCAGGCGCGTGCCCAGCTTGACGTTGCCGCTGTCCACCGTTTCTTCGCCGAGGATGATCTTCAGCAGCGTCGTCTTGCCGGCGCCGTTCGGACCGATCAGGCCGACCTTGTCCCCGCGCATGACCGTGTCCGTGAAATTCTTCACGATGACTTTCTCGCCAAACGATTTGGAGACATTCTCCAGTTCCGCGACGATCTTGCCCGAACGCTCGCCCGTCCCGACGTCGATGCGCACCTGGCCCTGCTGGTCGCGGCGCGCGGCGCGCTGCAGGCGCAGGTCTTCCAGGCGGCGTACGCGGCCTTCGTTGCGGGTCCGGCGCGCTTCCACGCCCTTGCGGATCCACACTTCTTCCTGCGCGAGGACCTTGTCGAACTTGGCGTTCTCGACCTCCTCGATGGCCAGCAGTTCGCGCTTGCGCTCCTGGTACTTGCTGAAGTTGCCGGGGAAGGACAGCAGGCGGCCGCGGTCGAGTTCGACGATGCGCGTGGCGACGTTGTCGAGGAAGCGGCGGTCGTGGGTGATGAACAGGACCGAGCCGCGGAATTCGCGCAGCAGGCCTTCGAGCCACTGGATCGACGTGAAATCCAGGTGGTTCGTGGGCTCGTCCAGCAGCAGCACGTCCGGGCCGGACACGAGCGCGACGGCCAGCGCCACGCGCTTCTGCATGCCGCCCGACAGGGTGCCCATCGTCGCAGCGCCGGCAAGGCCCAGGCGGCCCAGCGTCGTCTCGACCTTGTTGCCGAGGTTCCAGGCATCCGTCGCGTCCAGCTTCGCCTGCAGGTCGTGCATGCGATCCATCAGCGCTTCGTCATTGCCCTGGCCGAATTGCCCCGTCAGCGACTCGTACTCTGCCAGCATCGCCTGCTGGTCGCCCATGCCCAGCGCGACGGCGTCGAACACCGTCATCTCCGGATCGAACACGGGCTCCTGCTCGACGTACGCGATCTTGACGTTCTGCTGCATGACGAGCAGGCCGTCGTCCAGCTTCGAACGGCCGGAAATGATTTTCAGCAGCGACGATTTACCGGTGCCGTTGCGGCCGATGAGGCCGACGCGCTCGCCGGTTTCCAGCGAAAAATCGGCATGGTCGAGCAGCGCGACGTGGCCGAAAGCCAGTTGCGCGGAAGATAGGGAGATGACAGCCATGGTGTAAGCGGCCGCGCCGCCGACCGGTGCGCGACTATCGATAAAAGTGGGGGGATGTCGGTGATGGTGTCGCCAGCAGGAATCGAACCTGCATCTAAGTCTTAGGAGGACCTTGTACTATCCATTGTACTATGGCGACACTCTGCATATAGCAGTCAGCTATTGTACCTGACCTGCGCGCCTCCCACAATCGCCCGCCCGGGCACCCACCCGCTCCAGCCCACGCCTCCTACGAACACGCCCTGCGCATTGATGGCTTTATCAATGCTGCCGCTAAATGCATTTGTCTGCAATCCAAATTCCATTCCCTTATTGTATTTACTATCAAGAAACAGGAATAACCAGAATGGAAACGATGTATCGACAACTTCCGAAAGAAACGTGTGACATCCCTGAACGCATATCGACACAATTCAAATTCGTATGCTATATTCTCCGACCATTGCCTTTCTTATCGACCAGAAAGGCAATGCATCATAATGGTGCATCACCGGTTTGATATATCCGCCGCAAGCGCGGATATTGTCCAAGCCATTCATTCCGGACAAGACGCCAGTGTTATTAATCGCCATGCGCCGGTGTTTTCGCAATACCGCGAACTCCTGCGCATTCCTGACTGACAACCATCGTCTTTTCGCGAGTTTCTCATGAATACGAATACCCTCAAGTACGATCTGCCAGCCGGCATAGTCGTGTTCCTTGTCGCCCTGCCCCTATGTCTCGGTATTGCCCTTGCTTCGGGTGCTCCTTTATTTTCAGGGATTATTTCCGGCATTATCGGCGGCATCGTCGTCGGTCTCGCCAGTGGTTCCCACACCAGCGTCAGCGGTCCTGCCGCCGGGCTGGCGGCCGTCGTGCTGGCCTCCATCACGAAACTCGGCGCTTTCGAAGTCCTGCTGGCGGCCGTCCTGATCGCCGGCGTATTGCAGTTACTATTGGGCGTCCTGCGCGCCGGTTTTATCGCCAATTACATTCCCTCGAACGTGATCAAGGGATTGCTCGCGGCGATCGGCATCCTGCTCATCCTGAAACAGCTTCCGCACGCGATCGGTTACGACCGCAATAATTCCGACGAATCGGCTTTCCTCCAGGCGAATGGGGAAAACACGTTTTCCGCCATTTCCCACGCCTTCGATGCCATTACGCCGGGCGCGCTGATCATTGCGCTTGCCTCGATGCTGATCCTCGTCTATTGGGATAAAACGCCGCTGAAGAAAATCAAGCTGCTGCCCGCGCCATTATTCGTCGTCGGGTTGGGCGTCATGCTGAACCTGGCATTCAATGCCTTCTTTCCGGCCCTGCGTCTCGAACCAGCGCATCTCGTCGATATTCCGCCGGTCGATATCGGCAACCTGGGTTCTTACCTGCAATTCCCGGATCCCGCCCATTTCATGAATCACGACGTCTGGCTCGTCGGCTTCACGATCGCCATCGTCGCGTCGCTGGAAACGCTGCTGAACATCGAAGCCGTCGACAAACTCGACCCGCACAAGCGCGAAACGCCGCCGAACCGGGAGCTCGTCGCGCAGGGCCTCGGCAATATCTGCGCCGGCCTGCTGGGCGGCCTGCCCGTCACGTCCGTCATCGTACGCAGTTCCGTCAACGTCCAGAACGACAACCGCACCAGGGCATCGAGCGTGATCCATGGCGTGCTGCTGCTCGCGAGCGTCCTCGTGCTGGCGCCCGCGCTGAACATGATCCCGCTGGCGGCGCTGGCCGCGATCCTCATCGTCACGGGCTACAAGCTGGCCAAGGTCTCGCTGTTCCGCGACATGTACAGCAAAGGCTGGTCGCAATTCGTGCCGTTCGTCGTCACCGTGGCCGCCATCGTGCTGACGGACCTGCTCACGGGCGTGCTGATCGGCCTCGCGTCCAGCCTGTTCTTCCTGATGCGCAGCAATTTCCGGAATCCCTTTTCGATCGAGCAGTATCGCCTGCACATCGGTGAAGTCATCAAGATGGAATTGCCGAACCAGGTGTCGTTCCTGAACAAGGCGACGATCAAGAGCACGCTGTGGGACATCCCGGAAAACGCGAACGTGCTGATCGACGCGGCCAACACCGATTTCATCGACAACGACGTGCTGGAAATCATCGACGACTACCGCGTCGTGGCGGCGGAACGCAATATTCGGCTGAACATCGTCGGCCTGCGCGACGAGTACAAGCTGAGCGACCCGATCCAGTTCATGCCCGCGCTCGACAAGGATACGCAGAAAAAGCTGCGCCCCGAGGACGTGCTGCAGCTGCTGCGCGACGGCAACGAGCGCTTCCGCGCGGGCCGCACGACGAAGAAATACTATCTGCACCAGGTCGAGGCGACGGCGTCCGGCCAGCACCCGATGGCCGTCGTCGTCAACTGCATCGATTCGCGCACGTCGCCGGAGATCATCTTCGACGCCGGCCTGGGCGACCTGCTCACCGTCCGCATCGCTGGCAACGTGATCAGCCGCGAGATCATCGGCAGCCTGGAAATCGCGCACAAGCTGGGCGCCAAGCTGATCGTCGTGAAGGGGCACTCCAGCTGCGGCGCGATCGGCCTCGCGCTGCAGAACGAGACGAGCCACAGCGTCGGTTCGATTACGGGCAAGATCCGCAAGGCCGTCGAGGAATGCCAGTGCGGCGCCCAGCATCCGCCCGCGGGCCAGACGCTGCTCGAGCAGGTGACGCGCCGGAACATCGAGAACTCGCTGGCCGAGATCATCGACGGCAGCGCCTTCCTGCGCGAGCGCATCGCGCGCGGCGAAATGGGCCTCGTGGGCGCCTACCACGACATCGCCACGCGCACCGTGCACTTCGGCACACTCGTCACGGCGGACGACTTCGACCGCTACCGCGAACCGGGGACCGGCCTGGCGGCCTGACGTCTCAGGCCATCTCGCGGGTCTCCGGGCCCGCTTCCGCGCCGGAGGCGGCGGCGAGCAGGCCGCCGACCTTGTCCACCAGTGCGTTCATCGCGAACGGCTTGGTCAGGATCTCCATCTGGGCGGGCAGCTTCTCGTTCTTCATCACCGTGCTTTCCGCATAGCCGGTCACCATCAGCACGGGCAGTTGCGGCCAGTGCACGCGCACGTGGTCGGCCAGCTGGCGGCCGTTCATGCCGTTCGGCAGGCCGACGTCCGTCACGAGCATGTCGGGCCGCGTGTCCTTCAGGAGGCGCAGCGCCTGCGGCGCGTCGCATGCGACGAGCACCGTATAGCCCTGCAGTTCCAGCACCTCGGTCATCACGGCGCGGATGTCCTCCTCGTCGTCGACCACCAGCACGACGCCCTTGTGGCTGCCGGCTTCCAGCGGCGGTTCGACGTCCGGGCCGGCCGCAGGCGGCGTCGCGACGAGGTGGCGCGGCAGCAGCAGGCGCACTTCCGTGCCCTGCCCCGGCCGCGATTCGATGCGCACGTTGCCGCCCGACTGGTGCGCGAAGCCGTACACCATCGACAGGCCCAGGCCCGTGCCCTGCCCCATCGGCTTCGTCGTGAAGAACGGGTCGAAGGCGCGCGCCACCACGTCGGGCGGCATGCCGGCGCCGTTGTCGCGCACGCTCACCTGCACGTATTCGCCGGGACGCAGGTCGCCGTGGCGGCGCGCCTGGGCCGGCGTCAAGGTGATGTTCTCGGTCTCGATGACGAGCAGGCCGCCTTCCGGCATGGCGTCGCGCGCATTGTTCGCCAGGTTCAGCAACGCGCTCTCGAGCTGGTTCGGGTCGCACAGCGTGGTCCACAGCGCGGCCGACAGGCGCGTGCGCACGGCGATGGCCGGGCCGGCCGCGCGCTCGATCAGGTCCGTCATCGACATCACGAGCGCGTTCACGCTGGTCGGCTTCGGGTCGAGCGCCTGGCGGCGCGAGAATGCCAGCAGGCGATGCGTGAGCGCGGCCGCGCGCTGCGTCACGCCGAGGGCGGCGTCGATGCGCGTCGGCAAGTCGCCGGTCTGGCCCATCCGCAGGCGCAGCTTCATCAGTTCCAGGTGGCCCGTCACGCCGGCCAGCATGTTGTTGAAGTCGTGCGCGAGGCCGCCCGTCAGCTGGCCCACGGCTTCCATCTTCTGCGACTGGCGCAGCGCCTCCTCGGCCTGGCGCAGCGCGTCGGCCTGGTGTTTTTCCGCCGTGATGTCGCGCGCGACGCCGTACAGCAGTTCGCCTTCCGGCGAGATCGTCCACGAGACCCAGCGGTAGGAACCGTCCTTGTGCAGCACCCGCGTCTCGTAGCCGACGAGCGGCGTGCCGTCGGCCAGGATCCGCATCTTCTGCGCGACGTCGTCGCGGTCGTCCGGGTACACCATCTCCATGAAGGGGCGCGTCGTCGCTTCCTCGGCGCTCCAGCCGAAGCACGCGGTGAACGCCGGGTTCACGGTGAGGAAGCGCCCCGTCGCCAGCGACGCCGCGGCCATCACGTCGGGCGAGATGCGCCACAGGCGGTCGCGGTCGCTCGCGTGCGACGCGACCTGGTGCGTCAACGCCTCGTTCAGGCGGCGCAGCGATTCTTCCTTGCGGCGCAGCGCGGCCAGCGCGCGCAACTTGCCGGTCGTCTCGACCACCGTGCACAGGATGCCGCCGACGGTGCCGTCGTCGTCGCGCACGGGACTGCACGAGAACGTGAACCAGCACTGTTCCGGATAGCCGCGGCGCTCGATCAGCACCGGCATGTCCTCGGCGTAGCTGGCCTCGCCCGCATAGGCCTTGGCGGCGATCGGCCCGACCTCGTCCCACACTTCCGGCCAGACGGTGCGGAACGGCAGCCCGAGCGCGGTCTTGTCGCCCAGCAGCGGCGTGTAGGCGTCGTTATGGAAACTGGTCAGCTCACCGCCCCAGCACAGCAGGGTCGGGAAACGGGAATTCAATGCCAGGCCCAGCGCCGTGCGCAGGGCGGCCGGCCAGCCTTCGATGGGTCCGAGCGGCGTCGCGCGCCAGTCGTGGCCGGCGATACGGGCCGCCATGTGGCCGCCGCCGGTGAGGAAGGTCAGGCTGGGTGTAACCGTGGTCTTCATAGTCCTCGCTCATGCAATCCCTGGTCATTGGCCTGCTTGCGGCAGTCTGCGCTGCCGTGCAAAGTCGACTATTTTAATGACAAGCCCCAAACGGACGGCGCGCGCTTGGCGCGGTCCCTGCCGTTCTGCCTGGGTGGGTGATGCATGCCGGCCACGGCCTTGACCAAAAGATCAGTATGCCGGATTCCGCAACCGTGCGGAGGCGTGATTCAGAACATTATTTCTCTCGATTTCCAGCAGGAATCACATGGTTAGTTGTCGCGTGGCATCCGTCTGGCGCTGCACGGCGCGGTGCGCCGCTTCCAGCTCGCGCGCAAGGCGCGCATAGTCCGGTGCCGAGCTCAAGGCGTCGAAGGCGGCCGCGGCGCCATGCAGCCCCAGGGTGCGGCACCCTTCGCCCAGGCGCTTGAGGTGGGCGCGGGCGATGTCCAGCTGGCTCGCGGCCAGCAGTTGCGCCAGCTCCGTGCCGGCGCTGACCAGCTGGCGCTGCAGGCCGCCGAGATACAGCAGCAGGCGCGCGGCGTCGATGCCGAGGCGGAGCAGCGTGGCCGCGGGCGATTCGTCGGCGCCGTGCACCAGGCGGTCCAGGTGATGGGCCACGCGATCGCCGTCGAACGGCTTGACGATGTAGCCGGCCGCGCCCAGGCCGAGGGCCTGTTCCATCGTGGCACCGTCGGCGGCCGCCGACACAAGGACGAACGGCAGGCCGGCGAAGCGCTCGTCGGCCTTGACGCGCGCAAGCAATTCCATCCCGGACAGGCGCGGCATGCGCAGGTCGCAGAACAGGATCGCCGGGTCGGCGCCGCCGTCGAGCCGCGCCCACGCCTCCTCTCCATCTTCCGCTTCCAGCACATCGAACGTGCCGGTCGCCGTGCTGTCGATCATATGCATGAGCATCATGCGCGACACCACGTCATCGTCGACTATCAAAACCTTCATTCGTGTCCCACGTATAGCAATTGTTAAATGGCAATTATACAGATATTGACATGCGCACGATTCAGGCAGGTTGCGCTTCGAAACGGGCCAGCAGGTCCAGCAAACGCGGCAGGCCGGCGCGCACGGCGTCCAGCTGGCCGGCGTCGGCCAGCGTCTCCAGTTCGGCGCACAGCTCGCGCAGGCCCGCTTCGCCCAGGTAACCGGCGCTGCCCTTCATGCCGTGCAGGACGCGGCCGGCGGTGTCGTGGTCGCCCGTCGCCAGCGCCGCGTCCAGTTCGGCACGGCGGCGCGGCAGGTCGGCCAGGAACGCGGTGCGCAGCCGCTCCTTCAACTCGGCCCCGCGCGAATTCGTCACCGGGGGCGGCGGCGGATCGTCGGCGGGCACGCCGAACATGGCGTCCAGTTCCGCCGTGGACGGCGTACGCGCGGACGGCTCCGGCATCGGCGCCAGCACGATGCCGCGCTGCAGCTGGCGCTCGATGGCGCGCGTGATGTGGAAGTGCAGCTGGGCGTCGTCGATCGGCTTCGTGATGAAGGCGTCCATGCCGCAGGCCAGGTAGCGCGTGCGGTCCTCCTCGCTGACGTTCGCGGTGAGCGCGACGATCATCAGGTGCTGGTCGAGCACGGGCGCCTCCAGCGGGCCGCCGGCGCGGATCAGCCTGGTGGCCGTGGCGCCGTCCATCTCGGGCATGCGGCCGTCCATCAGGATCAGGTCGTAGCGCGTGCGCGCGCAGGCGGCGACGGCCAGCAGGCCGTTCTCGACGACGTCCACCTGGTGGCCGAGTTCTTCCAGCATCATGCGCACGATGATCTGGTTGGTCGGATAGTCTTCCGCGCACAGCACGCGCAGGCGGTGCGTGTGCGGCGCGCGCGGCTGGTCGGCGACCATCGGCGGCGCCAGGCCGTCCACCAGCGGCAGCACGAACGTGAACGTGGAGCCCACGCCCGGCGTGCTGGCCGCGCCGATCGTGCCGCCCATCAGTTCGACGAGCTGGCGGCAGATCGCCAGGCCCAGGCCCGTGCCGCCGTAGCGCCGCGTCGTCGTCGCGTCGGCCTGCTCGAATTTCTGGAACAGGCGCGGCAGCGCGTCCGGGGCGATGCCGATGCCCGTGTCCTGCACGGAGAAGCGGATCATGTTGCGCCCAGGCCGTCGTGCTGGTCCTCGGGGCGGCGCTCGACGCGCACGGTGACGGTGCCGCTTTCCGTGAACTTGAAGGCGTTGCCGACGAGGTTGACGAGGATCTGGCGCAGCCGCGTCGGATCGCCCACGACGAAGCGCGGCAGGTCGGGGTCGAGGT
>Ga0207667_10000733_pt1 | contig 42641 bp, 34 predicted proteins | sample KBSCornC52_FD_184301 | JGI IMG/M metagenome (GOLD analysis project Ga0207667, IMG submission 184301) | Corn rhizosphere microbial communities from Kellogg Biological Station, Michigan, USA - KBS Corn C5-2 (SPAdes) (version 2) | ecosystem: Host-associated > Plants > Roots > Rhizosphere > Soil ... | reverse complement strand
GACCAGTTCCGCCGGTGCCTGCCGAGCCGCCGGTTCCCGCGCCACCACCCGTGCCACCCGTGCCACCTGTGCCACCCGCCCCACCTGTGCCACCACCACCACCCGGCGCAGCCAGGACGATGTTGTCGACGAGGTAGGGGGTCGACAACGTCTGCGCGTTGACGACCACCTTGATGATTAGATCGTTATAGGTGCCGTCGAGGATTGCTTCGAGACTGGCGGGGATCGGAAACGAAACCGTCTGGAAAGAGCCTGCCGGCAACGCATGGAGATCCTTACTGCCTAGCTCGGACCAGTAGATCCCCTTCGACGGCACGATGATGATCGCGCGGGCCTCGCCCCAAACCGGCACCGAAGGCATCCGGATGTCGAACTTGAGTGTGTTGTTGACGTTTCCGAGCGAGCTCAACGGCACGCTCGTGAGCTCCGTCCAACCATTGGGACGGATACCTAGCGAGAAGCTACCTTGGCTGTGCGTGGTGGACGACGAGAGCGTCCCCGCGCTCGTGCGCCAGTCGGTGGTGGGCGCCTCGAATCCGAGAACTGCCCCTTGCGCGACGGTGATCGCCTCGGCCCTCGTGCCGACGGACTCTTCGGTTCCCTCGGGTACCGCGCCGCAGGCAGCGAGTAGTGAACCCGCGAGAAACCCCGCCCAAAGTGTCTTGATCCCGCGCATATTCGACCTCCCGATCTGACGACCACGTCACGATGACTGGCGCGCTCTGACAGAGCGCGAGCCGATAGCCACCGCCCGCAGGCTTTAACTACATCTTGTCGCATGGGGTGACAAGAAAAATCAGCGTCGACACGCGTGACAGGTTTGTGCGCCGCGGACGCGGCGAGTCGGTCGCCGTTGTCGCGCACGGCACTCGAGAAAATCTGATAGCGTTGGTCGTCGATGATGAAGTTCGCGGCGGTTTGTTTCGTCTTCGTGCTCGCGGAGACCGCATGCAGCAGCAACGACGACGCGAGTGGCGGGACGGGCGGCACCGCAACCGCGCACAGCGGCTCGTCGAGCACTGGCGGCGTCAGCGGCAGCACCGCAGGTGTGGCTACTGGCGGCGTCAGCGGCAGCACCGCGGGTGTGGCTACTGGTGGCGCGAGCGGAGGCCAGGCAGGCGGCGCGGGCGGTTCGAGCCATGCGGGAGCCAGCTCAGCGGGTGGGGCTTCCGGCAGCGGGGGCGCGCGTAGCGTTCCTGTCGCGACGGGAGCCATGGGCGTTGCCCCCATCCACTGCAGCACGAGCGCCGGCGATTGCACCGGGCAGGCGTGCTGTCGCAATCCGCTCTCGTACTCGTGTGTTGCCGCGTTTACCGATTGTGAATGCAGCGTCATGGGCAGTTGCACTGCCATCGCGTGCGAAAAGAACGCGGATTGTGCCTCGGGCACGAAATGTTGCGCGCTCCGCAATACCCTGACGTCTCCCGGCTACGTCGCGAGCTCGTGCAAAGCCGAGTGCGATTCGAACGAGCGCCAAGTGTGCACCTCGGACGCCGACTGCGCCCAGGGCGAGGGCTGCGAAACGACCTCCGTCACGTTCAAGATCTGCTTCTGATCGAGAGGGCCGGTCCACGACGGCTTGGTTCGCTCGGATACGAAGGAAGTGACAACGAAAGACGGCGGGGTGCCTTTCGTTGTCGCGCGACAAGACTCAACGACGCCATCAACGCGAACAGCGAGCCCTGGGGCGCATATCGATCGCGTGGTAGGAGAGCACGATGACGACGCGACACCACGGCTCGTGCCTTTGTGGGGCGGTGCGCTTCGAGGTGGAGGGCAGCTTCGAGCGCTTCTTTCTTTGCCACTGCTCGTTCTGTCGCAAGGACACCGGTTCGGCCCACGCCGCCAATCTGTTTTCGACCAGCGCGCAGCTCAGCTGGCTCTCGGGAGAAGACCAGGTAACGACGTACAAGCTGCCGTCCACTCGGCACGCGAAAAGCTTCTGCAAGACCTGCGGCTCGGCGCTGCCGCGGCTGCACGCAGGGTCCACAGCGTTGATCGTGCCCGCGGGCAGCCTGGAAAGCCCCGTCGCGATGCGACCGAATGCGCACATCTTCGTCGCGAGCCGCGCGGACTGGGACCACGATCTCGAGACGGCACCGACGTTCGATCGACTGCCTGCGTAGCAATCCGGCCTGGGTCCTTGCTCGGGACGCGGGCGACGTGAGCCGCCTGCGGTCAGGCCATTTCAAGGAGCGCCAGTGCCTCAAAAATCGATCACCGGCAGGCGCGCCAGGCCCAAGTCGTAGCGAGACGCGACGTACAGGTAGCGATCGTCCAGCTCGAGCGTGTCGACGCCGAGGGGCATCGGGTAGTCGACGACGATTTTCGGATTGGCGAGCGACAGCGTGCGCAAACCAGCCGGTTCGCCATGCGACGCGAGGTACACGTGCGCGCGCGCGTCGATGGCAAAGTCGTGGATGTCCGCCGTGCGCAGCAAGACCTCGCTCTTGCCGTCGAACCCGTGCTCGCGCAGCTCTTGGGGCAGAACATCGGCGTCCGAGGCCTCCGAGTCGACGTCAATCAACACGTAAGCAGCGTTCACGGTAGCTCGAAGTCGGGTCGGGGTACCGGTACCGCTCGCAACTGGCTGCCAAGCCGTGGTGGTGGCGTCCGTGTCCAGCCGATAGATCGCGTACTGGCGGGGTGACGCTTCGGGATCGGAGGCCAGAAGCACGAGAGCATGCCCATTCGACGCGAGCTCGAGCGATGAGCTGGCGGGCTTGACCGCCGCCGGCAGCGAAACCGAACGCGGGGTTGGCGAGCCTTCTTCGCGAGCCACGAGCCCATCCGGGCCCACCGCGTACAACCACGACCCGATCAATGTCATGGACGTGGCCTTCAATGGGTCGTCTGTGAGCACGTTCGCGTCGTCGACTCGCCACACGGACGCGGTGTCCTCGTGAAACAGGTAAAGATCCGACACGCCCACGAGCACGCGATCGGGCCGTTGATTGAGCAACAACAGCGTATCGGTCGCTTCTTCGACCTTGTCGAAACGGATCAAGTGGCGGAGGAGCAGGTCGTCCGGATCTACCAGCGCGTAGACGGCGGTGTCCGTCACCGTGATTCCGGCGCGGTCCATGCCGTTGACGCTGGGCGCCAAAACTTCGAGATCATGGCATTGGCCCGCCGAGCAGAAGCCGGAGCAACGAACGTTACAAGCGCCGCAGTGATGGAGGTCGCTATCGAGGTTCGTTTCGCAGCTCGTGAGCGTCGACTCGTCACAATCGGCGAACGGCGCGCGACAAGTTGCGGTGGCGTCTGGCTCTCCGCCTTCTCCGCCCTCCCCGCCTTCTCCGCCCTCCCCGGCAACCCCGCCATTCCCGGGCTGCCCAGCTTCGGCGGGGTCGGTGCTAGCTCGGCCGCCCGTGCCCCCCGTCATCGTCGAAGGCTCGTCACTGGGCGCCCCGCCTTGCGCGACCTCATCGCAGATCTGATCGTAGCAGGCCGTGAACTGATGGCAGCCCACGCTATCGATGCAAGAAAGCGCGAGCACGGTAACGAGCGCCGCCGCCCGAAGCGCGTCACGGGCGCGGGCGAAGCACTGGATCATCAACGTAGGTTCCATCGCTAATCTGGAGCGCCGAATGCAAATCGTCGGCCACCGCGTAAAAGGTGGTTCGCTCGTCGGCGTCGGTGCATTCCAAGAAGGGTGCCGCGCCTGGCAACAGGTCCTTCACGAGCAAGTAGCAAGGCAGGGGCTCCGGGAACAGCGGCTGGCGTTCCGCCGGTTTGCTCAATTGGGACAGCCAGACCTGTGAGCCTTCGTCTAGTTGCTCGATCGAGAGCGCTTGCTCGCCATCGCTCGAAAACCAGTCGGGCGTCGTACCACCCAGCGCCACCGGGTCGTCCGCGGCGGCGAGATCGAGCAGGAAATCATGGCGCTCGAGGTCTTCATCGAAATAGGTCCAACGCACCTTGCTGCTCTGCGCCACCCAGGACACCTCGAAGGCGTTGTCGTCGCCGGCCAGCTCGGGCGCGATCGGCAAGACACGGTCGGCCGGCTCCGCGGTCAAGTCGAGCACGTGAAAGGTGCCCGCCGCATCGTTCTGCCAGCTTTGGTAGAGCAAGCGAGCGCCAGCGGGTTGCCACGCGACGTCGCGGGCGCTGGTCGACACCTGCTGCAACAGGCGGGGCTCGTCATCCTTCTCGAAGCGCCACACACTTCGCACCACGGGCTCGGAGTCGCTGTCGGCCAAGGCCAAGTCGTCGCCATTTGGCGACCAATCGGCGCCGAAGCCCGACGGCGCAGGCTGCAGCGACCGAGGCGTCGCCCCTGCGGCGCAGGCGGCGACGTAGTCGGTGGTGCCGTCCGACAGCAACAGCCAGCGGCCCCCAGGAGAAACCGACACGACCGTCTGCTCGAGCTGGGTCGGCACCTCATCGAGCGCTGGCGCGATGGTTGCGACGCCATCCTGATTGTAGACGAGCGACCCATCGGCGCAGAACGCAAGGTCGGTCAAGCTCGCACCCTCTTCGCCGACGCGCTCGGTCGTCGCGCGGCCGTCCGCGAAATCGACGACGAACACGCCGGCCGTCTGTTGAATCAGAAGGCGTCGAGAGTTGGGGGACCACAACGTCGACGAAAAGTCGTCCTTGACTGGGATGTTGGGGATGCGCATCGCGGTGAGCGGCGCGGGCAGGCTCAGATCGACCCAGTAGAAGCGCTGCGAAAAGTCGCTCAAGAAGTCGGCGGCGGTGAGGTAGAACGTGAGGGCTTGGCCGTTGGGGGCCCACGACGGGCGCCAGGGCATGACGAACTTGCCTTCTTCGGCGCCGGCCGACCAATCGAGCCGCACTGGCTCCGGCAGCGCCGGGGACAGCGGCACGACCACCAAGCTTGCCCCGCCATCGATGTCGTTTCCAATGTAAGCCACCATGCCGAGATCAATTGGGTAGCTACAGATCGCGCCCTCCGGCCCGTCGTTGCAAACGCTGGCGGCGGGGCAAATTTGCGTTCGTTCGGCGCACGCCTCGAGACCGGGCTGCCCGCCCTCGCCTGCGCCTCCGAGACCGCCGCTGCCCGGCTCGGCATCACCACCCGACGCCGTGTCGTGCGGCACGGGCAGGTCGGGCTGTCCTGCGCTCTCGCCGCCCGAGCCACCTTCAGCAGACTCCGTGGACAAACAGCCTAGCGACTCACACACCGTGAGCTGACCGCGACAGCCCGCATCGATAGCAGCGAGCACGAGTAACAGAACGCTCCACCTCCGAACGCGCATCAATGGCAGGTCCTCGCTATCGCCGTTTGGGTGGTCGAGCAAGTCGGCACGGATCGGGCCCGGAGCATCCGTGCCCCAAAGCACGCTGCATGCCAGCTAGATGCGTGGCGAGAATGCGCCTACGTCAGCCCCGCGGTTGTCCGGACGTCGATTTCATGCGCCGGGCGTTGTCCGGAGCAGCGTCGACACTCCCGGAGTCAAATGCTACTCGTCCCCGCGAACGTGGAGGTCGATTGAGTTCACGTGACGAGCCCAACACGACGCTCAGCTTGGCTGACGGCGAGCGAACGAATCGGCGTAGCTTGCCGTTGGGCGTCCGCTGGCTGACCGGGAAGCCAGAGGAAGTCGACCTGTTGGTGGGCACGACGCTCGTGATTGGACGGGCCGCTGAGGCCGATCTTCGCGTGGATTCAGGCGGTGTTTCGCGGCGCCATGCCGAGCTCGAACGGCAGGGGCCGCTGTTCGCGATTCGCGACCTGGACAGTCGCAACGGCACCTTTCTCAACGGTCGTCGCATCGCGCACGCCGCGCTGTCGGAGTCCGACGTGCTGCGCGTGGGCGACGCGCTCGGCGTCGTGGAACGAGTCGATCCTGAGCAGTCGAACCGGCCGACCGAGTTGGGAGGGGCGCTCTTCGGCCCGAGTCTTTGGAGTCTGCTCGAGCAGCTCAAACGAGCAGCTCGTAGTGACTTGCCCATCGTCGTACTGGGCGAAACGGGGGTCGGCAAAGAGTGCGTCGCCCGTGCGATCCATCTGTTGAGCGAGCGCGCAGGTGCTTTTCACGCGGTCAATTGCGCGGCCTTGCCGAGCGGCTTGGCCGAGGCAGAGCTGTTCGGCTATCGGAAGGGGGCTTTCACCGGCGCGGACCAAGCGGCCTTGGGTCACCTGCGCGCCGCCCAAGGTGGCACCCTCTTGCTCGACGAGCTGGCGGAGCTGCCGCTGCCCGTTCAGGCCAAGCTCCTGCGAGTCTTACAAGAACGTCAGGTCACTCCGCTGGGTGAGACCACGGCCACGAAGCTGGACGTGCGGCTCTTGTCCGCGTGCCAAACCGGTTTGGAGCAGCTGGTACAAGACAAGCGCCTACGCCAAGACTTGGCCGCGAGGCTGAACGGTATGTGCTTGACGATACCGCCACTGCGCGAACGGCGCGCAGATGTCGGCTTTTTGTTCGGCTATTTCTTGCGGCAGGCGGCCGGTGGCCGGCCACCCGCGGTCGATGTGCGGCTGTTGGAGCGCTTGCTGGTCTTCGGTTGGCCCGACAACGTGCGGCAACTGGAGCTATTGACCCGCCAGCTGGCGGTGATGCACGGCCACGAGCCACTCCTCACGCAATACATGCTGCCCGTGAGCTTCGGCCGCAGCGAACAGGAGCCGGTTGCAGCTCCAGGTCCTCGAGTCGTAGCCGCGGACCGCAACGAGCACGACCTTCGAACGCTGGAGCAGGCGCTCAGCGAAAATGACGGTAACCTTTCGCGTGCGGCGGCCCAGGCGGGTATTTCGCGGCAGCGCGCGTACCGCTTGCTTTCGAGCCGCACGGTCGACCCCGTGGCGGAGCCACCTCGAGCCGAGGACGATGCAGAACGCGCGCCTCGCCTCTGAGCCCGAACCGCTGAGGCGGAGCGACGGCGGTGCGGATGATTTCACCGGAACCAGCGACGGTCGCTATCGGGTGTTGGGATTTTTGGGCGCGGGCGGCATGGGCAGCGTCTTCGAGGTCGAGCACACGAGGCTCCGCCGAAGCTTTGCCCTCAAGCTGCTGCGCGCCGACTTGGCCAAAAACGAGCTAGTAAGCCAGCGCTTCGAACGCGAGGCGCAGGCCTTGGCGTCGCTCGAAAGCGACTACATCGTCAGCATCGTCGACTCAGGGGTGTTGAATGACGCTCGCCCGTACTTCGTGATGGAGCGGCTACGCGGTGAAGATCTGCGTCAACTATTGCGCAGCTTGCCGCTGCTACCGGTAGCGCGCGCCGTCAACTTGGCTATCGACGTATGCCTGGGTCTACACGTCACGCACGCTCACGGGCTCGTCCACCGCGACCTGAAGCCCGAAAACCTGTTCGTGACGGCTGTCGATGGCGGTCGTGAGCGCTGCACGCTGCTCGACTTCGGGGTAGCCAAGCTGGCCGACACCGACCAGACCCAGCCCGGTGCGTTGATTGGAACGGCGCGCTACATGGCGCCCGAGCAAGTCGCGCACGACGGCGCGCTCGGTCCGCGCGCGGACGTGTTCGCGCTGGGCGTGATCTTACATCGGTGCCTGAGCGGGAAGCACCCGTTCGAGGCCGATTCACTGGAGCGCGTGCTGTACAAGATCATGAACAGCGAGCCTCCGCCCATCGACCGCGCCGCGGTCCCGCGCGAGCTCGAGAGCGTCATCTTGCGTGCGTTGAGCAAGCAGGCGGAGCTGCGCCCCGATTCGGCGCTCGCGTTCGCTCGTGAGCTCCTGCCCTTCGCCAACACGGTCCGCGAGCTAGGTCCGAGCACACCCTGGAGGGTCGACTTGGCCGCGATTCCGCGGGTGGGCGAGAGCGAACCGACGCCGACGGCGGGCCTGACGGGCTTGGAGCCGCTCGCCGCCGCCGAACCGGCCAATAGCGTGAACAGGCGCCGGCGTTGGCTCGGGCCGGCCATGGCTTGTGCGGGCGTGGTCGCGGCGGCTTCTTGGAGCGCCTTTTCGATGCGCACGGCGGAGAAGCCGCCGGCTCCGAAGCTCGCGGGGCAGACCCGCAACGCGCCCACGCCGGTCGCGAGCACGGCCGTCACTCCCTCCGCGCTGCCGGCTCCGGCGCCAGCGGCAGCCAAAGACCCAGACGCGGTCACGCCGCCGCTCGATTCCGCTGCCGTCAGCGCCCGCCCCGCCGGTCTTCGGAGGCCGGCGCATCCCGCCAAGTCGGCGCCGGTCGACAACGTGCCGCGCTCGCCCAATTGGTTCGATCCCCGAAACCCCTATGGCAATTGAGCCGCCGTCGAGAGCACGACGCTGGCTTTCGTGCGGGCTTCTGCTCGGGCACCTCGCCTCGCTCAGCGGCAACGCTCACGCCGAGGACGCGACCGATGCCGCGCGCGCTCACTACGACCGCGGCTATCGGCTAGCCAGCGAAGGAGTGTTCGAAGCGGCCATCGCCGAGTTCGAGCGAGCCTACGCCCTCAGCCCGAATTACTCGGTGCTGTTCAACTTGGGCCAAGCGTATGGCGCAGCCGGCCACGCCGTGAAGGCGGCGCAGACCTTGGAGCGCTACCTGGAGCTCGGCGGAGCGAACCTCGACCTCCAGCAACGCCGTCGAGTGGCAGAGCTGGTGGCCGCGTATCGACGACGCATCGGCAAGCTGGCGCTCGAGGTGCGACCGGCCGGTGCCGAGATCACGATCGACGGCCAGCGAATCGGCAATGCGCCGCTGACCAGCGCAACCGAGCTCGAAGCGGGTGCGCACGGTTTGGTCGTGTCCGCCGACGGCTTCCTCACGTTTGCGAGGAGCGTGGCCATCACGCCCGGCGAGACCATGCCTGTCGAGGTCGCGCTCAGTCCTCGCACCGGCGCCGCATCGCTCGAGCTTGGCTGTTCGATTCCTGACGTGCGCGTCAGCGTCGACGGTGTCGAGCGTGGGCAAACGCCGCTACCGAAGTCGCTATTGCTGAAGGCGGGGCGACATCAGCTCGTGCTTGCCCGCGCCGGCTACCAGACCGCGACGGTAGAGCTCGAGCTCGAGCCCGACAAATCGACCCGCTACGCTTGCGCCCTGAAGCGGGACCCACGCCCAATCAATGCTTCGCGGTTGGCCATCGAGCACCCGCTGGCCACCAGGGTCACGGTCGACGGCGCGCCGTTTCGAGGCGAGCCGTTGGTGCCCGGCAAGCACCGAGTCGCGGTCGAGGGCGTGGGCTTCGAACGTCGGGAGCTCGGCGTCGACCTTGCCCCTGGTCGAGCCCTGCGCCTCAGCCTCGTGCCGCCGCGCAGTCGACGAGAGCTCGAGCGCAGCCGCGAGCAGCGTGCGTCCGTGCAACGATTCGCGGCGTATGCAGTGGGCGGCGTCGCGATCGCGTCGGGGGCGGTCGCGGTCGGCTTGGCCATCTCGAACGCTGGCCGCTACGAGGACTGGCGAGAGAAGAATCGTCGGTTCCTCGAGTCCCACGCCAGCCAGTCGACCGCCGCCGCCGCCCAAGCGCTGGATCAGCTGCTCGCCGAGGAAAACTCGATCCGCAACCGCGATGCGCTCGCGCTCGGCATGGGCGTGGCCGCGGGCACGCTCCTCGTCACTTCCATCGGCTTGTGGCTGACGGCCAGCACGCACCAGCCCACCCTGACCGTGACCGGCAGCAGCGCTCAGCTCGGCTACGGGTCGAGCTTTTGAGCACCGGTAGCGATCACCGCACGCGGCGCTGAACACGCCGCCGTCCGGACGGCGATTGTCCGCCACTCTCGCTGTCCACGGGGCGAGCGGACACCCCTTTTCTACCCAGGAATTCGCGCTGAGCGCCGCAGCCGACACGGTGAGCGCAGGCGGCACGTCGGTTGCTTAGAGCGCATCCGAGCGGCGCGCGGCTTTCAGCACGCGCCGCTCGCCGATCGTTCAATCACCACTCATCGGAGCGCAGGAACCATGCAACTTCATCGACAACGCCTAGAACAATCCTCGAGTCGGAGGGATTCGATTTCCTCATTGCCTGCTACGACGGAACCTCGCCCGCGCGCGCTCCGCACGCGCTTGCTCGGTTGCGGCGCAGTAGCCTTGCTGGCCCTCACCGCAGGCGCTTGCAGCGGCGGTGACATGCAGCAAGAAACCGCGGACACCGACGCTGGCGTGGTCGTCGGCTCCGCGAAGGCGGCCCTCAATTTGAGCGACGCTTGCGACGCTATTGACGGCATTGCCAGCGTAGTGTTGGCAAACAGCCCTTTCAGCGTATCCGCGCACTGCGACCGTGACGAATCGAAGTCGACAGGCTACCTGGGCTCGTCGGCAGACGCCTACTTTGCGACGAGCAACGCAAATACCGAGGCAAAGGCGTTGTATTGCGCGATTCAGGCCACCAACGGCCACGACGCCGTCGCGCAAATCGATACGCCGCTCGGCAAGTTCGGTATGCGGTCGCGTATCGCCGTGCTCAACGCCGACCCGGCCAATCTGCACGTCACCGCTCAACGTGTGGGACAGCTGGTTGCGTTCGGCCAGTACTTGGATACCGAATCGCAGATCTTCGACTTCGACTCACCCACGGAGTGGCAACCGGCTAGCGCCGTGATCGCCAAGCGGCGTGACGCCTACCCGTTGCCGCCCAGAACGTACTACCAGCAAATACCCGAGCAGCGCGGGCAGTACTCGGTTTTCACGACTTCAGGCAACCACTTCGACCTGAGCGCCGGCGTCGAATTCCCGATTACTCCACCATTCAATGGCACACTGTCGATCAATTTCCAGAATCGCGTGCCCTACGACGGACACAACGCGTTTGCGTATGCCATGAGCTACCCGGGCGGAACGAGCGGCGGGCAGCATTTCGAGGAGGAGAGTGAGAAGGCACGGCGCGATAGCTTTCACGCCATGCAGGTGGAATGCAAAGCGTGCAAGAATTCCATTCCCGAGGGCGGCATCAATACTTGCGGCACGGTCTGCCCCGATGCCAAGGTCATGGAGGATCACTTCCGCACCTGCGGTACTTCTCAAGGCTTCGGGGCGTGCACCGACGACTACTACAGCAACCTGTGGGACGGCCGCTTGCCCTACGAGGGTACCTATGGTGCATCCGGCCCCTTCGTGGATACCGGTGTGCCCAACAACTGGTGGCACATTGGCTCGCCCAAGAACAGCCAGCTCGTTCGAAGCCTACCCAACGAGCCTGCCTTCTCGTTGCTCAGCGGCGACGCGAATCTGTCGGAGCCCACCACTCACTTGGGTTTCGACATCGGGGTTAACGCCAGCGTCAAGATCTTCACGATTGCTGTTGGTCTCGGGGCGGCGTTCGATTTCCGAAACGGGCTCGCGATCCGCGAAAGTCAATCCACCGATCCTGATTCCCAGCCTGCCGTCATCAATCACGTGCAGACGTGGATCGATTCGGAGGCCCGGGCCACCATCAACGCGACCGCCAACGTCAAGGCCCACCTGCCTTGGTTTGGCGACGTCACGCTGATCGACGAGAAGTTCAACATCATCGATAAATCCGTCCGTTCTTCGTCCAACGCCGCCCGCTACCAGACCAGCGCCAGTTGGTCCGACGGAGAGCCCAGCAGCATCACCTCGTACCAGGTGGGAGGCGTCGAGACCGACCTCGGCTCGTGCCTGGACGTGCCGGCCACCACCCAGCAAGAGCTCGAAGTCAACGACCCGCGCGACGTCGCGGGAACGATTCTGGACCAGGCTCACAATCGAATCGTCCCCTGCAACATCGTGCTTTGTGATCCCACCACAGGCACGCGCAACGATTGCACTTGGACCTCCAATGGCGACAGCATGTCCTGCACGGACAGCGGCGAGAGCTGCGCGTGCGGGGATACGCACATGGATATGTGCGCGCTCGACGCGGCCGGCAATGTCACGGCGACCTACGCGGGCACGCCCGTCGGTCAGAACTATTGCGACCAAAAGGCGGCTTGCGGCGGCCGAGACATCTGCACCGATGCCTCCCAGTGCGGCGCCGGCGGCTTTTGCGACACCGGTTGCTGCGTCAACATCAAGTGAGCCAGCGCTAGCTCAGAGCGGTTCGAGCACCCGACCATCGGCTTAGGCTTGGTCGGGTGCTTCCGTGCGAGCATTCGCCACGCCACTGCCCGGCTCCGGGGGGGTAGCTTCTGCGAGGCGAGCTGCAGCTCGGCAGCCCCCTCTTGCACGATCTGGCTTATCGTCCGTCCGTGCCTTGCTCCCGCCTCCCAGCGCGCTCCGCCTCGCATGCGGGTGTCGCCCTGGCAGCGCTGCTCGTTGCCTTCACCGGCTGCAAGAAAGCGCCCCCGTTGGCCGAAGCGTTCGTCCAGTGCGCGCCGGGTGTGCCGGCGCCGCTCGAGCTGGAGCTCGAGCGGGCATTGCCGGTAGAAGGAGGCGCGAACTTTCAACCTTCAGGTTTGTACTTGTCGTCTGGCCGGCTGCTGGTCGTCTCCGACAAGCATGATGACGCGGTGTTCGAGCTGAGCCTGCAACGGGATAGCGCAGTGGCTCGACCCTTCCTCAGGTTTCGCGCGCCGGGAGGCGAAGCGCTCGATCTCGAGGGCATTGCGGGCGGCCAGGACGGCTCCTTGCTCTTGGCGAGCGAGGCGCAGTTTCGGCTGCTGGCGGTCTCGACGTCGGGTCGGGCGACTTGGTTGACGTCATCCCTCGAAAAAGTCGGACAGGCTGCGGGGCTGTTCCAGAAACACAACGCCGGGCTCGAAGGCGTCGCAAAGGTGGGAAACCAGCTCGTGATTGCGGCGGAACGCGAGCCCCGCGGCTTGTTGGAGGTTGCGGACGGAGGCGGCGGCCCAGTCGTGGCATATCGCTTGCCGAGCGCAGTCTGCTCAGGGCTCCACGGGCGCACCGACGACCTGACGGACCTTTCGGTTTCGGAGGGCGAGTTGTATGCGCTGCAGCGGAATGCGCATCTCGTGGTGCGGATGACGCGCAGCGACGGGCGCTTTCGCGAAGCGGCCCACTGGAGCTATGGGCGCGCCGAGAACGATCCGCGTTATCGATACCGAGACCGAACCTACGGGCTGGCGGAAGGCCTCGCACTGGACGAGACCCACGTCTACGTGGTGCTCGACAACAATGACGACGCGAGAGAGAGCGGCAACGACGACCGCCGCGGGATGTTGTTCGTATTCAAGAGACCACGTTGAGCGCCGCAGCCGCGTTAATGGGTTCCGAAGCTGAAGCCGGCTGAGGCTTTGGCGTCTGCCTTGCCGCCGCCGGCTTTGGCGCTCGCGCTGGCGCTCTTTTTGGCGTTCAGGTCCACCTTCGGCGCGGTGACTTTGATCGACGCGGCCGCTTTCGCCGCTTGATCGAGCTTGGCTTGAGCGTCGGCGGCAACCTTGGCCTTGGCGTCGGCGACGAGCTTGGCCTTGGCGTCGAGGTTGGCGTCGACCGCGAGCTTGCCGTCGAGCTTGGCGTTGGCTTTGGCGGCCGCGTTGAGCGAGGCCACGCCGCCCACGAAAGCCTTCCCGCCCGCAACGAGCGCGACGCGCAGCGGCTCGAGACCGAGGTCGACGTTGGCGGCGATTTTGCCGGTGTAGCTGGCGCTCGGCGCGTCCCATTTCAGCCCGAGCTCGCTGCCCGCGCCTGCGCCGACCAGCAGCTTCAAATCCAGATCGCCGCCGACGTGGGCCTTGCCGCTCGCATCGAGCACGAACGCGCTGATGGCTTGGCCCTTCGCGACCAGCTCGACCGAGAAGTCACCCACCGCAATGACTTGCCCGCCATGGCTCGCGGCCACGCTGAGACCAATGCCTTCGAGGCGACCGATGCCGCCGCCGACTTTGGCGTCGACCGAGAATTCGAGCGGGCCCGGCGCGAGCTCCACGCCAGCCTTGGCTTTGCCGGCGAAGCACGCCCGCGCGGCATCGAAGGCAAGCGCGATGGTTTCGCGCGCCCCCGCCTTGGTGCTCACGGTGGCGCTCAGCTTCGCGTCGAGCGACCCGTTGACTTCGGCGCCAGCGCTATCACTGACGAGCGCCCGCACCTCACCGGTGGGGCTCGCCAGCACCTCGGCGCTGAACGCGCCGGCCGCCAGCATGTGTCCGCCGATGCGCGGCTCGGGCAAGGTTGCCGCCACGTTGAGCTGGCAGTCGAGCTTCTTGCCGGCCAGCTCGAGCGACGCCGCCACCGGCCCCGCCGAAAGCTCGACACCTGCCTTGGCGTGTCCTTCGAAGCGAGCGCGCGCGGGCACGAACGCGAGCTCCAGCTTTTCGGCAGCCCCCGCCTTGGTTTGCACGTTGGCCGACAGCTTGACGCCGTCGCTCACGAGCTTGCCACTCGCGTCGCTGACCAGCGCTTCGACCAAGCCGCTGCGATGCACGGCCAGCTCGACCGAGAAGTCGCCCGCGTTCGCCACGGTGCCGCCAATGCGCGGCGCCGCCAGCGCTACCTTCGCGTCCGCGCTCGCGCTGCCCTGAGCCGCGACGCTGCCGGAAGCGTCGGCTTTGGTCTTGTCTGCCGAATCGCAGACTTTTGCCGAGCCCGCGACGAACAACAACAACGGAACGAGGAGTAAACGCATCGCGACAGCGTACTCGGCAATGGTTTTTAAAGTTGAGGCAAAAGGACCCTCTCGCCGCTCGCGATCACTTCGCGGGGGGCACGACCGCGCCGGCCATGCTCTGGGCCAGGCGCTCGAACTCGGCGGCTTCCTTGAGCGCGCCCAGCTTCTGCATCGCGCGGGCGGCGTGGGCGAAGGGCATTTCGTAGCCGGGCGCGAGCTGGGCGGCGGCCAAAAAGCGCTCCAGCGCCGGCTTGTACTGAGCGCGCTCCAACAAATGCGAGCCCAGCGCCAGCGCCGCTTGTACCGAGCGCGGGTTCTTGGCCAACGCCGAACGCAGCTCCGCCTCGGCGTCGAGCTGCACCCCCAAAAAGATGTCAGGCAAAGCTTGGCTGGGCTCGAGGGCGGCGGCGTCACGCAACAGACGCGCGCCGCTTTCCTGCTCGCGCTCGTTGCTGTTCTGCAGCAGCACCAAGCCATCGTGCAGCAAGGACTCGTAGCGGGTGTGGGCGAGCATGACGTGGCGGCCCGCAACCTCGGCGCCCTCCAGCGACGCCAGCTCCGCGAACAGCCCAGCCGCGTCCGCGCCGATAGCCGGCTCGGGCATCAGCTGTTCGTAAAACGCAAGGCGCTCGACCGCGTGCTGCGCTTGTAGGCGCTCGCGCTGCACGTAGGCGTGCGCCTGCCCGCGTACCCGTTGTCGCTCCGCCGCGTCGCCCACCAAGCGTTCCAGCAAGCTGATGAGGCCGGCGGTGCTGTCGAACAAAAAGCCGTTCTCACCGTGTCGAACGCTGCCCAGATACGGCGCCAACCGTTGCACCACCGGTACCGCACCCCAGCCCGCGTACTCCAAGAACTTCACGTCGGAGCGCGCGCGGTTGAAGCCGGCGTCGCGGTTGGGCGCGATGCCGATGTCGAGCTCCGCGACGAAGCGGTAGTAATCCTCGATGGACCCGGTAGGCGTGCGGCGCTTGCGGTCGCTCGGCAAAGCGTCGAACAAGCTCCAGATCTTGTCCGAGCACATCAGGCACAAAGTCACGCCAGGCTTTGTGGCTACGAAAGCCATCAGCGCCGGGGCCACCTCGGCCATGTCTTCGAGGTGCCCGGCCGAGCCACCCCAGCCGATGCTGACTCCGGCGCCAGCGTTTGCGACGCGCAGCGGTGGTGGCGCCACGACCTGGTTCAAGAACACGCGCCCGCGCGGGTTGAGCCAGCCGTACAGCCGCTCCAGCTCGGGCACGCTGTATTGCACCGCGTCGGAGCTCAGGGCCAAGCGCCGAAATAACCGCAAGTTGTCGGGCTGGGCGAAGAAGCCCGCCAGCGGATTGGAGGGCTGAATCTGCTGAACGTCGTCGTTGATTTCGAACACGCTCAGGCGCTTGCTTTGCCGGCGTTCTTGCAGCACCGGCAGCAAATCGACCGAGCAAACGCCGTTCATGATCAACACGTCGGCCTGCTGCAAAATCGTCGACAGCTGGCGGTGGGCTTGGTCCACGTTGACGACGTGGACGCCCTCGAGCGCCGCCAGGGCCCGCCCCGGCGCAAACGTGCGGTAGTACCAGTCGCCGCCCCGACTTCGATGCATCGCATCCAGTTGCGCGATGAGCCATGGGCGTGCCGCCATGGCGCTCGACGCTACCACCCCCCGCTCGGTTTCCGCGATGAAAGGCGCGGGAACGCGGAGGCGAGTCGAGTCAAAAGGCTATTTGCGCGTTGCTCCTGACGCGGGGCGCCATCGAACAACCTCCACGAAACCCGGCGGTTGGGCGCTTTGACCGCCATCTAGCTGACAGCCGCCCGCCCTGATTGGGCGCTGAGAGGGAAGGATCGGCGCGCAAACTGCCATTCAAAATGAAGTCGCGGCGTGTGCACGCGCCGCGAGAAGTGACACAATGAGCCTCACGGGTGGGGGCTCGCGTCGCGCATTGGCAACGAATCTGGGGGGCCGCACGGCATTTTTTCATTTCAGGAGGCACGATGGCTACCGAATCGAAGAAGGCGTGGTGGCAAGACCCGAGCGTTGGGCTCGACTTGATCCGCATTTACCTGGGCGTCGGTTTGATGGTGCGCGGCGCGCTCTTCATCAGCCGGCCCGAGGTGCTGCTCGATTTCTTGAAGCGCTCGCACAGTTGGTTCGTGCCGTTGGCGCTGTCGCAGTACGTGGTCGCGGCCCACCTTTGCGGCGGAATCTTGCTGGCTTTGGGCCTCGGTACGCGGTTGGCGGCGGCGGTGCAGATTCCGCCGCTGCTCGGTGCGGTGCTGTTCGTGCACATCGGTGAAGGGCTGCTCACAGCCGGACAATCGCTGGAATTCGCGGCGCTGGTGCTGGCCATGTTGGGCGCGTTTTCGGTGTACGGCTCGGGTCGGCTCTCGCTCGACTCGTGGCTTGCAAAACGCAACGCCGAGCTGCAACCCGACTCCGAGGGTGAGCTCACCGAGAGCGCCGTGGACCAAACAGACGAAGAGCACGCTCACGCTCACCCCTAGAGGGACAAACGTTGTGTTGGGCTAGCGAGATTCACGAATCAACAACTTCCACCGTCGCCGCGTGGGGGGAGGCTCGGCCGAATTCACTTCGGCCGAGGGGGGCGGCGCGTGCCGCCCCCACCAGGAAGGGCCTAGAACGCGGTGACTGCAAACGGATCGGCGTTCTAGGGTTCGAGCTCAGGCGTGGGGCTGTGCGGCCGCCGAGCAAATACGCTCGTAGCGGCCGCGCGCTTATTTGTGGGGAGGGTTTGGGCTGCGCTCGCCGCAAGCCCTCGACCAAGAAAGGGTCCGCGAAAATTTTTCGCCCGCCCACGCTTTGGGTGACAAATGCGGCAGCCAGCCCGCATGGCGTCCGAGAACAACGAGCACGCCGACTCCGAGGCCATCAGGTGATGGCACTCGAGCACACCGGCACACCTCGGGGACGGCTTCATGGGTAGCAGCACGCGCGGGGCTTTGGCATCGGTACTGGCATTTTCGCTCGCGGTCGTGGCTTGCAACAGCGCAACGCCGCCCCCGGGAAACAGCTCGGTTGTGGGCGCAAACGCTAGCGGCGCCGCCGGCACCACGGGGGGCAGCGCGCCGGGCGGCGCCGCCGGCATGGGCTCGAGCCCCACGAACGAGCAGTGCAAAGCGGAAACGCACCCCGGCCGCACACCGCTGCGACGCCTGACCGCGGGCGAATACAACAACACCGTGCGCGACATCTTGGGCGACAGCACCTCGCCCGGTAACGACTTTCCGCCGCCCGCCGAAGGCTCCGGCTTCTCGAACGACGCCGACGCCTACCAAACGCAGGTGGTCGACGTGCAAGGCTGGTTCCGAGCCGCCGAGTCACTTGCCGCCAACTATCGCGCCGCCGGCAAGTTGACGCTGCCGTGCGCCGCCGACGCGCAAAGCTGCGCCACCAGCTTCATCAATGACATGGGCAAGAAGCTGTTCCGGCGCCCCCTCGGCGACGCCGAAGTAGCCAGCTATTTGACCCGCTTCAGCGCCGGCGCGACCGGCGGAACCTTCGAAGAGGGCTTGGAGTGGGTGCTCGGGCGCATGCTGCAGTCGCCCAGCTTTCTGTACCGCGTGGAGCTCGAATCCAGCGGCAAACCTGCCGGCACGGCGGTGGCGTTGAACGACTATTCGATCGCCACCCGCCTCTCCTACTTCTTGCTCGCGTCCACCCCCGACGCCGAGCTGCTGGCGGCCGCTGACGCGCACCAGCTCTCCACCCCCGAGGGTGTCGCGGCGCAGGTCACGCGCTTGATGAAGACCGACGCCTTCAAATCGACGCTGAATTTCTTCCACCAGCAATGGGTCGGCTGGAACGACGTGACCGGCGCCTCGAAGGCCGCCACCATCACTCCCGCCTGGGATGCGGCCCTGCAAGACAACCTGATCCACGAGTCGGAGCTGTTCGTGCAGAGCGTGTTCGGCTCCGGCGGCACCTATAAAGAGTTGCTGACGGCCAGTCACACCTTCGTCAACCCCTCGCTCGCGCAGTTCTACGGCATTGCCTATCCGGGCCCCGGCACGGATTTCGTGCGCGTCGACGCCGTGCCGCACCGGGCCGGTCTGCTGACGCAAGCTTCAATCCTCGCCGGGCATGCGCGCCCGGATCTGAGCAGCCCCGTCAAACGCGGCTACCTGATCCGGAAGACGCTGCTATGCACGGTGCCACCGCCCCCGACCGGCATCACCATCCCGCCCGTGGTGAAGCGGGAAGGCGCCACCGCGCGCGCCGTGTTCGAGGAGCACCGCGCCAAAGAGCCGTGCAAATCGTGCCACGTGCTGATGGATCCGCTGGGCTTGCCGCTGGAAAATTTCGACGAATTCGGCCGCTACCGCGAGATGGATCAGGGTCAACCGGTCGACGCCACCGGCGGGCTCACGCTAGTCGCCTCCAAGGGCAACTCCATCGATCCGGCCGCGGCGCCCATCAACGGCGCCGCAGACTTGGGCACGCAACTGGCCGATTTGCCCGAAGCGCAAAAGTGCCTGGTGCAAACCTGGTTCCGCTACGCGGCGGGCCACGAAGAAGAAGCGCTCGACACCTGCACCCTCGAAGCGCTCATCGAACGCTTTGGCAGCAGCGGAGGCAGGTTGGACGATCTGGTGGTCGCGCTCGCCACCAGCGACGGCTTTCGTTACCGAATGGACACCCCCTGATGACCTGGAGGCTCACGTGATCGTCGAATTTTCACGACGCAAGTTCTTGTTGGCCGCCGGCGGTGTCACGCTCGCGCTGCCGGTGCTGGAGACGCTCTCGATGCCGAAGGCGCTCGCGGCCTACGAGCAGGCGCGTCGCGTCATCTTCTATTTGACGTCCAACGGCACGCCCGTCGAAGGCCGTCCCACCGGCAGCGGCACCGGCTTCGTGTTGGGCAAGGTGCACCAGGGCCTCGCGAAGCACCAAGCACGCATGCTGTACGTTGCCGGCCTCGACAGCAAAGCGGCTACCCTGTCCAACGGCGACCCGCACGCCACGGGCTTTGCCACCAGCTTGAGCGGCCGCAAGTGCTTGCCGGGCGATATGTTCAAGCATGGCGCCTGCTTCGAATCGACGGGGCCCTGCGCCAGCACCGGCTGGGGCGACGGACCCTCCCTCGACTACGAGCTTGGGCAGCAGATTTTAGACGCGAACAAGGCGACCAAGAGCGGCCCCGTATTCGGCATGCTCAATTTCTCGGTCAAAAATTGCCCTGCCAGCCTGTACACGCGCTCCTCGTACTCCAAGCCGGGCGAGCCCATCACGCCCTACGCCGATCCGCAGGTCACCTTCGACACCATTTTCGGCATGCCCAACACGGGCATGATGGACGACGCCACCGCCGCGCGGGTGCTAGCGCGCCAGAAGAGCGTGCTCGACGAAGTGCAGGTGGAGCTGAGCGATCTGCAGGGCAAGCTCAGCACCTCGGACAAGCTCCGGCTGGAACAGCACCTCACGGCGCTGCGCGAGCTGGAAGAGACCTTGCAGCGTCAAGCCACGCAGGGCACGAGCGCGTCCTGCATGCCGGGTGCCCGCCCCACCTTGAAGGCAGGCAACGTCGTGCAGCGCAACGCGGGTGGCATGGAAACGAACATCAACGACGACAAAACCGACAGCCTGCTCGACCGTCACGCCGTGTGGCACAAAATGATGGTCGCGGCGCTAGCCTGCGACGTCACGCGCGTCATCACGTACATGTCCGCGCCGTCCCGTTCCGACACGTTCATGCCGTGGCTGAAGGGCGCGGAGGCCGACTACCCGGGCAACTTCGAAAAGCCTCACCACGCCGCGTCGCACGACGACGACAAGCCAACGCTGATCGCCATGGACCACTGGTACGCGACGCAGATCTCGAGCCTGGCGGACGAGCTCGTGTCCACCAAGGATGCGGCCGGCAACAGCTTGCTCGACAACGGCGCCATCGCCTGGTTCAACGAGCTTTCCAACGGACCCGCCCACACCCACGACGACAAGCCTCACACCATCATTGGCTCGCTCGGCGGCTACTTCAAACAGAATCAACTGGTGCAATACGGCAAGGGCACGCCACACAACGTTCTGCTCACGGCCATCGCGCAGGCCATGGGCATGCAAACCGATCACTACGGCGGCACCGACGCGGGGCTACAGGGCGGCGCGGTTTCGCTCGTGAAGGCCTAGCGCCGCGCGGTCGCGGGCCGCTATAGTTCTCGCGAATGGATTCGCCGTCCCTTGCGCCTTTTCGTCAGGTCCTCACCTGGGCCGCCGAGCAGGGCATGTCCGTCCGCAACCAGCTGACCGAAGAGCAGCTGGTTGCCTTGGATCGCGTCTTCGCCGGTAAAGAACCGTGGACGTTCGAGCACTACCAGCCGCTCCGCGCCTTCGCCCACGCCTTGCCGCGCCTGAACCTGCCAGACATGCCCGCGCTTCTGAACCTCGGTGACGTGCTGCAGGCCCTCGACGAATTTCGCGCGCCCAGCGTCGCCGCCTGGCCAACGCACGAAACCGTCGCCGACGGCACTTTCGCCGAGCTGGGCTATGCGTCCACTTCGGCTGGCATCACGCGCGTTCGCGAAGCCCACGCCGCCGCTTGGCGTGAGCACGGGGTGAACAACAAACAAGTCTTGCTGCACGGCGCCGAGCGCGCTCGCGGGCCGCGTGCAGTCGTGGTCGGCGCGGGCAAGCTGTACGACATTCCGCTGCGCAAGCTGGCCGAGCGCTTCGAGCAGCTGCTGCTGGTCGACATCGACGCGGCCGCGTTGGCCGAAAGCGTCCAGCAGGTGGGCTTGGAGCCGAGCCTGCGCGCGCGCCTGTCGCTGGTGCAGGCCGACGTCACCGGCATCAACGACGTCTTCTTGGAGAAGGCTCACGCCGCCCTGGCGCTGACCGACGAAGCCGACGTCTACACCGCGCTGCTCCGGCTGTTGCACGACTACCGCCTCGAGCAACCGCCTCGGCTCTTCCCCGCCCACGCCGCCGAGGCCCCCCTCGACTTTGCGTGCTCGTCGATGGTGCTGTCGCAGCTGGCAACGCCGCTCACGGAGTACGTGCAACAGCAATTTGCCCGGCGCTTCCCCCAGAGCCAACGCGCGCAAGCGCTCGAATTTCAGATCGCGCTCGGCCAATTCACCCACCGCGTTCAGAACGCGCACGTGCGCTCACTGTTGGCAGCCGCGCCTTGCATCGCCTTGACCAGCGACATCACCGACCAATACACCGCGCTCGACGCACGCGGCATCCTGATGCAAGCCCCCGTGCGGCTACCGCTGATCGGCGCCCCAAGCCTGGACCAACTGGTCCCACGCCAGCAAGCGCGCACCGTGGCCGCCGCCGAATGGGAGTGGCGCCACGTCGTGCCCACGCGCAGCAAACCCAAAGGCCGCACCGTACAAGTCGCCGGCATCATCGCCGAACGCCTTTGAAAATGCGGGCTGCTGCCAATCCGCAGCCCGAATCGCAGAAGCTTCCGTAGCGGCTCCCGGTCCCCTCGCCCGATCGAGATTTTACAGGAAGGTCAGAAGGGCAAAAGGAACGGAAGGAGAGCAGATGTCGGGGGTCGCGCTGCCGCAGACGGCCCTTGGGAGTGGGTCAGCGCGTCGGCTTTTGTCCTTCGGAGGAAATATTTTTGGTTTTGGTCCTCCAAAAACAAAAATGCGTTCCTCTCTCTCGCCTTCTGCCCTTCTGCCTTCTGCCCTTCCTGTGAAATCCCGGAGGGTCTCGACACGACTCGTCAGCGCGACAGCAGCCCGAAGCGATCGTGCAGAGTGGCCTTGCGACGCCACGGTAGCTTCTGCAGGGATCTGCGGCGCGGCAGCCCCAGAGGAGATCTTCTGGCCTTCGAGGGAAATATTTTTGGTTTTGGTCCTCCAAAAACAAAAATGCGCTCTCGCCTTCCTGCCCTTCTGCCCTTCTGACCTTCCTGTGAAAATCTCGAAGGCTCCCGATAAGACCCCTCAGCTGAGTAGCAGCCCGAAGCGGCTCCTAGCGGCTCCGTGTCATCAGCTCGATCACGCGCTCGAAGGCTTCGGCGCGGCCGAGTTGCAGCAGGTGGCTGCCGTAGAACGACTGCAGCGGCGCGCGCAGGTGTACGGAGAGGCGGCGGGCGTGGGCGGCGGGCGTGACGCGGTCGGCCTTGGCGGCGACGACCAAGCAGCGCTCGGGCGGCACCAGCGACGGGCGCGCTACCGGGCTCACGCGCTGATAAATGCCTTCGAGCAGCGCATGTTGGGCGGCGGCTTCTTCGGGCACGGCGCTGAGCGAGCCCTGCTCGCGCGCAAAGTCCCCCAGCGACGACAACGGAATGACCGGCACCACGAAGTCCAAGCGCGGCTCCACGGTGGCCAAAAGCGCGGCCGTGTACCCTCCCAAGCTCATGCCGATGGCGCCGACCCGCGGATGCCCGTTGGCCAACAACCAGCCGATCAAGTTCTGTAGGTCGAACATGGCTTGGCGGAAGCCTTCGACGTTCAGGCGCGGATCCTCACCCGGAAATTCCGGCACCGCGCCGTGCCCGGCGCGCGCGCGCAAGCCGTGAAAAGGCAGCGTGAACAGCACGACGTCGAAGCCGGCGCGGTCCAGCTCCGCGAGCGGCCAAATGCGCTCTTCGAACGCGAACGGGCCCGCCATGTAGCCGTGAATCAAGATCACCGCGGGGCGGCCCCGAGCGCCCTGAAAGTGCCGCGCCACCGCCAGCGCGTTTTCGCGCGCGGAGCCGTAGCGCTCCAAAACTTCCGGGTCGAGCGGAGTGAAATCGCTGTGCCACGACAGGTCGGTGATGGTTCCGCCGCCGCGACGACGACGCACGAGCCGCGCCCCCGGCGCGATGGCGCGCGGCTCGGCAAAGAAGCCGTCCAGGCTGGCGCCGCGAAAGCGCGTGTCCAGCCGTTCCAACACCCGTACCCGATCAGCGTGAGGACGCGGGCGGGACTGCCCCGTGCGCTGGGCATGCGCGGTTACGGCGCGCGTGACCATCAAGTCGACGCCAGCCGCGGCGGAGCCCAACATCTTGCGCGTGAGCGAGCGGATCACGTTGCCTCCCCGCGTTGCTCGGCGAACGCTGCTTCGGCGCTCAGCAACATCTCGATCACCCCCGACTCGTTGAGCCAGCGCTGGTCGTGCGGACCCGGCGACACCCGCAGCCGCGAATTCTGCCTTCTTTGCCGCAAATGCTGGTCGAAGAGCTGGTTGTTCTTGCGATAAGGATCGAACGACGACGTGAGAATTTCCACGCGCCGGCGACCGACGCGCGCGCAGGCTTGCTCGACGCCCAGCGCGTAGCGCGCGGCCTGCTGCGGCCCGAACGCACCCTGAGCGGTGCCGAGGGCGCAAAACGACTCCGGGTAACGCAAGAAGATCTCGATCGCCAAGTACCCTCCCAGCGATACACCGGAAATCATCGCGCGCGAGGTAGGAAAAGCGAGGCCAAGGCGCTGCTCGACCTCCGCCTTCAGCGGACCGGTCAAGAACTTGGCGAAGCGCAGCAGCACTTCGTCGCCGCCCGGTTTGTAGGTGTTGGGGGTAAACGGGCAGAGCAGCACCGGGCAGCGAAAGGGTTGCTGAGCCAGCCGCGCGTTCAGCTCCGCCAACCGCCCCTCGCCGAAGTAGTCGTGCTGCGGATCCAGCAACCCCAGCGGCGGATGGGTCAAGCGCGCCACGGCCGTGAGCAACCCGTAACGCTCCGCGAACGCGCGCGCGCCCAGGCTCTGCTCGGTGGTTTCGCCGAGGCCGTGTAGCAGCCACAAAAGCTCCGGCTTTTCCGGCAACGTTCGCGGCACCGCCAACAGCGCCCGACCGAACGCCGCGTCGCCCGGCACGGACAGCTCGAACAGCAAAAGCTCCGCCGACTCCAAAACCTTTGCCACGCCGGGCCGTCCTTGCAGACCAAGCGCCAGGGCCGAGCCCCACGCCAGCACGGCGCGACGCTTCATCTTCTTCGACGCTCCCCGGGAACGAGCACCATCAAGCCGAAGCCGAGCGCGCTCAGCGACAGCCCCAACCCAACGCGTCCGAGGTGCAGCTCGGTGCTGCCCACTTCGCCGCCCGCGTAGACGTCGATGAGCACGTAGGAACCGTAAACCAGATGGCACAAGATGCTGGTCAACACGCTGTCCGTGTACAGGCGCGCGATGCCGAAGCCGAGGCCGAGCACGAACGTGCCGACGGCCTGCGTCGGCTCGAGGTGGAAGATGCCAAACATGGCGCTCGGTACGCTGAGCGCCAGCAGATTGCTGCGTCCCAAGAACGCGCGCGTCAAAACGCCACGAAACAGCAGCTCCTCGACGATCGCCGGCACCACCGCCGTCGCTATCACGACTCCGACCAGCTCCGTCGCCGTCACACCTTTGGTCAGCCCCAGCACCATCGTCTCGGCGTTGAGGTCACGCGGAATGGCGCGGCGCACCAGCTCGGCAACCAAGCCCGACAAGGGCGCCAACCCGAACACGCACAACAGCGCACCCGAAAGATCGCGCAGCGACGGCACGCCCAGCGGACACACCTCGTGCAAAAACACGCGGTGCCGACGCAGGAAGCGCCAAATCAACGCCGCCAGCACCGCTTCGCTCGCCAGCACCGAGATCGCAATCCAGGTCGGGTTCGTCACCAGCGGCGAGCTCTTGGGATCGGACAGCAGGGCGATGACCCGCTCGACCGGCAACCCCGTGCTGATGGCCACTGCCGCCGCGACCACGCTCACGGCAATGCCGGCCACGAACACCAACACCATCGCGAACAACCACAACACGGCCGCTTGCAGCGGTGACGGAATCCGAACCGGAGGCGCCGACGGACGTCGCGAAAAGCGAGGCACCGCGAGCGCAGCCATGGCGAGCACAGCCGGCAGCCTACCCCCAGCCGCGAAAGTGACCAAACCGGTTTGCTCGGTGTATCGTCCAACGGCTTATGAACAAATCGCTGCTTGCCCTGGCCCTGGTCACGCTTACCCTGCCGTTCGGCTGCAAAGTGGAGGACGACACCCCGCCGGATCCCCTGGCCAAGAGCACGGGTTTTTGCGACGCCTGGGCTCACAACGCCTGCTCGGCCGAGGTGATTGCCGACTGCAACGCGCCCTCGGCCGGCGACTGTGAAAGCACTCAAAGCGACTTTTGCCGCGGCATCATCCCCGAGAACTACTCCTCCAAGCACGCCACCGCCTGCTTGAACGCGGTCAAGGCCGCCTACAAGGATGGGGATCTGACGGCCGAGGAGCTGCAGGTCGTGATCAAGCTCGGCGCGCCTTGCGATCAGCTATCCAAGGGCATCAGCGGGGACGGGGAAAGCTGCGCCAAGAACGACGAGTGCGACACCGCCGACGGCTACGCCTGCGTGATCAAGCTGGGCGCGAGCGAAGGCACGTGCGCGAAGCCCGAAGAGGTCGGCCCCGGCGAGGCCTGCGACGGGCCGGCCCAGATCTGCGGCGAGGGCAACTTCTGCAACGGTGAAAATTGCGTCGCTTACAAGAAAACGGGCGGCAGCTGCGAAGGTGACTACCAGTGCAAACCCGAAGATCACTGCGTGATCGACGACACGACCGACCCGGCCACGGGCACCTGTGAAGAGCGGACCGTCGTGAGCGGCGCTTGCAAGAACGACGACGATTGCCAATCGCACTACTGCGTGGTGGCATCCGGCGAGACCGAGGGCCTATGCGCTTCAAAAATCCGACTTTCGCTCAACGAGCCTCTTTGCAACCATCTGCGCTAGCGCTCGGCCTGATTGCGGCTCTGCTCTGCGGCGCTTTGGCCTGCGAAGACGAGCCGAAAACCAACCCGTTCGACAAGCCCAAGGACGCGCCCGTGCCGGCTCCGCCGGCCAGCGCCATCCCCAAGCCCGACGTCGCGCCCATCCTCGAAATCGATACGGTGAGCCCGAAGGTCGGCTTCGAGCGCGCGCTCCTGCAGCATCCGGAAGGCAAAGCGCAGCTGACGACCCTGCTCACGGACGCCAAGCGTTGGATCGAAGGCAAAGACGTGGTGCTGATCGTCGACCGCAAGACCAAGGTGCCGTGGGTCGCGACCTACCTCGACGAGCTCGGCAAGGTCGGGCCGTCGAAGATCACGATCCGCACCGACACCCGGAAAGAATTCAGCCAGGACCAACGCTTCATCCCCGAAGCCAAGGTGCAAGCGCCGCCGTGCAGCGTGGTGGGCATGGTGATGAGCGACTACAGCACCGCCGTCTGGAAGCTGTCGGGCGGCACCGCTGGCAAGCGCAGCAAGGGCATGGCCGGCCCCGACCTGTCGATGACCGGCGATACCATCGAGCGCTTCGCCAAGGGCTGCAAAGAGTCGAGCACCTTTTTCGTCTCCGTCGCCGAGGGCATCGAATGGGGCCTGGCCTTCGACCTAGCCGCCTCCAGCCGCGTGCTGGAGCACGCCAAGTTCGACAGCTCGGTGTTGTTGAACGAGATTCCGACCGCGGGCCAAAAGGTCAGCCTCAAGCACTGAGCAAGCGGCGCGCGGCCTGAGATATGGCCAGCACGCCCGGGTGGGCCAAGCGCCGCTCACCGCTGATGGCGTAGTAGCGCTCGCGCACTTGGCGAGCGCGGCCGATCACGGCCACGCCGTACTGCTTCTTGATTTCGCGCTCGATCACCGTCGGGCCGGCGAAGATGCCGGCGCCGGCTTGACCGAAGGACATGGCCAACGCGCTGTCGGCGAACTCGGCCGCGAACACCGGGTGAATGCCATTGTCTTCGAAGTATTGATCCAGCGAACGGCGCAGCACGGTTTGTTCCTCGGGAAACAAGAAGCGCTCGCCGTCGAGCGAGCCGGGAAAGGCGCGCTTCAGTCGAGCCGCCTCGCTCTTGATCGCGAAGAAGCTGATCGAGCTTTCGCCCAGCAAGTGATTGAACGCGCGCACCCCCACGTTCGCCCCCACCGGCGAGTCGCTCAGCACCAGATCGACCTCGTGGATGGACAGGCCGGCCAGCAACTGATCGATGTAATCTTCCCGACACACCAGCTCGATACCCAAGCGCAGCGCCGGCTCCAGCAGCCGATACACGATCAGCTTCGGCAGCACGTCGGCCACACCCACGACCAGGCGCCGCGGACGACCCGCGCCTTGCGTCTTTGCCGCGTCCATCAGCTCGCGCCCGAGCGAGAAGATTTCGTCGGCGTAGCCGAAGATGGTGCGCCCGAACTCGGTGAGCACCAGCGAGCGCCCCTTGCGCTCGAACAGCGGATTGCCGAGCAGCTCTTCCAGCCGCTTGATCTGTTCACTGACGGTGGGCTGAGCCAGCCGTAGCTTTTTGGCAGCGCGCGTGACCCCGCCCTCGCGCGCGGCGGTCCAAAAGTACAAAAGGTGGTGATAATTCAGCCAATCCACGGCGAAAGCATGAGGCGTTCGTGCCCGCTACGTCAAGCGCGCCACATAGGAATAACCGATGCTGCGCATCCCATCTATCTATTGGAACGAAGTGAGGATTTTGCCCAAAGTGCTTTTTCCGATACTGGGCTAGCCTCGCGCCGGCCCCAGGAGACAAGCGTGAATACGGTCGGTACCCCCGCTCATTGGCTCGGCTTCCTCGCCTTCGTGCTGGCGATGTTGGCGCTCGACCTGGGCGTGTTCCACCGCTCACCCCACGCCGTCAAAGTCAAAGAGGCGCTGATCTGGAGCCTGGTCTGGATCGGCTTGGCCGCTTGCTTCGGCGTGCTGGTGCATTTCATGTTCGGTCACGAGCGCGCGCTCGAGTTCGCGGCCGGCTACGTGATCGAGAAGGCGCTGTCGGTCGACAACCTGTTCGTGTTCGTCGTCATCTTCAGCGCGTTCCAGGTGCCACCGCGCTCGCAGCACCGGGTGCTGTTCTGGGGTGTGCTCGGCGCGCTGGTCATGCGAGCGGTGTTCATCGCCGCGGGCAGCGCGCTGTTGTTGCGCTTTCACTGGCTCATCTACCTGTTCGGCGCGTTCTTGGTCTTCACCGCCATCAAGCTGGCGCGCGAAAAGGGCGACGAAGAAGCCAAGAGCCCGCTGGAAGGCCGCGCTTACAAGACCTTGCAGCGGTTCTTCAACGCCACCAGCGAGCTGGATGGGGAGCGTTTTTTCACGCGAAAGAACGGCCGCCGCTTGGCCACGCCGTTGTTCTTGGTGCTGCTGTTGGTCGAGCTGACGGACGTGATTTTCGCCGTGGATTCCATCCCCGCCGTGTTCGCGGTCACCCGCGATCCGTTCATCGTCTTCACCTCGAACGTGTTCGCGATCTTGGGCTTGCGCTCGCTGTACTTCGTGCTCGCGGACTTCGTGCAACGCTTTCACTACCTGAAGCCGGCGTTGGCCATCGTGCTCGGCTTCGTCGGGCTGAAAATGTTGCTCACGGGCGTGGTGCACGTGCCCACGCCGGTCTCGCTGGCCGTGATCTGCGGCACGCTGGGCGGCGGCGTGTGGTTGTCGGTGCGGCGCGATCGCAAGCTGCAGCGTGCGGCCAAGGCCGCAGCCGCGGTCCGGGCTCAGGCCGCGCCGACGGATAGCTCGGACAAAAGCGACTCGACTTCGTCGATGTTGAAAGGCTTCTCGAGCTGACGACCGGCGAACTTGGCCAAGAACTCTTGAGCGCGCTCGGTGAAAGCGCCGCCGGTCATGAACACGAAGCGCGGCAGCAAGCCCGGCGTCTGTTCGCTCACGGCGCGGTACACGTGCTCACCGCTGACGTCCGGCATCATCAAGTCGCACAGCACCAAGTCGAAGTCGGCGTCGGTGCCTAGGCGCTCGAGCGCCTCGCGGCCACTGGAGGCGACTTCGACGTCGTGCTTGTCCTGAAAGGCAAAGCGCAGCGTCTGCCCCAACAGGGGTTCGTCGTCGATGATCAGAATGCGAGCGCGACTATTCACACGTTCCCGGCTTCTGGCCCGATTCCCTTCGGCCGCAGCCCCGAGGGCTCCAGCCGCTTGCAGGGTGACCGTGAACCGGGTCCCTGCTTCGGGCGCACTCGTTACAGTAATGGTCCCGCCTAGTGCCGTCACGACATTCCTGCAGATGGCCAGGCCCAGACCGGCGCCGGCCGCCACGTCGCGCAAAAGGGGCGCGCGCCCACCACCGGCCGGCGCCACGGTCTGAGGCGTGAAAAACGGCTCGAAGACGTAGGGCAAGTCTTCGGGCGCAATTCCAACGCCGTCGTCTTCCACACAGACCGTGACCCGCCCACCTTCACTAGCAGTGGAAATCGTGAGCACACCTTGCCGGCCGTCCGGAATGGCCTGGCTCGCGTTCAGGATCAGATTGAGGAACACCTGCGCCAAGCGACCTTCGTCGCCCAGCAGCTCGGGGACGCCGCGAAAGTCTTTGATCACCCGCACGCGGTGACGCAGCTCGTTCCACGCCAAGCTCAGCGTCGACTCGATTACGGCTTCCACCTGGACCGGGCGACGCGAGTCGGGAACGGCGCGCGAAAAGGTGGTGAGGTCTTTGACGATGCTGCGAATGCGCTCCACGCCGTCTTTGGCGTTGGACAGCGCCGACTGCGCGTCGTTGATGATTTCGCCGGTGCGCGCGGCTTCAGGATGAAGCGCGCCTATTTCCATAAGGCCGCGCTCCAAGAGCTCGATGCTGCCGAGCACGTACGCGAGCGGATTGTTGATTTCGTGGGCGACGCCGGCCGCCAAGCGACCGAGCGAAGCCATGCGCTCCGCGGAGGACCAGCGCTTGGACGAGCGCGGATCACTCTCCGGCGCCACCTCGTGCTCGAGGGACGCCTCGGGGTCCGGATTTCGCGGCATGGCTGAGGGGGGCTCACATACCGAATCTGGGGCTGAGGCGAAAGCGTCGATCGAGCGTTGTCCGCTTCCGCTCCTAGGCATGCGAGATGGCCAAATCAATCCTGAGGGCTCGGGCGGGCCGAGCCCCGCGCGTTCAGGGGACAGTGGTTCGACTGACGCTGCACGGCTCAAGCCGCCCAAACCCGCCCGCGCTTGACGTCCCTGCGGACGGAGCCCAGGCTGGCTTTCCTCGTGAGGATGGCTCCCCCAAGGCCACCTCCCTAGCTCGAGCCCGCCCGTGACCGCACCCAAGAATCCGAAGCTGGCCCCAGCCAAGGCCACGAAGAGAGTGAAGAAATCGCCCAGCGCCGAGGAGCGTGCGGCGGCGGCCAGCGAATCCGCGGAGGGCGAATCCACGGACGACGTCGCCAGCGACGAGGAGAGCGAAGGGCTCGCGCCCGACTCGGAAAGTTACGACGCAGAGGTGCTCGATTCCTCACCGGGCTTGGCCGACGAGGACGAGGTCGATCCGGAGGCGGCCAGCGAGAACGAGGAGGAGCCGCGCGTCGAAGAGGACGAGTCGACGACCGCCATCGAGCGGAGCGGGGGTGCGGTCAGCCGCTTCGACCCGCTTTCGGCTTACATGCGCGAGGTCCAGCGCCATGCGCTGCTCAGCCCGGACGAGGAGCACAGCCTCGCCGTGAGCTACCAGAAAAACCCCGAAGATTTGGCGGCGGCGGCCCGCCTGGTCACCGCCAACCTGCGCCTGGTCGTCAAAATCGCCTACGAGTACCGGCGCGCCTACAAGAACATGATGGACCTCATTCAGGAGGGGAACATCGGGCTCATGCAGGCGGTGAAGAAGTACGACCCCTATCGCGGCGTGAAGCTATCGAGCTACGCCGCCTGGTGGATTCGCGCGTACATGCTGCGCTTCATCCTGAACAACTGGCGCTTGGTGAAGCTCGGGACCACGCAGGCGCAGCGTAAGTTGTTCTTCAACCTCAGCAAAGAGAAGGCAAAGCTCAGCGCGCTCGGCATCGAGCCCACCGACGCCGAGATTGCCAAGCGCCTGAACGTGGCCGAAGCCGAGGTGGCCGAGATGGACAAGCGGCTGGCCCGCTCCGACGCTTCGCTCGACGCCAGCGTGGGCGAGACCGACGGGCGCACCGTGTCGCGCGTCGAGCTGATGCCATCACCCGGCAGCACGCCGGACAAGCTGGCCGAAGGCGCCGAGCTCTCGGAAATGCTGCAGGGGCGCTTGAGCGAGTTCCGCGAGAAGCTCACCGGCAAGGACGTCATCATCTTCGACAAGCGGCTGGTGGCCGACGAGCCGCTGACTTTGCAAGAGCTGGGCGACGAGTTCGGCGTGTCGCGCGAGCGCGTGCGGCAACTCGAGGCGCGCCTGACCGGCAAGCTGCGCGAGTACTTGAAGGAAACGCTGGGCGACGCCGTCGAGCTGAGCTAGCGCATGCCCGCAAGTACGGCGTACGGTACTTTGTACCTGGTGGCGACGCCCATCGGCAATTTGGGCGACATGACCGAGCGGGCGCTGGCAACGCTGCGCCAGGTTTCGCAGATTGCAGCGGAGGACACCCGGCGCACGCGCGGCTTGCTGTCGCACTTCGGCATCACCGGCAAGGAGCTCCACACGCTCGACGCCAACGCTTCGGAGCGCGCGGTGATGCGCGTCATCGGCCTGCTCAAGGACGGGCAGGACGTGGCGTTCGCGACCGACGCCGGGACGCCAGGCGTGAGCGATCCGGGGCGCGCGCTGGTGCAAGCGGCGGTGGCGGCCGACGTGCCGGTGGTTTCGTTGCCGGGCGCGAGCGCGGTGACGACGGCGGTGGCGTTGTCGGGGCTGGTGGCGGGGCCGTTCCTGTTTTTGGGCTTTTTGCCGCGGCAAGGCAGCGGGCGCAAAGAGCTGTTGCGGCGCATCGAGCACGAGACGATGCCGGTCGTGCTGTTCGAAGCTCCGCACCGCATCCAGGAAACGCTGGTCGACTTGGCGGCGCACGGCCCGGACCGCCTCGCGGCCGTGTGCCGCGAGCTGACCAAGCTGCATGAGGAAGTGTTGCGCGGCTCACTCTCGCAGCTGGCGCAAATTGAACGGGAGTGGCTGGGCGAAATCGTGGTCGTGTTGGGTGAAGCGGCGGCCTTGCCGGCGCCAGGCTCGAGCGACGAAGAGCTACGGCAGCGCGCGAGCGCGCTTTTGGCGGGCGGCGCCACCGTCAAGGCCATCGCCCAGCACTTGTCCGAGATCAGCGGACGCTCACGGCGCGACGTCTATGCGCTGGTGCTCGAGCTGAAGGGCGACTAAGCGCGCTCGGGAGCGAACGGCGCCAGATCGAGCGGCGGCTTTTCGCCGAGCACACAACTTGCCACGATGGCTGCCGAAATCGGCGCGAGCAGGATGCCGTTGCGGTAGTGCCCGCTCATCAAGATCAGGCCTTCGGTTTGGCTTGGGCCGAGCAGGGGCAGCTCGTCGGACGTGTACGGGCGGAAGCTGGACCAGCTGGCGCTGAGCTCCGCCTCCGCGAGCGCCGGCACCAAGCGGATGGCGGCGGCCAGCAGCTTGGCCACCGCTCCCGCCGTGACCTCGCGCCGAAAGCCGACGAACTCCAGCGTCGAACCGATCAGCAACCGGCCGTCGGCGCGCGGTACCAAGTAGCAGTCGGGGCCGAATACGATCGAGTCGAGCACCGGCGAGCTGGTCTTCAGCTCCACGATTTGCCCGCGCGCCGGCACGACGCGCGGCATCGCCACCGCGCTTCGTCCGTTCGTGAGCAGGCTCGTCCAGCTGCCCGCGGCCAGCACCACGTGACTGCCCTTGACCAGGCTACCGTCGTCGAGCTCGACGCCGACGGCGCGCCCGCCTTGCTCGGCGATGCGCTTGACGAAGGAGCCGCTGAGAAAATGCGCACCGCGCTTTTCGGCCGCGATGCGCAGGGCCGACAACAGCGCGCGCGGCTCCAGGGTGGCGTCGTCTTCGAACCACAGCGCGCCGGCCAGCTCCGGCGACAACGCCGCTTCGCGCCCGCGCAGGGCCGCGCGGCTCAGGCGAGCGAAAGGTAGCTTTGCCCGGCGCTGCCAGCCGAGCTCGCGTTCGAAGCGCGCGACGTCGGCGGCGGCGTAGGCCACCTTCAGCACGCCCGAGCGCCGGTAACCGATCGAGATCCCGGACGTCTGCTCCAGGTCTTTGACCAGCGCGGGATACAACTTGCGACTCAGCAGGCCAAGCTCGGTCATGGGCCCCGGATGGTGCGACTCGACTTGCGCGCCCAAGATCCCGGCGGCGGCGCTGGACGCTTCGGCGCCCGGCACCGAGCGCTCCAGCACCGTTACGGCCACGCCGCGGCGCGCTAGCTCGTGCGCAGCGGCGCAGCCCATCACTCCGGCTCCGATGATCACGACCGAACGCGCGGACGCTTGCGGCGAGCGGCGGCGGGTGGGGCGGGGCTTGGATTTGGCGGCGGCGGCGCGGGTCATGACCCAGCGCTCTTGTTTCAGTCGGCGGCGGGACGCAAGAGCCGCCTGAGCCCGATCAGGTTGAACGCCGCGAAGCCGACCAGCAGCGCACCCAAGCCGAGTGTCCAGCGCGTGCTGGCTGGCGCTTCGCCGTCGATCAACAGCCAAGCGTCGCTCGGCAACGGAGGTCGACCTGCTTCGGCGATGGCGGAGCCGAGCTGCGACAGCCGCACGCCACCCTGGCTCGCCGGCACCAGCCGCCCCACGAACGAGGTCGGCGGCACGAAGCGCTTGTGATCCGGATCGTCGTCGTCGCGCGGCACACGCACCTGGACCCAGAGCTTTGGCGCGCCGCTCACCCGCGACAACCGGTACGAGTCACTCTCGAGCGGCCGCCGGTACGCGATGGCCCCTTGCGCTTCGAGCTCCCCTTCGCCCTGCACCCAAGTGTTGGCGTCACCCGCCGACGGCGCGAAGCGCGACAGCTCGCCCAGCCCGTGCGGGGGCTTGGCCGAAAGCGAAAACGAAAGCTCGCCCCGAAGCGCGGCGGCCAGCCCGAGCGAGGCGAGCAAGGTCGCGCTCATCACGACCAGGGTGAGCCGACGCCAGGGGCGTCGCGGGGGAGGTAGCGCCTCCAGATCGGCGTCGGGCTGTTCGCTCATGGGCTGCCGCTAGGGGCGAAATCACGGACAAGCCGTTTTCCCGCTTGTTCCCGCCGCCGTCAAAGAAGGAAAGCCGATCAGGGCCGGCCGGAAACGGGGCCGGGGCCCGCCCGGCATATATAACCTGTTGAAATAGCAAAGGTTTCTAGAATCGGGCTGAACTTTGGTGTGGAAGTTGGATTAGTCTGTGAGGTCGCCATGGCCGTCGCCTCCAAGAAAATCCTGTGCCCGTCGTGCGGCTTCTCGAACACCGCGCCGCTCGCGAACAATCGCTGCGTCTCGTGCGGTGCCAAGATCGAAGACCTCAAGCGCACCCTGACCCGGCAGGAGGAGCTCGAGCGACGCTACCAGCAGGAGGGCTTCAGCCTGCCCTGGTTCGGCGTCTCGATCGGCATCATCACGGTCATGACCGCGGCGCTGGTGATGGGCTTGCCGATGGTAGTGCCGCTGTTCGACTTCGAAGGCTCGGCGGGAATGACCGTCGCGATTCCGGTTTGGTTCTTGGGCGGCATGCTGATCGGCTTGGTCTCCCCCGGCCGCACCTTCATCGAGCCGATGGTCGCGGTGTTCTTGGTCGCGCTGCCGACCGCCTTCCTGCTGCACAGCGGGCAAACGGTGAAGACCATGCCCGCGTTCATGTACGCGCTGATGGCGTTCCTGGGCGTGGTGTTCACGCTGATCGGCTCGTACATCGGTGAGCGCATCCAGATGGGTCCGCCTCCCAAGCAAGCCGAGTGATTCGTCTGGCTCGGCTCGCGGCGCTGCTCGCGCTGCCCTGCCTGCTCGCTTGTAGCTCTGCCCGCGACGCCGAGGAGCAGAAGAGCGCGGCCCAAGTGGCGCGCGCGATCGAAGTGCTGCGCAACGCACCCAACCAGACCAAAGCCGGGCCCCTGGCGGAGCTGGGCAAGCTGAGCTGCGTCGGCGGCGACGTCTGCGCGACCAGGGACGCCTGCCAGGTTGCCTACCGGTTGCACGTGGACGCCCTGGCCTTGACCGAAGTGGCCAAGGAGCAGGTGGCCTTTCGCGACAACCGCAACGCGGGAAAGCTGTTGATTTCCGCGGAGCAAAAGCTGAACGAGGCGGGCGTTCGGGTGGCCGACTGCGTGGAGCGCGAGGCCGCTTTGCGCCGTCGCTACAAGCTTTAGCCCCTCGGAGCGGCCCCGCCCCCGGGAATGTGCGCGTGCTGCCGAGACCCTGTGCTAAGACCCGGCCGCCGTGTTCGAGGCATTAGCAAAAGGATTTCGCGAGGCGCAAAACCGCCTCGCTGGGCTCACCGAGCTGAACGAGAAGAACATCGATCTCGCGCTGAAAGAAGTGCGCGTGTCGTTGCTCGAGGCTGACGTCGAGCTGGGCGTCGTCAAGCGCTTCCTCGAAGCGGTGAAAGAGAAGTCGCTCGGCACCACCGTGCAGACCCGCGTCAAGCACGCCGGTGAGACGCACAAGGTCAGCGCCGGTGAGCAGTTCGTCAAGATCTGCCACGACGAGCTCGTGAGCATGATGGATCACGACGGCGAGCCGGTGAAGCTCGCCGACAGCGGCGTGACCGGCATCATGATGGTCGGCCTCCAGGGCTCGGGCAAGACCACCACTGCCGCCAAGCTGGCGCGTTGGCTGAAGAAGCAAGGCAAGTCGCCGCTCTTGGTGGCCGCCGACATGCAGCGGCCCGCCGCCGTCGATCAGCTGATGGTGCTGGGCGGGCAGATCGAGGTGCCGGTGTTCAACATCGCCGGCGCTGCGCCGCTGGCCATCTGCGAAGCCGCCGCCGCCGAAGCCAAGAAGCTCAAAGCCGACGTCATCATCTACGACACCGCCGGTCGCTTGGCCATCGACGAAGTCTTGATGGAAGAGCTGGGCGCCATCAAGGCGTCCGTCTCGCCCGACAACATCCTGCTCGTCATCGACGCGATGATCGGCCAGGACGCGGTAAAAACCGCCAAATCGTTCAACGAGCGCCTGGGCATCAGCGGCACGGTGCTGACCAAGCTGGACGGCGACGCGCGCGGCGGCGCGGCGCTATCGGTCAAAGAAGTCACCGGCGCGCCCATCGTGTTCGTGGGCATGGGCGAGACGACGGACAAGCTCGAGCCGTTCCGCGCCGAGGGCATGGCCTCGCGCGTGCTGGGCATGGGCGACGTCGTGGGCTTGATTCAGGACTTCGAAGAAGTCGTCGATCAGAAGCAGGCGGAAAAAGACGCCATGCGGATGATGCAGGGCGAGTTCACGCTCGACGACTTCCTGAATCAGATCCGCATGATTCAGAAGATGGGCTCGGTGCGCGATCTGATCGAGAAGATCCCCGGCCTGTCCAGCATGCTGCCGCCGGGCGCGGCCGCGCAAGTGAACGACAGCGAGCTCAGCGACGCCGAGACCATCATCTTGTCGATGACCAAGTTCGAGCGGCAGGATCCGCAGAGCTTGATCCGCGAGCCATCGCGCGTGAAGCGCATCGCCGGCGGCTCCGGCCGCACCGAGCAATCGGTGGGCGAGCTGGTGCAAAAGTTCCTGTACATGCGGCAGATGATGGGCAGCATGGGTGGGATGGGCGGCGGCGGCGGCGGCATGTTCGGCGGCCTACCCGGCATGGGCGGCCTCGCGCGCAACGTGCGGCGCGCCATGAAGAGCGGCAAAATGCCCGAGGGTTTCCCGCAAATGCCAGGCGGCATGCCCGGTTTCCCGGGGATGGGTATGCCCGGCATGGGCATGCCTGGCATGGGTATGCCCGGGATGGGCATGGCCGCGGGCCCGCGTACTCCGACCATGAAGGCGCTCAGCGCAAGCGAGCGCAACGCCAAAAAGAATCAGCGCAAGCGCGAGCGAGACGCGCGCAAGAAGGGAAAGAAGAAGTGATGCGAATGCGAGCTCTTGCAGTTGGGCTGGTGGCACTTTGCGTTGCCGCCGGTTGCGCCCAAGCACCCGCCCCAGAGGGCGAAACCGAGAAGCCCGAGCTGTCACCTCAGCTCAAGGCGCTGGTGCTCGACGAGACCCCGACCGACATCGCGCATCCGCTGTACATGGACTTCAACGGCCGCGCGGAGCTGATCGGCTACGCCATCGATCCCGAGCCGCAGCCGGGCCAGAAGCTCGCGCCCGGCAGCCAGCTGTCGCTGAAGCTCTACTGGCGTTCGACCGGCAAGCTCGAGCCGGGCTACGTGCCGTTCACGGAGCTGGTAGCGGCCGGGGGCGCGCGCGTCGAGGTCGACGGCACGGGCCCCGTGCGCAAAGGCGAGCTCGTTCCCAGCAACTGGGAACGAGGCAAAGTGTACGTCGACGAGCTTTCGTTCAGCGTGCCGCCCGATCTCGACACCACGCGCGTCTCGATCGTGGTGGGCTTGAAGACCGAGCCGGTGGCGCCCGAAGAGCCGGCGGCCGAGCCCGAAAAAGCCGACAGCAAGAAAGCGGACAAGAAGGTCGACAAGTCCGAAGAAGGCCATTTCGGGCCCGTTTACCTGAGCGTGCTCAGCGGCCCCGCCGACAGCAAGCACGGCGGCGTGCTCACGTCGGTCGAAACCGTTCGCGTGCCCAAAGACGACAAAAAGCAGGCCGGTGCGGTCAAGCGGCTGCCCGCGGGCAAGCCGGTGTCGGCCAAGCCTGCTGCGCGTCCCCTGCAGCCCACCCAGTAGTCGTGCGGGGCTCGCGCTCGACGCGTTTGGCGGCGGCAGCTCCCGGGGCAGGCGCCATCGCGCTGGCCGCGGCGCTGCTGTTGGCCGGCTGCGCCAAGCGGGAGCCGCTGCCCGCGGGCAGCGAGCTCGCGGCGCCGCCCGCCGACATGTCGATCAAGCTCGGAGTCGAGTTCGCAGGCGCGGTCGAGCTGCTGGGGGCCAAGGTGACGCCCAGCACGGGGCTCAAGCCCGGCAGCCGCGTCGAGCTGACTTTGTATTGGCGAAGAACGGGCCCGCTGCCGCGGGGCGTGAGCCTGTTCACGCACGTGCTGGACGACGCGGGCGAGCGCATTCTGAACCTGGACACCACCGGCCCGCTGCGCAAGCTTCGCGGCAGCGAGCCAGTGTATCCGCCCAGCGCTTGGGAAGCGGGCAAGGTGATGGTCGACCAGGTGGCGTTCTGGGTTCCGTCCAGCTTGCGGACGGACGGCCTGCGCGTGGTTTGTGGGCTTTTTCAGGGAGAAGAGCGGCTTCCCATCACCCACGGCGCGGCGCCGGCGGAGCGGGCCGAGGTCGTGCGCTTGGCGGTGCAGCGGTCGCCCTCGCCGTCGGCTGGCGCGCTGCCAACGCTGTGGGTGCCGCGCAAGCTGCCGACGGCGCCGATCGTGATCGACGGCGAGCTGGACGAACCGGGCTGGGCGCGCGCGGCCACGACCGGTCCGTTCGTCAACGTCGGCACCGGTGAAGCGCCTACACCCGACGAGCTCGCGGGCAGCGCCAAGCTGCTGTACGACGACGAGGCCCTGTACGTCGGCTTCGAAGTATTCGACGACGACTTGCGCGGCGGCTTCGATCCCGCACGGATCGATCCGCACTTGTGGCTCAAAGACACCGTCGAGCTGATGCTCGATCCCGACGGTGACGGCGACAACCGCGACTACTACGAGATCCAGGTCGGCCCTCAGAACTTGGTGTTCGACTCCGCGTTCGACGCCTACAACCAACCGCGCGTCGAGCCCGACGGCCCCTTCGGCCATCAGGAGTGGTCGGCCAAACTGCAGAGCGCGGTCAAACTGCGCGGCACCCTGGACGACGCGCGCGAAGACGACGGATACGTGGTCGAAATGGCCATTCCCTGGGCCTCTTTCGGCAAAGCCAAGCACGCCCCGCCCCGCCCGAACGACGTCTGGCGCATGAACTTTTACGCCATGCAAAACAACGGAGGCGTGGCGTGGTCACCGATTTTGGGGCAGGGCAATTTCCACAAGGCGGCGCGCTTCGGCCGCGTGCGCTTCGTGGGCGCGACGATCGGGCGGCACTAGCCCGCAGCCGCGGAGCGACGGCGTGTTGTTACGCGCTTCGGCCGGGATCCGAGCTCCGCGCGCGTCGCCGGCACCGGAGTCGTTGAAGCAACAGCCCGAGCATCAGCCAGCTCGAATTGACAGTGCTCGTCCCAACTACGGTGCAGCCACAGTCACCATCGCCGCGGACCGGGGCGTCGTCTCCGACGACACCGCCCGGTGCGTCACCGCCCGATGTCTCACCGCCACGCCCACCCTCACCGCCACGCCTGCTTGCCGGGGGGTCCCTGTCGGATCAGTAGAACGACCCCCCTTGATAGCTCTTGGGCACGGGAGCGGCGTCGCGAGCGTCGAAGCGCAGGACCGGGCCAAAGCCACCCGGCGATAGGTAGACGTACTGGCCGTCGAAGCTGGCGCCGCTGAAGCGACTCGCGTTGACGGCAACCCGGTTCAAAAACACGCTTTCCCAAGAGCCTGCCGCGTCGAAACCGGCTTCTGTATCGTAACGCAAAAACGGCGAGCCGTTGCTGGGCACGAGATAGAAGTAGCGCCCGTCGAACGCGCCGCCAACGAACGTCCACGCGTCGTTGCCGCTGATATCCTTGGTGTTGAAGACGGACCAAGCGGCCACGTCGGTGAACTCAGCCTGGGTGTCGTAGCGCGTCACGACCGAGTCACGGTGGTTGTACTCACCGCCGCTCGCGGGAATGAAGTACACGTAGCGACCGTCGAATACGCCTCCGGTGAAGCCTCCCGCGTACTCGCTGACCGGAGTCAAGTCGAAGACGGACCAAGAGCTTGCCATGTCGAAGCTGGCGCTGGTGTCGTAGCGAACGGCGCGGCTGTTCTCGGTTTTGTGCGGCACGAAATACAGGTAGTGGCCGTCGAACAAGACGCCGGAAAAGCCGGCCGCATTTTCGTCGAGCGATACGAGGTCGAACGAGCTCCACGACGCGGGTTTGGCGAAGTCGGCCTGCGTATCGTAGCGGCTCACCTTGCCGCTCGCGACGGTGTCGCCCGCCAACTGTCCGATGTAGCCAGGCGCAAAGTAGACGTAGCGTTCGTCGAAGGCGGCGCCCTGAAAGCCGGGCACCGTCAAATCGACAGCGCCGCTGGCCTGGGTGAGGTTGAACGACGCCCAAGCCGCGCTGGCCGAAAAATCCGCCTGTGTGTCGTAGCGCATCGCGATCGCGTCGTAAGTGAGCGCGGCGGCACCGTTGTGCTCAGGGGCGGTGGGGGTGAGATAGACGAAGCGACCATCGAACACGCCGCCGCGGACGGTGGTGTTCACCGTCCCGCTGGTGTCGAACCCTTGCCAGCCCGACGTGAACGCCCCCTGCGTGTCGAAGCGAGCATGCCGGTTTGGGAAACCGCCGGCCGCGTTGGGGAACACGATGTAGCGACCATCGAAGATGCCGCCGAAGTAGTCGTATTGGAGCGACGCGAGCGGGCCGATGTCGTAGCTCTCCCAGCACGCCTTGTTCGCCAGCTCGTGCGCGCAAGCTCCCGTGCCGCCGCTGTCGGCACCACCCGTCGAGCTTCCCCCCGATCCGCCGACGGCTGCGCCGCCGGAGCTCGAGCCGGCTTGGCTGTTACCGCCGCCGCCGCTTTTGCCTGCAGTCGGTCCCGCGGTACCGCCCACGCCGCCGGTCGTGCCACCACCGGTCGCCCCCGCGGGCGACTTGGAATCGCCGCAGGATGCCAGCATCAAGCACGCGCTACCCACCAAACCCAAGCCAACGACGCCGACCCTCATGGCCAAACCTTATCACCACGCGCGCGTCCTGTGTCTTCCCCCCCACGCCCTGCTCATCGCCCTTCCCGCCTGCCCGTTATTTCGTTCTCGCGAACGCGGTGACCTGGCTCCGGCACGGCAGTTTCTGCGATCCGGGCTGCGGCGTGGCAGCCCCCGCGTGCTACAAGCCGGCCGTGACTTCGCGGCATTATGACGTGATCGTGCTCGGGCGTTCGCTCGGCGCCCTCACGTGCGCGGCGGTGCTGGCGCGGCGAGATTTTCGCGTGCTGGTGCTGGGCCAAGGCCAACGCAGCCAGCTGTACCGTTACGATCAGCGGGTGCTGTCGCGTAGGCCCTTCACTTTTTTGGCAGGCTCGTCGCCCGTGTTCAAGCGCGTCTTGCACGAGCTGGCGCAGAGCCAGCAGTTCCGCCGGCGCATGCAGGCGCTCGACCCCATGTTCGGCTGGTTGTCGCCGGGGCGACGGCTGGAGGTGCCACCCGACATGGATCTATTCGTGCGCGAAATCGAGCGCGAGTTCCCCGAGGTCCGGCAGCTGGTCGACGAGCTCTACACGACGGTGGCGCAGGTGAACGCAGCCGCGGATCTGGCGTTCGAAAAGGACGCGGTGTGGCCGCCCGGCTCGTGGTGGGAGCGCTTCGAAACCGGGCGCATCTCGTCCACGTTGCCTTACGTGAAGGCCGACCGAAACACCGATTTGTTGAGCAAGTTTCCGAGCGGGCACCCGTTTCGCGAGCTGTTGTTGTTGCCGGCTTCTTTCGCCACGCACCTGGCCTTGCCTGCCGATCGCCTGCCGCCGTTGTGCCTGGCGCGCTTGCACGGAGCTTGGACGCGCGGGGTGAGCGCGCTCGCGCAGAGCGAGCAAGAGCTGGCCGATTTTTTGATCGAGCGCATCGAAGCACACGGCGGCGTGGTGGCGATGGATCGGCGCGCGGCGTCGATCGTGGTGCGCCGTGGCAGCGCGGTCGGGGTCCTGGAAGACGGCGAGAGCGAAGCCACCGGTTCTTCGGCGGTGGTGTCCGATCAATCGGGTGAGGCGGTGGCAGAGCTTTCGGGCGGCGAAGGCGTAACCAAGTTCGCGCAGAGCGACTGGCCGCAGTTGCGCGCCGAAGCGTCGCGTTTCGTGGTCAGCCTGCGCGTCAAGACCGAAGGCCTCCCCGACGCTCTGCCGGCCGAGTCGTTCGTCGTGCCCGAGCGCTACGCCAAGCGCGATCCACGTTCGCCGGCGCTGCGCCTTTCGCGCCTTTCACCGCGCGCTCTCGATCCCGACGACGCCGACGCCAACGGCACCTTGCTGATCGCCGAAGCAATTTTGCCGGCGCGCGGCGCGCTCACTCTGCTGGAGGCGCGCGACGCTATCCTGGCCACCTTGCGTGAGCATTTGCCGTTCTTGGAGCGCTCGTTGTCGCTCGTCGACTCGCCGCACGACGGCCTACCGCTGTGGGATTTCCGCAACGGCGCCCGCCGCGAGGTCGAGCGCGCTCACCTGCACGGCGCCGCCCCCGGCGTCGAAGCCATGGAGCGGCTGTGGAGCGTGGAGCCGAGCGGCTACCTCGAGCTGTCGGGCGAGCCCGTGCGCGGGCCAGTGCCGGGGACCTACTTGGTCGGCAAGACGGTGTTGCCCGGCTTGGGCCAAGAAGGCGAGCTCATCGCCGCCTGGAGCGCGGCGCGCGTCATCACCGGCAAGGATCGGCAACGGCAACGTATGCGGCGCCAAATGTGGAGCAAGATCGAGACGACGTGATGGCTGGTTGCGGCTCGCTCCAGGTGCAAGCGTGCGCGTAGTCGCGGGGCGGCTGCGGGGGCGCGCCCTCTCGGCGCCACCCGGTGACGCCGAGAGG
>Ga0207667_10000732_pt1 | contig 42642 bp, 39 predicted proteins | sample KBSCornC52_FD_184301 | JGI IMG/M metagenome (GOLD analysis project Ga0207667, IMG submission 184301) | Corn rhizosphere microbial communities from Kellogg Biological Station, Michigan, USA - KBS Corn C5-2 (SPAdes) (version 2) | ecosystem: Host-associated > Plants > Roots > Rhizosphere > Soil ... | reverse complement strand
GGTCACCCTGCCCGATGACATCGCGGCCCGGCTCGAGGGCAAGAGCTCGCTCGGCCGCCTGGGCCTGCTGACGCATTCGACGGCCGGCTTCGTCGATCCCGGCTTCTCGGGGCACGTCACGCTCGAGCTGAGCAACGTGGCGACGCTGCCGATCAAACTCTGGCCCGGGATGAAGATCGGCCAGCTCTGCTTCATCCGCACCAGCTCGCCGGTCGACAACCCCTACGGCTCGGGCCCGTACGGCAACCGGTACCAAGGGCAGCGGGGGCCGACGGCGTCGCGATCGTTTCAGAACTTCCACCGCACGGACGTGACGGTCACCGACGCGGGAGCGCCCGGCAACTGAGCGGGCCTGCGGCCGTGAGACGGAGGCGGTGCTACGCCCCGAACTCCGTCCACTCGGCGAGCTGAAGCACGAGCCAGGGGCTGAAGGCGAAGGGGGCGGCTTCGACCGCCTCGCGCAGGTCGCCGGGGTGGATCCACGCCGACTCGACCACTTCATCCACGGCGGGGTCTGGCTCGGCGTCGACCGTGGTGCGGTAGACGGGGCAGAGTTCGTTCTCGACGATTCCGGATGCGTCGACCGCCCGGTAGCGGAAGTCGGGCAGCACCACCTCGAGGTCGCCGAGTTCCAGTCCGAGCTCGCGCTCCGCCCGTCGGCGGATCGCCACCTCTTGCTGCTCGCCAGGCCCCGGATGCCCGCAGAACGAATTCGTCCAGACGCCCGGCCAGGTGAGCTTGCCGAGGGCGCGGCGGGTGACGAGCACGCGGCCGTCCGACGAGAAGACGTGGCACGAGAACGCGCGGTGCAGCGGAGTGCTCCGGGTGTGCACGGTGGCCTTCTCGGCCGTGCCGATGTCGGCGCCGGACTCGTCGACGAGAACGACCAACTCGGCGGCATCCGGATCGGAGCTGACGGAGGTGATGATCGTTTCTCGAAGGTGCGACATGAGGACCGGTTAGTCTGCGTTGATGGATGCTTCGGGGCTGCGCGCGGTCGCTGAGGAGCGGCAGACGCAGGTGGACGCCGTGCTCGGGCGCTTCTTCAGCCTAGCCAAGAAGCGCGCAGAAGCCCTGGGCCCGGAGTACGTCGAGCTCTGGAACGAGCTCGAACTGAACACGGCGGGCGGCAAGCGGTTCCGCCCGCGCATGGTGTTCGCCGCCTACCAGGCGCTCGGCGGCTCCGACCTCGAAGCGGCGGCGTACATCGGGGCGGCCTTCGAGCTGCTCCATACCGCGCTGATCGTGCACGACGACGTCATCGACCGCGACTTCGTGCGGCGGGGAGCTCCGAACATCGCGGGCAGCTTCCGGGAGCGCGCCCGGTCGGCGGGCGCCAGCGAGGCGGATGCCGAGCACCGCGGCATCAGCGCGGCCGTCATCGCCGGCGACCTGGCCCTGTTCAACGCGTACCGCCTCATCGACCGCAGCGGGGTGGGCGACGCGACCCGCGAGCGCCTCCTCCAAGTGATGGATGACGCCCTGTTCGCGAGTGCGGCGGGCGAGCTGATCGACGTGGATTTCTCGTGGATCCCCGAGGTGCCACGGGTCGACGACATCCTCGCCATGGAGCGCCTGAAGACCGCCGTCTACTCCTTCGAATGCCCGCTTCAGGCGGGCGCCATCCTCGCGGGCGCCGACGAGGTGACGGTCGCAACGCTCGGCGAGTTCGGCCGCGAGATCGGGATCGCCTATCAACTGGTCGACGACCTGCTCGGCGTGTTCGGCACCGAGGCCGAGACGGGCAAGACCACGATCGGCGATCTGCGCGAAGGCAAGCGGACCGTCATGATCGCCTACGCGACGGCGGTCGACGGCTGGCACGAGCACGCGTCGCTGTTCGGGGATCCCGCGCTGAGCGACGAGGACGCCGCGATCCTGCGCGGCCACCTCGTCGAGTGCGGGGCCAAGGGATTTGCCGAGGGGCTGGCCCGGTACTACGCGAATCGCGCGCTCGCCCGGTTGCTCGAGCCGCACATCCCCCTCGCGCTGCGCAACGAGCTGCACCCGGTGGCCGACGACGTGCTCGCGAGGGTGAAGTGATGCTGACGTGATGGCCAAGCAGATCGACGATGGGGGCCCGCGACTCGCCCTGTACGGCGCGGTCGCCGAGGAGGCCGCGAGCGTGGTGATCCGCCGCTACTCGACGTCGTTCGGGCTGGCGGCGCGACTGCTCGGGCCGTCGGTCCGGCAGCCGGTGCGGAACATCTACGCCCTCGTGCGGGTGGCAGACGAGATCGTCGATGGCGGGGCTGAGGAGGCCGGACTCGATCCGAAGATCGCCGCCCGCCTGCTCGACGAGCTGGAGCAGCAGACCGAGCGCGCCATGCTCGAGGGCTACAGTTCGGACCTCGTCGTGCACGCCTTCGCGGGCACCGCACGTGCGGCTGGGTTCGGCGCCGAGCTGACCACGCCGTTCTTCGCCTCGATGCGGATGGACCTCAGCGCCACCGAGCACGACCAGGCGGGTTTCGAGACCTACATCTACGGCTCGGCCGAGGTGGTCGGCCTGATGTGCCTGCGCGTCTTCGTGCACGACGCCGCTCGCCCGTACACGGAGGCCGAACTCGCCACTCTCGAGACGGGTGCGCGCGCTCTCGGCTCGGCATTTCAGAAGGTGAACTTCTTGCGCGATCTCGCCGCGGATCTGACCGCGCTCGGGCGCTCGTACTTCCCCGGGATCGACCCGGCCGCGCTCACCGATGTGCAGAAGAACGCGCTGATCGACGACATCGATCGTGAGTTGGAGCTGGCTGCGGCGACGGTTCCGCTGCTGCCGAGAAGCTCCCGTCGTGCGGTCGCGGCCGCGCAGCGGCTGTTCGCCGAACTGTCCAGGCGGTTGCGTGCCGTGCCCGCCGCATCCCTGCTCATGACGCGGGTGCGCGTGCCCGACCCCACGAAACTGCGGATCGCGGTCGGCGCCTGGAACACGCCCGCCGACACGAAGGGACTCGACCGATGACGCGCGCCGTGGTGATCGGGGGCGGGATCGCGGGGCTGGCCTCCGCCGCCCTGCTCGCCCGTGACGGGTACCAGGTGACGCTCCTGGAGAAGAACGCCGAGTTCGGCGGCCGGGCGGGCTCGTGGGAGCACGAGGGCTTCCGCTTCGACACCGGGCCGTCGTGGTACCTGATGCCGGAGGTGTTCGACCACTTCTTCCGCCTGCTCGGCACGAGCGCCGCCGAGCAGCTCGAGCTCGTGCAGCTCGATCCCGGGTACCGCGTGTTCGGCGAGGGCTATGACGCGCCGCTCGACATCGCCGCCGATGCAGACGAGAACATCGACCTGTTCGAGAGCGTCGAACGCGGCGCGGGGGCCAAGCTGCGGCGCTACCTCGACGACGCCGGCGAGATCTATCAACTGGCGATTCAGAAGTTCCTCTACTCGACCTTCGAGAAGCTCTCGCCGGTGTTCACCAGGGAGGTGATCGGCAAGGGCCGCAAGCTGAGTTCTCTGCTGCTCACCCCGCTGTCTCGATTGACGGCACGCACCGTGAAGGATCGGAGGCTGCGGCAGATCCTCGGCTATCCCGCGGTCTTCCTGGGGTCGTCTCCCGACCGCGCCCCCAGCATGTACTCGCTGATGAGCCACCTCGATCTTGTGGAGGGGGTGCTGTATCCGATGGGCGGGTTCACGCGCGTGATCGCGGCCATCGAGGCGCTCGCCGCGGCGGAAGGGGTCGAGTTGCGGTCGGGCGTGACGGTGCGGCGCATCCTCGTCGAGCACGGCATGGCGACCGGCGTCGAGATCGTCGACGCCGAGGGGGCCGTCGGCTTCCTCGACGCCGACGTCGTCGTCTCGACCGTCGACCTGCATCACAGCGAGACGCAACTGCTGGCCCAGGAGTCGGAGCGCACCTACCCGCAGAGCTACTGGGACGACCGGGTCGCCGGGCCGAGCGCTCTGCTGCTCTACCTCGGTGTCTCGGGCGAGCTGCCCGAGCTCGAGCACCACACGCTGTTCTTCTCGGCCGACTGGAAGAGCAACTTCGACGCGATCTTCGGCTCGGCTCCCCAGGTGCCCGATGCGCCGTCACTCTACGTGTGCAAGCCGAGCGGGGTCGATCCCGAGGTCGCGCCCGAGGGCTCGGAGAACGTGTTCGTGCTCGTTCCCCTGCCCGCCGATCCGGCGCTCGGGCGCGGCGGTGTCGAGCGGGGCGGGGATGCGGCGATCGAGGCCCTTGCCGACACGGTCATCGCGCAGATCGCCGCGGCCGCGGGCATCTCGGATCTCGCGGATCGCATCACCGTCCGGCGCACCGTCGGCCCCGCCGACTTCGTCGACCGCCTCAACTCCTGGAAGGGAAGCGCCCTGGGCCCGGCGCACACGCTGCGGCAGAGCGCGTTCTTCCGCGCCGGAAACGTGAGCACCAAGGTCGGCAATCTCTATTTCGCGGGCTCGTCGACCATCCCGGGCATCGGTCTGCCGATGTGCCTGATCAGCGCCGAACTCGTCGTGAAGCGGCTGCGCGGCGACGTCTCGCCGTCTCCGTTGGCCGAGCCGCTGCAGGCCAGCCGGTGAGCGGTCTCTACTTGATCGACCTGCTCGTCGCGCTGACCGGCATGGTCGTGCTCGATCTGCGGTTCCGGCTGTTCGTCGGCAAGGCGCCCCTTCGCGCCGCGGCGACCCTCGTGCTCGGCGTCGCCTTCTTCCTGGCATGGGATGCCGCGGGCATCGGTCTCGGGATCTTCTTCCGCGGCACCACCACCCTGCTTCTCGGGGTGCAGCTGGCGCCCGAGCTGCCGCTCGAGGAGCTGTTCTTCCTCACCCTGCTGTGCTATCTGACGATGAATGTCTATGGCGCCCTGTCCCGCTGGTTGAGTAGTCGGCGCAGCCGACGTATCGAAACCATCCCCCGATGACCTACTGGCTGCTGAACCTCGCCTTCCTCGCGGTCGTCGCGGTGGTGGCGGTCGCTGCCCTGGTGGCTCGTCGTGCTCCGCAGTGGCGGCGGGTCGGGCTCGCGGCGATCCCGCTCGTCATCCTGACCGCCGTCTTCGACAACGTGCTGGTCGGGGTCGGGATCGTCGCCTACGACCCGCACCGCATCTCGGGGGCGCATCTCGGCGTCGCTCCCCTCGAAGACTTCGCCTATGCGATCGCGGCGGTCGTTCTGCTGCCCTGCCTCTGGTCGCTGCTGACACCCCGATCCACCGAGGGGGCGGCCCGATGATCCGCGACCTGTTCCTGGCCAGCCGGGCGCTCAGCTGGGTGAATACCGCGTTCCCGTTCGCGGCCGCGTATTTCGTGGCAACGGGTCGCATCGACGCGCCGCTGATCGTCGGAACCCTGTTCTTCTTGATCCCCTACAACCTCGCGATGTACGGGATCAACGACGTCTTCGACTACGAGTCGGATCTGCGCAACCCGCGCAAGGGCGGCGTCGAGGGGGCCCTGCTGACGCCGGAGCACCACCGGGCGACTCTGTGGACCGCCACTCTGGCCCCGGTGCCGTTCGTCGTCTATCTCGTCGCGGTGGGCGACTGGCTGAGCGACGTCGTCCTCGCGGTCAGCCTGTTCGCCGTGGTCGCCTACTCGGTGAAGGGTCTGCGCTTCAAGGAGCGGCCCTTCCTCGACTCGATCACCTCGAGCACGCATTTCGTGAGCCCCGCCGTGTTCGGCCTCGCGCTCGCCGCAGTCACGCCGACCTGGCCGCTCATCGCGCTTCTCGTCGCGTACCTCCTCTGGGGTGCCGCGTCGCATGCCTTCGGGGCTGTTCAAGACATTCAGGCCGATCGCGAGGGTGGGATCGGTTCGATCGCGACCGTGATCGGCGCCCGCGCGACGGTGCGGTTGTCCTTGGCGCTCTACCTGCTCGCCGGCGTGCTCTTGCTCTTCACGAGCTGGCCGGGTCCGTTGGCTGCGGTGCTCGTGCTGCCGTACGCGGTGAATGTCGCGCCCTGGTGGAACGTGACGGACGCGGATGCCGCGACGGCGAACCGCGGATGGCGCCGGTTCCTGGGACTGAACTTCGTCACCGGGTTCGGGGTCACCCTGCTGCTGATCGCGTGGTGTTTGCTCAGCCCGCAGGCCTTCGGCGGTCGTGCAGGAGTGCAGTCTTCCGGCACTGCTGAGGCGAGGATCACCGAGGCTCAGCCCTTCGCTGCGCGAGCCGCGGGTTTGCCGCTCCGCACGTGCGGCGGCGCCTTCACCGGGATGATCAGGGCGAGGCCCACGGCGAGCACCAGCACGATGCCCAGGATTCCCCAGTACTGAGCGCCGAAGATCGCGATGAACAGTGCGAAGAGCGTGGGCGCCAAGAAGGTCGCTGCTCGTCCGGTCGTCGCGTAGAGGCCGAACACCTCTCCTTCGCGCCCGGCGGGAGCGATGCGGGAGAGGAAGGTGCGGCTCGCCGACTGGGCGGGCCCGACGAAGAGGCAGAGTAGCAGGCCGAAGATCCAGAAGATCGTCTGACCACCCGCGTGCAGCGCGAAGACCGCCGTGCCGCTGACGATGAGGCCGATGAGCGCGGCCACGATGACCGGCTTGGGGCCGATCCGGTCGTCGAGTGAGCCGACGGCCACCGTCGAAAGACCCGCCACGATGTTCGCCGCGATCGCGAAGATGATCACCTCGCCGGCCGAGAACTTGAAGGTGCCGGCCGCGAGGACGCCGCCGAAGGTGAAGACCCCGGTGAGTCCATCCCGGAAGACGGCGCTCGCCAGCAGGAAGAACACGGTGTGACGACTCTCTTTCCAGAGGGTCCTGATGTCGCCGATGAGCCGGCGGTATGCGCCGAGCACGCTGACTTTGTCGCGCACGACGGAAGCGGGTGCTCGGTATTCGGGCACGGCGAGCAGAACAGGGAGCGCGAAGATCGCGAACCAGAGTGCGGCCAGCAGCATCGAGACCCGCACGGACTGACCGTCGGCGCTCGTGACACCGAACAGGCCGACGTCGGGGTGGATGAAGCCGAAGTACAGGATGAGGAGCAAGAAGATGCCGCCGAAGTAGCCGGAAGCCCAGCCGAGGCCACTGACGCGCCCGATTGTCTTGGGAGTCGAGACCTGGACGAGCATGGCGTTGTAGTTGACGGCCGCGATCTCGTAGAACAGGGTTCCGACGGCGAGAAGGGTGAGACCGAGCCAGAGGAATCCGGGCTTCGGTTCCACGAAAAACAGGCCGGCGACGCAGAGCACGACGACGGCGGTCTCGATGGCGAGCCAGAACTTGCGGCGCCCGGCGCCATCCGCCTTCTGTCCGGTGATCGGGGCGATGAGTGCGACGAGCACCCCAGCAATTCCCAGGGCCCAACCGAGCCAGGTGGAGACGAAGTCGGTGCCGCCGAATCCCTTGGTGCTCGTCAGATACACCGTGAAGACGAAGGTCGTCACCACGGCGTTGAAGGCGGCTGAACCCCAGTCCCATGACGCCCAGGCGATGACTTGACGGCGCGGGATGACCCGGTCGCCCTGCAGCTCGAGCGCTGGGACGAGCGTCGGGCTTCCGACCGGTCCGGGTCCATACAGATCGGTCATGGCAGCACGCTACTTCCGTCGGGTGAACGCACGGTGCTGTGCGTGGTCACATCCTGCCGTCCGCACGCGGAAATATCGATACCGCCACGGTGGTTGAGTCTGGTGCGCTCAAGTTTCTGACCCGAGCGCTTGACAAAGTTATCCACAGGCTGGAAAACTTGATATCGCTCGGCTCAAGTCGGGCATCCGGACTTTCAAGGAGCAGACACACTCATGGCTCGAGCAGTTGGAATCGACCTCGGAACCACCAACTCGGTGGTTGCCGTGCTCGAAGGTGGCGAGCCCACCGTCATCGCGAACGCCGAAGGCTTCCGCACGACCCCGTCGGTCGTGGCCTTCACCAAAGACGGCGAGGTGCTGGTCGGCGAGACCGCCAAGCGCCAGGCCGTCACGAACGTCGATCGCACCATCTCATCCGTCAAGCGCCACATGGGCACCGACTGGAAGGTCGAGATAGACGGCAAGAAGTACACAGCGCAAGAGATCTCGGCGCGCATCCTGGCCAAGCTCAAGCGCGACGCCGAGCAGTACCTGGGCGAAGACGTCACGGACGCCGTGGTCACCGTGCCTGCGTACTTCAACGACGCCGAGCGCCAGGCCACCAAGGAGGCCGGCGAGATCGCGGGCCTGAACGTGCTGCGCATCATCAACGAGCCGACCGCTGCGGCCCTGGCGTACGGCCTCGATCGCGGCAAGGAGGACGAGCTCATCCTGGTCTTCGACCTCGGTGGCGGCACCTTCGACGTCTCGCTGCTCGAGGTGGGCAAGGACGACGACTTCAGCACCATCCAGGTGCGCTCGACGGCCGGTGACAACCGGCTCGGCGGCGACGACTGGGATCAGCGGATCGTCGACTACCTGATCAAGAAGTTCAAGGACACCACGGGCGTCGACGTCTCCAACGACAAGATCGCCAAGCAGCGCCTGAAGGAGGCGGCGGAGCAGGCCAAGAAGGAGCTGTCGAGTTCGACGAGCACCAACATCCAGCTTCCGTACCTCTCGCTGACCGAGAACGGACCGGCCAACCTCGACGAGTCGCTCACGCGAGCCCAGTTCGAGCAGATGACGAGCGACCTGCTCGACCGCACGAAGAAGCCCTTCCAGGACGTCATCAAAGAGGCGGGCATCAAGGTCGGCGATATCTCGCACGTGGTGCTGGTCGGTGGATCGACCCGCATGCCCTCGGTGACCGAGCTGGTCAAGAAGCTCACCGGCGGCAAGGAGCCCAACAAGGGCGTGAACCCGGATGAGGTGGTCGCCGTCGGCGCCGCCCTCCAGGCCGGCGTGCTGAAGGGCGAGCGCAAGGATGTGCTGCTCATCGATGTCACGCCCCTGAGCCTCGGCATCGAGACCAAGGGCGGCATCATGACCAAGCTCATCGAGCGCAACACGGCCATCCCGACCAAGCGGAGTGAGACCTTCACGACGGCCGACGACAACCAGCCGTCGGTGGCGATCCAGGTCTTCCAGGGCGAGCGCGAGTTCACCCGCGACAACAAGCCGCTCGGCACCTTCGAACTGACCGGCATCGCGCCGGCCCCGCGCGGGGTTCCGCAGATCGAGGTCACCTTCGACATCGACGCCAACGGCATCGTGCACGTCGGGGCGAAAGACAAGGGCACCGGCAAGGAGCAGTCGATGACCATCACGGGCGGCTCGTCGCTGCCCAAAGAGGACATCGAGCGCATGGTGCGCGAGGCCGAGGAGCACGCCGCAGAAGACAAGGCGCGTCGCGAGGCCGCCGAGGTGCGCAACAACGCCGAGCAGCTCGCCTACTCGATCGACAAGCTGATCAAGGACAACGAAGACAAGCTGCCGGATGACGTGAAGACCGAGGTCCAGGCCGACGTCGACGAGCTGAAGACGGCCCTGCAGTCCGAGGACGAGGCCGCGGTGAAGACCGCGTTCGACAAGCTCAACGCCAGCCAGACCAAGCTCGGAGAGGCCATCTACGCGGCCGGCTCGAGCGAGGATTCGTCTGCGGAGGGCACCGAGCAGCCGGCTCCCGAGTCGAGTGACGAAGACATCGTCGACGCCGAGATCGTGGAAGAGGACGAGCCCAAAGAGCCCAAAGAGCCCAAGGGGCCGAAGAAGTAGCGATGGCTGTCCACGACAAGGGCCCGACAGGCCCGGACGAGTCCGAGGAGCCGATCATCCGCGATAAGCGGAAGATCGACCCCGAGACCGGTGAGGCGCGCGACGCCGACCAGGCCGATGGTCTGATCGAGGCGGAAGGTCCCGACATCGAACTGAGCGATGAGGATGCCGCGCTGCTGGCCGAGGCCGAGCGCGACCTGGTCGGCGAGTACCGCGATCGCGCCGCTCGCGCGGAGGCGGAGTTGAAGAACTTCCGCACCCGCGTCGAGCGCGATCGCGTGGCGAACCGCGAGGCCGTCATCGCCGAGGTCATCCGCACGCTGCTTCCCGCGATCGACGACCTCGATCGCGCGGAGGCGCACGGCGACCTGACGGAGGGCAGCCCGTTGGCGATCGTGGCGCAGAAGATGCGCGCAGGTTTCGATCGTTACGGCCTGCGCCACATCGGCCAGGTCGGCGAGCCCTTCGATCCGCAGGTGCACGAGGCGATCGTGCAGATCCCCACGGCAGGCGTGACGGTGAACACGGTCGCGGATGTGATCGAGCCGGGCTATGCGCTCGGCGAGCGCCTCATCCGCGCGGCCAAGGTCGCCGTCAGCGTCCCCGAGTAAGAGGTCGGATGGCCAGCCAGGATTGGTTCGACAAGGACTTCTACGCCGTTCTCGGCGTGAAGAAGGACGTCTCGGACGCCGACCTCAAGAAGACCTACCGCAAGCTCGCGCGGCAGTACCACCCGGACTCCAACGCGGGTGACGCCAAGGCGGAGGCCCGCTTCAAGGAGATCAGCGAGGCGTACTCGGTGCTCTCAGACAAGGAGCTGCGCACCGAGTACGACCAGGTGCGCGCGATGGGCGGCGGTGCGAGATTCACATCGGGCGGCGGAGCCAACGCCGGCTTTGAGGACGTGTTCGGCGGACTGTTCAACCAGGGCGCCCGTGGTCGGCAGAGCGCAGGGTTCGAGGATCTGCTGGGCGGGATGTTCGGCGGCCGCGGCGGCTTCGGCACGGCGAGCGGCGGGTACCAGGGATTCGGCGGCCCGACCCGCGGCGCAGACATCACGGCGAACACCACGCTCGACTTCTTGACGGCCATCCGTGGCGAGACCGTGAGCCTGCAGATGCAGAGCGGGCGCGAGACCAAGGTCAAGATTCCTGCGGGGGTCGCCGATGGTCAGAAGATCAAGCTGAAGGGCAAGGGGCAGCCCAGCCCGGACGGCGGCGAGGCAGGCGACCTGGTCATCACGGTGACCGTGCGCAAGCATCCGATCTTCGAGCGCGACGGTCTCAACCTCCGCCTCGACGTGCCGGTGACCTTCGCAGAGGCCGCCCTGGGCGCGACGATCGAGGTGCCGACGCTCGAGGGCCCCCCGGTGAAGCTTCGGGTCACCGCGGGCACGCCGAGCGGTCGCGTTCTGCGCGTCAAGGGCCGAGGGGTCTCGACGCCCAAGGGCACAGGAGATCTGCTCGCGACCGTGGTCGTGGCCGTCCCGAGCCACCTGACGCCCGCCGCCAAGGAGGCTCTCGAGGCCTTCGCGGCTGCGCTGCCCGACGAGAACCCGCGTGAAGACCTGCTCGCCCGAGGGACGCACCGCTGATGGGCGGGGGCTGCCGATGAACGTCGACGAGAACAGCCCGCTGTTCGCGATCGCGGTCGCGGCCGAGCTCAGCGGGATGCACCCGCAGACCCTGCGCCAGTACGACCGGCTCGGCATGGTGAGTCCCCGGCGGACCGCCGGGCAGTCCCGCCGGTACACGATGCGCGACGTCGTGCAGCTGCGCGAGATCGCGCGACTCAGCGCCGAGGGGCTCAACCTCGAGGGCATCCGCCGCATCCTCGAACTCGAGAACCAGGTGAGCGCCCTCACGGCACGGGTGCGCGAACTCGAGGCGACGCTCGCCGATGAACTCCTCGCCCGCCCGGGCCGCCGCGTGTTCGCGGCGGGCGCCGAAGGCGACGTCATCTCGCTCCGCACCGGGGAGCGTGCCAAGAAGGCCAACCAACTCGTGGTCTGGCGGCCGTTCGGGCCGCGGGGCTGACATCCTCAATTCACATCTCTGACGGAGAAACCATGGCCAACATGCAAGGCGCCCCGACCTCGGGACAGCAGGAAGAGCAGAAGAGCGCCCTCGAGCAGTACGGCATCAACCTGACCGAGATCGCCAAGAGCGGCAAGCTCGACCCGGTGATCGGGCGCGATGCGGAGATCCGGCGCATCAGCCAGGTGCTGACCCGCCGCACCAAGAACAACCCCGTGCTGATCGGCGAGCCCGGCGTCGGCAAGACCGCCGTCGTCGAGGGCCTCGCCCAGCGCATCGTGGCCGGTGACGTCGCCGACTCACTGCGCGACAAGCAGCTCATCTCGCTCGACCTGGCGGCCCTGGTCGCCGGGGCCAAGTACCGCGGCGAATTCGAGGAGCGCCTCAAGGCCGTGCTCAAAGAGATCACGGACTCCGAGGGCCAGGTGATCACCTTCATCGACGAGTTGCACACACTGATGGGCGCGGGCGGCGGCGAAGGCTCCGTGGCGGCCGCCAACATGCTCAAGCCCATGCTGGCGCGCGGTGAACTGCGCCTGATCGGTGCGACCACGCTCAACGAGTACCGCGAATACATCGAGAAGGATGCCGCGCTCGAGCGCCGCTTCCAGCAGGTCTACGTGGGCGAGCCGAGTGTCGAAGACACGGTCGCGATCCTGCGCGGGCTCAAGGAGCGCTACGAGGCCCACCACAAGGTGACGATCGCCGACAGCGCGCTGGTGGCCGCGGCATCCCTGAGCAACCGCTACATCACGGCCCGGCAGCTGCCCGACAAGGCGATCGACCTGATCGACGAGGCGGCATCCCGGCTCAAGATGGAGATCGACTCGAGCCCGGTCGAGATCGACGAGCTGAAGCGCGCCGTCGACCGGCTGCGCATCGAAGAGCTCGCGCTCAAGAAGGAGAAGGACCAGGCCTCGAAGGTGCGCCTCGAGAAGCTGCGCGACGACATGCACGCCAAAGAGGCCCAGCTCGACGAGCTGCAGACCCGGTGGCAGGCCGAGAAGGCCGGGCTGCACAGCGTGGGCGACCTGAAGAGCAAGCTGAACGACGCCCGCATCGACCTCGACCGCGCGATGCGCGAGCAGCGCTACCAGGACGCGTCGAAGCTCAACTACGAGGTGATTCCCGGGATCGAGAAGCAGCTCGCCACGGCCGAGGCCGTCGAGCAGCAGGGTCCGCGCATGGTCAACGATCAGGTGACCGATGAAGACATCGCGGCCGTCGTCGCGGCGTGGACCGGCATCCCGGTCGCCAAGCTGCGCCAGGGCGAGACCGAGAAGCTCCTGCATCTCGAGAGCGAGCTCGGCAAGCGCCTCATCGGGCAGAAGACCGCGGTCCGCGCGGTCAGCGAGGCGGTCCGTCGCACCCGGGCCGGCATCTCGGACCCCGACCGGCCGACCGGCTCGTTCCTCTTCCTCGGGCCGACCGGCGTCGGCAAGACCGAGCTCGCCAAGGCGCTCGCCGCCTACCTGTTCGACGACGAGAAGGCCCTCGTGCGCATCGACATGAGCGAGTACGGCGAGAAGTTCTCGGTCTCGCGCCTGGTCGGCGCCCCTCCCGGCTATGTCGGGTACGAGCAGGGCGGGCAGCTGACCGAGGCGGTGCGCCGCCGGCCCTATTCGGTGATCCTGCTCGATGAGGTCGAGAAGGCGCATCCTGAGGTGTTCGACGTGCTGCTGCAGGTGCTCGACGATGGGCGCCTCACCGATGGGCAGGGGCGCACGGTCGACTTCAGGAACACCATCCTGGTGCTGACCAGCAACCTGGGCAGCCAGTTCCTGGTCGACCAGAACCTCGACTGGGAGCAGAAGACGCAGGCGGTCAACGACCTGGTGCGGCAGGCGTTCAAGCCGGAGTTCGTGAACCGCCTCGACGACATCGTGATCTTCTCGCCGCTCAGCGAAGAAGACCTCGGTCAGATCGTGTCGCTCTACATCGACCGGCTCGAGAAGCGGCTGGGCGAGCGACGGCTGCAGCTGGCGGTCACTCCGGATGCGCGCGCCTGGCTGGCCGAGCGCGGCTACGACCCGATCTACGGAGCGCGTCCGCTGCGCCGCCTCATGCAGCACGAGATCGACGACAAGCTGGCGCGCGCGCTGCTCGCCGGCGAGATCGAGGACGGCGACACGGTGATGGTCAACCTCAACGGAGACGAGCTCAGTGTTGTGCGGTTCGGGGCCGACGACTTCACGCCGCCGGTGTCGAGAGGGGGCGGCCCCGACGAGGGCGCCGCCGACAGCGAGATCGCCTGACTCAGGCTTCGTTCTTACGATCGATGCGGCGTCGGGCCACGAGAGAAACGCCCCCTGCGCCGAGGAGCAGCATCGCGAGGATGGCAAGCGGCCTGGCATCGACACCCGTCGCGGACAGCGTGGGGGCCGCCCCGCCGCCGGCCGGAATCGACGCCGGATCGAACGCGATCGTGAGCCGGGTTCGCACGAGGCCCGCCGAGAAGGTCGTGCCCGCCGGCGCGCCCGTCGCGACGAGGGCGGCCGCCGCCGCCGTCGTTCCGGCGGCGGTGACACTGCCCGCATCGGCCGTTCCGGAGATCGTCACCGAGGTGGTCGGGCCGGTGGCTCCCGCAGCACCGCCCGCGCCCGGGTTGCCCGGTCCGGGGCCGCCCGAGCCGTTGGCGCCACCTGGCCCGCCGGATCCTCCGGATCCGCCCGGGCCGCCGCCGATCGCGGGCCCCCCGTCTGCGATGGTCGTCCCGCCCGAGATTGTGAAGGTCGAGCCGAACGCGCCTCCGACGCCACCGGCACCCCCGACGCCGCCGTCTCCTCCGGGCCCGGTTCCGTCGCCCGGGTTGCCGCCGCCGGGTCCTCCTACGCCGCCGGTTCCACCTGACCCGCCGGCTCCGCCGCCGATGCCGGTGTCGCCCGACGCGGTCAGGGCGCCTCCGCTCATTGTGAGCGTCCCGGTTGCTGCCCCACCAGCGCCTCCGGCTCCGCCGGGGCCCCCGAGCCCACCGGACGAACCGGACGGGCCGAATGCGCCCGCTCCACCGGTGCCTCCGGTTCCTCCCGCGCCACCACCGATCCCGCTGCCAGCGGTGCCGCCCGAGGCCGTGAGGGTGCCAGACAGGACGATCACCGAGCCGGTGAACGCGCCGCCTGCGCCTCCTGCTCCGCCTGCGCCCCCGGCAACGGCGGGGTCGGCCGAACCGCTGCCGGTCATGCCGGCACCGCCCGGCCCTCCGCCGATCCCGGCACCGCCCTGACCGCCGGTGGCCGTGACCGTGGCACCGTCGACGATGAGGGTGCCGGCCATGTCGTGTCCGGCGGTTCCAGGGGCCGACGCCCCCACGCCGTCAGCTCCGGCTGCCCCGCCGATGCCGGCGCCGTCTTGCCCGTGGGCCACCAGGGCTCCGCCCGTCACGCTGCTGACGATCGTGAGGGAGGCCGACGGGTCGCTCAGATCGATCGCGGTACCCGGGCCTGTGATGTCGAGCGTGAATCCGGCGAGGTCGAGTTCGATCTGGTGCCCGGTCACGTCCAGGCCGGCCGCCGGTTGCGTGATCGAGGCAGACAGCCGGATGACGTCACCGCTGGATGATGCCGCGACGGCATTGACCAGACCGGTCCAGTCGCCGACGGTGACGGTGGCGGCTTGGGCCGGCGCGGCCCCGACGAGCGCCAGGGCGGCGGCGAAAGGGATGACGGCGGCGGCGATGCGACGCGTTCGGGTGCGAAGCATGGCACTCCTCATAGTTCGAATCCGCAAGCATTCTGTCGGATGTCGGGCGCTCGCGGAAGTGGGCTAGCCTGCCGCGTCCTTCTTCACGTCGTCGCGCGCGAGCAGTTCGTCTTTGACCTTCTTGCGAAGCACCTTGCCGATCAGCGACTTCGGCAGCTCGTCGACGAGGTAGACGTGCTTGGGCACCTTGTAGGCGGCCAGGTTCTCGCGGGCGTAGGCGCGCAAGGCGGTCGCATCGACGGTCTGACCCTCCTTGGCCACGACGGCCGCGACGACGCGCTCGCCGTCCCGGTCGTTGGGGATGCCGACGACCGCGACGTCGGCGACGCCGCTGAACCCGCGCAGGGCGTCCTCGACCTCGGTCGGCGAGACGTTGAACCCGCCTGTGATCACCAACTCCTTCATGCGGTCGACGATCTTGATGAAGCCGTCGTCGTCGATCGTGGCGATGTCGCCCGTGCGGTACCAGCCGTCGACGAAGGCCTCTGCCGTGGCATCCGGCTTCTTCCAGTAGCCGCTCATCACCTGCGGGCCTTTGGCGAGCAGCTCGCCGCGCTCACCGGTTGCCACTGTCTTCGTCGGGTCGTCAGGGTTCACGATCTTGATGTCTGTACCCGGCAGCGGCAGCCCGATGGTGCCCTGCCGACGGTTGTCGGCGACCGGGTTGGCGGTGAGCACCGGGCTGCATTCGCTGAGCCCGTAGCCCTCGACCAGGTAGCCCTTGGTCAGCCTCTCCCACGGGGTGATGACCGACTGCGAGAGCGGCATCGCGCCCGAGATCGCGATCTCGATGCCTTCGAGAGAGACGCCCTTCAGCTTGGCGGCCGCGGTCAGTCGCTCGTAGATCGGCGGAACGGCCGGGAGGAAGGTCGGCGGCCGCTTCTTGATCACCGGGAGCACCAGGTCGGGATCGAAGCGCGGGAAGAGCACGAGCCGCGCGCCCATGCTCATCGCGAAGGTGAGGCAGAGGGTCAGGCCGTAGGCGTGGAACAGCGGCAGCACGGCGTGCACGCTCGCGGTGCCGCGCTTGATGGTCGGAACCCAGGCGCGGGCCTGCGCGGCGTTCACGCCCAGGTTGAGGTGGCTGAGCGTCGCGCCCTTGGGGCTGCCGGTGGTACCGCTTGTGTACTGGATGACGGCGACATCCGTCGCCCCCGGCCCCGGCACGGAGGCCTTGATGCCCTCGTCGGCCAGCAGGTCCTCCCAGGCCACGGTGCCTGCGACCTTCATCGTGAGCTCGCTGCGCTGCTTGCGCGCCGCCGGGATCGGCAGTCTGAGCAGAAGACGCAGGCGGGCGGGCATGGCGCGGGTCATGTCGACCGAGACGATGTGATCGAGCTTCACGTCATCCGGAAAGGCCTGGAGGGTGGGAACCACCTTGTCCCAGACGATCGCGAACTTGGCGCCGTGCTCCTCGAACTGGTGGCGCATCTCGCGCGCGGTGTAGAGCGGGTTGTGCTCGATCACGATCGCGCCGAGCCGCAGGATCGCATAGAACGCGACGACGTGCTGCGGGCAGTTCGGCATGATCAGCGCCACCGGGTCGCCCTTGCGCAGCCCGAGCAGCCGAAGCCCTTCGGCCGCGCGGTCGATCTGCGCCCCGAGTTCGGCGTAGCTGGTCTCGCGGCCGAAGAACTCCAGGGCGACGTGATCGCCGAACTCGCGGACGCTCGAGGCGATCAGGTCGCTGAGCGATCCGGTCGGCAGCTCGATGTCATCCGGGACGCCAGGAGCGTACGACTTGATCCAGGGGCGCGGTGCTGCGGCTTCGGTCACAGGGTCAGCCTAAGTCGCAGAAATGCCGGTGGGGCTGTCGTATCGCGCGGACCTCGTTCGTAGAGAAGATGGATGCGGCCGCACCGGCCGCGCACGAGGAGGAGAAGATGACCGAATACCTGATCGCCTTCAACGACGAGTGGGTGGGCCAGCACACCCTCGAGGAGCTGCGGGCGAAGTCGCGGGTGCTGGGGCCGTTGATCGAGGAGATGACGGCGCGCGGCGTCCTGCTCTACACGGGCGGCCTCGCTCTCGACGCTCCTGTCTACAGCGTCGACGCGTCGACCGGCACCCCGGTCTTCACCGACGGACCGTACGTCGAATCCAAGGAGCACCTCGGAGGCATCGCAGTCATCGATGTGGACACCGAGGAGGAGGCGCGCATGTGGGCAGGCAGGATCGCGGCGGGCTGCGGCTGGCCGCAGGAGGTGCGGCCCTTCATGCCGCACTACGAACGGCCCGAGACGCCAGACGACCGCGGCGCTGACAGCTAGCGCGCCAGTTCTTCGCGGATGACGGAGACGAAGTTGTCGACGTCGTCTTCGGTGGTGTCGAATGCGCACATCCAGCGCACCTGGCCGAGGGCGCGATCCCAGTCGTAGAAACGCACGCGCTCGCGGATGCGGTCGGCCGCGTCGTTGGCCAGGATGCCGAACACGGCGTTGGCCTGCGTCGCCTGCGAGAACGACAGCCCGGTGATCGAGCCATCGGCGATGCCCGCCTCGAGGGCCGACCTCAGCCGCGTCGCCATCGCGTTGGCGTGGCCGGCCGAGCGCAGCCCCAGGCCGCCCTCGAACAATGCGAGCAACTGGGCGCTCATGAAACGCATCTTGGAGGCGAGCTGCATGCTCGTCTTGCGCAAGAAGATCAGGCCGTCGACGCGGCTCGGATCGATCACGACGATCGCCTCGGCGCCGAGCAGGCCGTTCTTGGTGCCGCCGAAGCTCAGGATGTCGACTCCGGCGTCGGCGGTGAAGGCCCGGAACGGCACCCCGAGGGCCGCGGCCGCGTTCCAGATGCGCGCCCCATCCATGTGGAGCGCCATGCCGTTCGCGTGCGCCCAGTCGGCGATCGCCTTCACCTCGGCGGGTGTGTACAGCGTGCCGAGCTCGGTCGTCTGGGTGATGCTCACCGCAAGAGGCTGCGCGCGGTGCTCGTCGCCCCAGCCCCACGCCTCGGTGGCGATGAGCTCGGGGGTGAGCTTGCCGTCTGGCGTCGGCACGGTGTAGAGCTTCAGCCCGGTCATCTTCTCGGGGGCACCGCCCTCATCCGTGTGGATGTGCGCCGTGCTGGTCGCGACGACCGCCCCCCAGCGGGGCAGCAGGCTGGTGAGGGCGACCACGTTCGCTCCCGTGCCGTTGAACACCGGGAAGACCTCGGCCTTCTCGCCGAACTCGACGCGCATCACCTCGTGCAGGCGCTCGGTGTAGAGGTCTTCGCCGTAGCTGATCTGGTGTCCGCCGTTGGCGTCGGCCAGCGCCGTGAGCACCTCGGGATGCACCCCGGCGTAGTTGTCCGATGCGAAGCCGCGGGAGTTGTGGTCGTGCAGGGAGGTCACGGATTCAGTCTCTCAGGCGGCGCCGGCTGCCGTGATCCCGCGGGTGCTCTCGATCACGTCGCCCATCTTCTTCGAGAGCGCCTCGTAGAACATCGAGAGTGGGAACTCGTCGTCAAGCACCGCATCGGTGTACCCCTTCGGCGCCCCGGCGAGAACCTCGTCGGGCAGCCCGCGCGCCCACACCGACGCCGGATTCGGGGTCAACGTGCCGCGCACCAACTCGTACGCCGCGAGCCAGTGCGCGGTCTTCGGCCGGTCGATGCTCTTCCAGTAGAGCTCGTTGATCGCGTCGGAGAGGGCGACCACGACGGCGGGCAGCGCATCCCAGTCGATGGTGAGCTGCGTATCCGTCCAGTGCAGCACGTCGTGCTGGTGCAGCCAGGCGAACAGCAGCTGACCGCCCGCGCCGTCGTAGTTGCGGACGCGGTTGCCGGTGAGCGGAAAGCGGAAGATCCGATCGAACACGATCGCGTGCAGCACCTGCTCGGCGCGGGCGCGGGTCTCGGGGTCGGCATCCTCGTCTGCGGCGAGTTTCACGCACTCGCGGAAGGCGGTGAGATCGCAGCGCAGCTCTTCGAGCGAGTAGAGGAAGTACGGCATCCGCTGCTTGATCATGAACGGGTCGAAGGGCAGGTCGCCGCGCATGTGGCTGCGGTCGTGGATGAGGTCCCACATCACGAAGGTCTCTTCGGCGAGGCGCTGCCCTTCTTCGCCGTCGGCGAGCAGCGCGAGATCGACCGGGGTCAGGTCGAGCTTGGTGATGTCGGCAGCGGCTTTCACCACGCGGCGGAAGCGCGCGGCCTCGCGGTCTTCGAACAGGGCGCCCCAGGTGAAGGCCGGGATGGTGCGCATCGCGACGGTCTCGGGGAACAGCACGGCCGAGTTGGTGTCGTAGCCCGGAGTGAAGTCGACCAGCCGGAGCGAGACGAAGAGCTTGTTCGTGTACCGCTCCTCGACGCCGGCGATGAGTTCTGGCCAGATCACCTCGACGAGCAGGGCCTCGACGTGCCGGTCGGGAGAGCCGTTCTGCGTGTACATCGGGAAGACCACGAGGTGGCGAAGGCCGTCGACCCGGTGCTCCTGCGGCTGGAACGCCTGCAGCGAGTCGAGGAAGTCGGGGATGCCGAAGCCCGCACTGCCGTCGTCCGGGGCGGCCCAGCGGTCGAAGTCGCCCGTCAGGGCGTCGAGGTACTCCGCGTCGTGCGGAAAGGCCGGTGCGAGCGCCCGGACATCGGCGACGAGCCGCGCGACCAGCGCAGCGGCCTCGGAGTGCACCGCGGCATCCGGGATGCTGCCGTCTTTCACTTGGAGCTCGGCCAGCGCGATCGCGGCGGCCTTCAGGTCGAGCCAGGCGGCGCTGGTCTCTGCGAGGGAGGCGTCTTCGACGACCTCGGGTTCTCCGACGATGGACGTGCGAGCGGACGTGATCGATCCTGTGCTGATGAGCGACATGGCGCCTCCTTTCCTGTCTTCGAGCCTACGGAGGGGCCGGATGCGAAGCACGGCGAATCACGCAGGAAAGCAGCGTGGATGGGCTGTCGCCGCACGGTTCTACAGTCCTGAGCCGTCGCTGCGCCGAGAATCGCGCGTGCAGGACGTGCAGGACGTGCAGGACGTGCAGGACGTGCAGGACGTGCAGGACTAGAGCTCGTGGGCCGCCAACCACGCTCGCAGGTCAGAGGTGAACTGCTCGGCGCGCTCGACGCTGGGCAGGTGCGCCGAATCGGGGAAGCGCAGGCCCTCGGCCTGGGGCAGTCCGGCCATCAGCAGCTCATAGCCCAGCTTCGACTCGGTGACGTCCAGGTCGCCGACGACCACGAGCGCCGGAACCGTGATCTCGTGCAGGCGGCTGATCGCCGGCGGGTCGAGGGGCTGGTCGAGACCGGCGAAGTCCCAGTGCGCCGCTCCCACGTTGAGCTCGATGGCGCGCCGCAGGAACTCCGGGTCGACGTCGTCGATGTCGCGGCTCGGGCCGAGATCCCAGAACGCGACCTCCGTGCGCACGACCGCGTCGATGTCTTCCAGGTCGGTCGCGGTCTTCATGTCGGCGAGCATCTCCAGCTCGCGGTCGGTGGCGCCGTCCTGCTCCTGGCCGCCCGGGGTCGAGCCGATCGTCACCAGGCCGGTGACCCGATCGGGAGCATCGAGCGCGGCGTCCAGCGCGATCCGCCCGCCGCGTGAGCAGCCGACCAGGCAGGCGGTGCCGGCTCCGGCGGCGTCGAGCACCGCGATCAGATCGTTGCGATCGGCGAACTCGACATCGTCGCCACGGGATTCGCCGTAGCCGCGGGTGTCGTAGCGGATCACGTAATGGTCGCGGGCGAGGTCGTCGAACTGCGGGTCCCACATGGCTCGGGTGGCGACGCCCGCGTGCACGAAGACGATGGCGGGCGCACCGGGCGTTCCCGCGACGTCGTAGCTGAGCCGTGCTCCTGGTACCTCGACGATGGGCACGGTTCCACGCTAGACCAGTCGCGGGCCCGGCAGAGCCTAGCCTGAGCACATGGTGGGCGTGCTGATCGGGTTCGCGATCATCGCCGCCGTCATCGCGGTCGGCTATCTCATCGGGCGGCTCGACCTGCTCGGCGAGCAGGCGCAGCACGTGCTGAGCCGCCTGGCCTTCTTCGTCCTGTCGCCCGCTCTGCTCTTCACGGTGCTGAGCGAAGCAGACGTGTCGCACCTGTTCTCGTCGCTCCTGCCCATTTCGGCGATCGCGGCCACCGTCAATATCGCGGTCTTCCTCGTCGTCTCGTTGCTGATCTGGCGGCGTCCGCTGCCCGACGCGACGGTCGGCGCGCTGGCCTCGGGCTACGTGAATGCGAACAACATCGGCCTGCCGGTCTCGGTGTACGTGCTGGGCGACGCCTCGAGTTCGGCTCCCGTCATCCTGCTGCAGCTGATCGTGCTCGCGCCGATCGCCCTGACGGTGCTCGACGTGTCGACCACCGGGCGCGTGTCGGTCGGGCGGATCCTGCTGCAGCCGGTGCGCAACCCGCTCATCATCGGATCGCTGCTGGGCGTGATCGTGGCTGTCACCCACCTGCAGCTGCCCGCTCCGGTGGTCGCGCCGCTCCAGCTGATCGGAGGCGCTGCGGTCCCGGTGATCCTGATCACCTTCGGCATGTCGTTGCACGGCAGCCGAGCGCTCGCTCCGGGCACAGAACGCCGCGACGTGCTGCTCGCCACGTCGCTGAAGCTCGCCGCGATGCCGGTCGTCGCCTGGGTGCTGGGCCAGTTCGTCTGGCACCTGCACGGTCACCGGCTGTTCGTGGTGGTGGTGCTCGCGGCGCTGCCGACCGCGCAGAACGTCTTCAACTACGCGCAGCGCTACGGGGTCGCAACGGTGCTGGCCCGCGACACCGTTCTGATCACGACCGCGCTCTCGATCGTGGTACTGGTGATCGTGGCGGCACTGCTCGCCTGAGCCCCGTGCTGCGGTCTCGCGCCTAGGCTGCGAGCGTGATCAAGTACCTCGGCTCGAAGCGCACCCTGGTGCCCGTGCTGGGGGCGATGGCCACGGCCGTCGACGCGAGCACCGCGGTCGATCTGTTCACGGGGACCACCCGCGTCGCCCAGGAGTTCAAGCGCCGCGGGATGACGGTCACGGCGAACGACATTGCGAGCTACAGCGAGGTGCTGAGCGACTGCTACATCGCGACGGATGCCGCGGCGGTCGACCTCGACGAGGTGAGCGAGCTGCTCGCGCTGCTGTCGGCGCTGCCCGGCCGGCCCGGATACTTCACCCGCACGTTCTGCGAGGAGTCCCGGTTCTTCCAGCCCAAGAACGGGGCGCGGGTTGACGCGATCCGCGACGTGCTCGAGTCGGACTTCCGAGACTCGCCGCTCTTCCCGATCCTGCTCACCAGCCTGATGCTGGCGGCCGATCGGGTGGATTCCACCGCGGGATTGCAGATGGCCTATCTCAAGGAGTGGGCGCCTCGGGCTCACCGCGACCTCGAACTGCGGGTGCCGCAGCTGCTGCCCGGTGCCGGCCTGACCGTGCGCGGCGACGCGCGGGAGGTGGTCGCCGCTCTGCCGCCGACCGACCTGATGTACCTGGATCCGCCCTACAACCAGCACCGCTACTTCACGAACTACCACGTCTGGGAGACCCTGATGCGATGGGATCGCCCCGAGCCGTACGGGGTTGCCCGCAAACGCATCGACAGCCGCGACGACGCGATGAAGAGCGTCTTCAACCGCAAGCGGCAGATGCCTGCGGCGTTCGCCGAACTGCTCGGTGCCGCCCGCGCCGGGACCGTGATCGTGTCGTACAACGACGAGTCGTGGATCACGCCCGAGCAGATGATGCGTGCCCTGCGCGACGGCGGGCGCGACGAGGTGCGACTGCTCGCCTTCGATGCCAAGCGCTATGTCGGGGCTCAGATCGGCATCCACAATGCGGCCGGCGCGAAGGTCGGCGAGGTGTCGCACCTGCGCAACACCGAGTACGTGTTCGTGGCCGGTGACGCCGATCGCGTGGAGGCCGCCTCCCGTGCGGCGATCCAGGAGCGCACACCGCTCTCGGCCTGAGACTCGGCTGGCGAGCGAAGCGAGCCGTTCGACGAAAGGGAATGCGGTCAGAAGATCATCGGCCGGTCGTCGTCGTCGATCTCGAGGTCGAGGTCGACGGTGACCGGCACGTGGTCGCTCGGGGCATCGCCCTTGCGCTCGTTGCGATGGATGGCGGCGCCGGTCACCCGGTCGGCGAACGAGTGGTTGCCGAGCACGAAGTCGATGCGCATGCCCTCGTTGCGCGGGAAGCGCAGCTGCTTGTAGTCCCAGAACGTGAAGCCCTCGGGTACCAGGGGTCGCACCACGTCGGTCAGTCCGACGGCCTCGAGCGCGGCGAACGCCTCGCGCTCGGGCGGCGAGATGTGGGTCGAGACTCCGGGCACGAACGTCGGGTCGCCGACATCCGAGTCGAGGGGCGCAATGTTGAAGTCGCCGGTCAGAGCGATCGGACTGTCAGGATGCGCCGCCATCCAGTCGCGGGTGGCATCCGTCAGCGCGCCCAACCAGTCCAGTTTGTAGTCGAAGTGCGGATCGCCGAGCGCCCGGCCGTTCGGAACATACAGGCTCCAGACCCGCACCCCGTTGACCGTCGCGGCGATCGCCCGGGCCTCGAGCGGCAGATCGGGGCCCTCCTCGCCCTTGAGGAAGCCGGGCATGCCGTCGAATCCGATCTGCACGTCATCCATCGGGTAGCGGCTGGCGATCGCGACGCCGTTCCACTGGTTGAGCCCGTGCAGCTGCACCTCGTAGCCGGCCTCGCCGAACTCGTCCATCGGGAACTGCGCCTCTGTGCATTTGATCTCTTGCATGGCGAGCACGTCGACCTCTTCGCGGCCCAGCCAGTCGACGATGCGGCCGACCCGGCTGCGGACGGAATTGACGTTCCAGGTGGCGATGCGCATGGCATCCAAACTACTGCGACCCCCTGGCACGACCGGCGCCGTACGAGCCGCTGAACAGACGGGTCCTCCCCCGAATGGGAGCCTGTCGCGGCCCCCGAGAGCTCCGTAACCTGGGATGCGGTGACCCCCGACACTGGAGTACCGGACCGCATCCCCCGGCTGTCTCGTCGAGCGATCGTGCTCGGCGCCGTCGGCGTGCTCGTCGCGGGATCAGCTGTCGCCGCCGTCGGGTTCTTCGGCGCCCCGGCTCCGGCCACGACCCTGTCGCCACAGGCCGTCACTCCGCAGAGCAGTCAACTCGGCACCCTGCCTTTGCACGATGAGAAGCCGATGCGGGCCATCGGCAAGGGCGTCGCGGCCCCGTAGTCTGGTGTCTGTGACGGACGCGCGCGGTCGGCTGATCGACTACATCACCGGCGAAGCCGTCTTTCACGGGGACTTCACGCTCACCAGCGGCAAGAAGGCGAGCTACTACATCGACCTGCGCAAGGTGAGCCTCGACCACCGGGTCGCGCCGTTGATCGGCGAGGTCATGACCGACATCATCGACGGCATTCCGAACGTGGATGCCGTCGGCGGCCTGACGATGGGCGCCACCCGATCGCGGCCGCGGTGCTGCATCAGGGCGCAGCGCGCGGCCGAAGCTATGACGCCTTCGTCGTGCGCAAGGAGCCCAAGGATCACGGCCGCGGCAAGCAGGTCGAGGGCCCCGATCTCGCGGGCAAGCGCGTCGTCGTGCTCGAAGACACCTCGACAACGGGCGGCTCGCCCCTGAAGGCGGCGGAAGCGCTCGAGAAGGTCGGAGCCATCGTCGTCGGCGTGGCCGTCGTCGTGGATCGCGGCACCGGCGCGCAGCAGGTCATCGAGGCCGCGGGATATCCGTACTACGCGGCGATCGGACTTGCCGACCTGGGCCTGGATCCGCAGTGAGCGACGGATTCGACTGGGGACTGCGCCCCGGCGGCGCCGCCGACGAGCCGGAACGGGAACCGGAGCCGGCCGCCCCCGCGCCCGCGCCCGAGCCAGCCGCGCCGGAGCCGGCTGTGCCCGCGCCAGCCGCGCCCGGGCCTGTGCCAGCCGCGCCTGAGCCCGTGCCAGCCGCGCCCGGGCCCGTGCCAGCCGCGCCCGTTGCCCCCGCGCCGCCCGCCCCCTGGGAGTCGGGCGCGACACAGTTGATGCCGCAGCCCGATCCGCAGGAGTTCGGCGCCGGCCTCCTCCCCAGCGATGTCACGGCTCCCGCGACCGAGTTGCTCGGGTCCGACCCGATCCCCTCGGGCGAGCCGGATTCGGCGCTGGACGCGCTCTTCGGCGAGACCCAGTTCCGCGAGTACGAGACCGGCGTCCTGCTCTCGGACGAGAGCCCGTTCGCCGCACGAGCGGCGCAGGCCGAGCCGGGATCGCCGGATGGGCCGGCCGCGCGCGCCGGAGTCTCCCGTTCCCAGAAGATCCTGCTGTCGGTGGCAGGAGGTCTGGTCGCGGTGCTGGCCCTCATCGCCCTGTTCTTCGTGGGGACTCGCCTGCCGGCCCTGTTCGCGCACAAGGCGCCGGTCGTCCTCTCGACCCCGTCGGCGTCACCGACCCCCACGTCGACCGCCAAGCCGGTCGGACCGGTCGCCAACGGCATCCATCCCTGGAACGCGCTGCTCGGCGGTGAGTGCCTCGACCCGTACACGAACCCGTGGGCCGAGAAGTTCACGGTCGTCGACTGCGCGGCGCCGCATCCGGCGCAGATGGTGTTCCGCGGCACATTCGACACCAAGACCGACCCGGCGTTCCCCGGTGCCGAGAAGCTGCAGGCCCAGATCTCGCTGCTCTGCGCCGCACCGGGCGTGATCAACCTGGCCGCAGCGGGGGCGTACAACGACGTCCAGCTTCAGGGCAGTTACCCGGTCAACGACGCCGAGTGGGCGGCGGGCGAGCACGACTACTTCTGCTTCGTGAGCCGCAGCTCGAAGCAGCCATTGACCGGCAGCGTGGCGGTGGCGCCGGTCGCTCCGGCCAGCCCGGCGCCGTAGCCGGGACGACCCAGCCGGGACGACCCAGCCGGGACGACCCAGCCGCCACACCCCGGCGGCTACGACCCGGCCGCTGCGACCGGGCCGCTACGGCCCCTCGGCGAACTCGGTCTCGGCCGGGGTGGCATCCACCAGTTCGTAGACGCCGTTCAGCACCTCGTCGGGTCGGAACGGATAGCGCTCGATCTCGACCTGATCGCTGATGCCGGTGAGCACCAGCACGGTGTGCAGGCCGGCCTCGATGCCCGCGACGATGTCGGTGTCCATCCGGTCGCCGATCATCGCGGTGTTCTCGCTGTGGGCGCCGATCTTGTTCATCGCCGAGCGGAACATCATCGGGTTCGGCTTGCCCACCACGTACGGCTCCTTGCCGGTGGCCTTCGTGATCAGGGCCGAGATCGCTCCGGTGGCAGGCAGCACCCCGTCGGCGCTCGGGCCGGTCGCGTCGGGGTTGGTGGCGATGAACCGCGCCCCGTCGTTGATGAACCGGATCGCCTTGGTGATCGCCTCGAACGAGTAGTTGCGCGTCTCGCCGACGACCACGTAGTCGGGGTCCACCTCGGTGAGGATGAAGCCGACCTCGTGCAGCGCATTGGTGAGCCCGGATTCCCCGATCACGAAGGCGGTGCCGCCCGGGATCTGCGATGCGCAGAAGTCGGCCGTGGCCAGGGCGCTCGTCCAGATCGCCTTCTCGGGCACGTCGAGCCCCGAGGCGCGCAGCCGGGCGGCCAGGTCGCGCGGGGTGAAGATCGAGTTGTTGGTCAGCACCAGGAACGGGGTGCCGGCGTCACTCCACTGCCGGATCAGGTCTTGCGCCCCGGGAAGCGCGGTGCTCTCGTGCACGAGCACGCCATCCATGTCGGTCAGCCAGCACTCGATGTCGCCTCGAGTGCGCACGGGGGCGCGGTCGCTCATGGAGTCAGGATATCGACGCACCCGGCGGTCGCCCGTGCCGCCGGACGGCCCGGGTGGCGAGGATCCGTTGGACGCCGAGGGTCAGGGCGCCCCCGACGACGATCGCCACCAGGTTGATGCCCAATTGGCTGGCCGCGCCCGCCGCTTCGTTCGGGACCCCGTAGGCGATCGCCAGTCCGGCATTGGCGGCCGCGGGGATGGTCGTGACCGAGATGAGCACCCCGACCAGCGCGCCCGACTTCGCGGTCGAGAGCGACAGCATCCCGGCCACGCCCGCGAGCGAGGCCACGATCCACGAGATGGCGTCCGGCCGCCAGATGAACGAGGTGAGGGGGCGGGCGGCCAGCAGCTGCTCGCGGCCGGCAAGACCGAGTGCGGCCAGCGCCCACGAGAACAGGATCGTGACGGTGAGAGCGACCGCGAAGCCGATCAGCAGGGTCAGCACGGCGCGCCCGATCACGCGGGGCCGGCCCCGGATGATGCCGACGCAGAGCGCCGCGAGCGGCCCGAACTCCGGCCCGACCACCATCGCGCCGACGATCAGGATGGGCTGGTCGAGCAGGATGCCGAGCGCCGCGATCATCGCCGCCACCGAGATGAACACCAGGAAGGTGGGCGAGAGCCGGGTCTCTTCGCCCGAGCGCTGCTCCAGCTGCTCCCAGATCACCGACTCCGAGCCGTCGCCCGGCACCAGCAGCTCGGCGCGATCCGCGGCGGCCGAGAGCGTGACGGCCACCTCGTCGAGAGCGATGGCCCCGCGCTCCACGAGTCCGGTCGTCTCGAGCCGTTCGACCAGGGCACTTGCCGACTCGCGGACGACGTCGCAGATCACGACATCGCCCGGGGGCGAGACCGCCGCGCCGCGGTGCAGCACGAGGTTGGCGGTGCCGGGGTCGCTCTCCAACTGCTGCACGATGCGGTCGGTGAGGTCGGGCGGTGAGATCAGGCGCAGGTGCATCATGGGGCGGCTCCGGGGTCGAGGGAGGCGACGCGCGCCTCGGGCAGGCGGGTGCGCATGATCGCCACGGCATCCGGGCTCTCGTCGACGAGCAGGAAGCGGCGACCGAGCGCCTGGGCGACCGCGCCGGTGGTGCCCGATCCGGCGAAGAAGTCGAGCACGCGGTCGCCGGGCGCGCTCGAGGCCTGCACGATGCGACGCAGAACGCCCTCCGGCTTCTGGGTGGCGTAGCCGGTGCGCTCGGATCCGTTGGTCGAGACGATGGTGTGCCACCAGACGTCGGTGGGCAGTTTGCCGCGCGCGACCTTCTCGGGCGTGACCAGCCCGGGCGCCATGTAGGGCTCGCGGTCGACCGCCTCGCTGTCGAAGTAGTAGCTGTCGGGATTCTTCACATAGACCAGGATCGTGTCGTGCTTGGCGGGCCAGCGCCGCGTGCTCTTCGCCCCGTAGTCGTACGCCCAGATCAGCTCGTTGAGAAAGCTGTCGCGGCCGAACAGCGCGTCGAGGGCGACCTTGGCGTAGTGCGCCTCGCGGTAGTCCAGGTGCAGGTAGAGCGTTCCCTGCTCATCGAGCAGACGCCACGCCTCGGCCAGGCGGGGCTCGAGAAAAGCCCAGTAGTCGTCGAAGCGGTCGTCGTAGCGCGACAGCATGCCCTTGACGGTGTCGTAGTTGTTGCCGCCGAATCCCTGGCGGGCGCCCTCCGGGGCCCGGGTGGTGCTGACCGACTGCCTGCGCTGCACGCGCCCGGTGTTGAAGGGCGGGTCCAGGTAGATCAGGCGGAACGCGGCATCCGGCAGCAGGGCCGCGACCGCGAGGTTGTCGCCGAGCACGATCGTGTCGGGAGCGTCGGGGTGCCAGATTGCGTCAACATCGGAAGCTGCTCCGCCTGGGCGGTGGGACGACATGGCCCGAACTTAACAGGCTTCGCGCACTTAACCGGCTTTGCGGGCCCCTCGGGGTCGCATCCGCCGTGCGCGGGATCATCTGCGCACGACCTGAGACGATCCGGGGTTCAGGTGGTGCAGCGGCGCGGTGGTGTGCACGCGCCCAGTCGGAGAGATCCAGTCGATGACGCCGCCGCCGCGCTGACTCATGGCCCAGCTGGTGTGGTGCTTCAACTGGTGATGACTTCGACAGAGATGAGCCAGGTTGTCGATGCCGGTGACGCCGCCGTGCTGCCAATCAGTGGTGTGGTCGATGTCGCATGAGGCGGCCCGGCGCTCGCAGCCGACCATGCGGCAGGTGCCGTCTCGAAGCCGCAGAGCCCTGCGCAGTTCGGCCGGAACGGCGTAGCGGTCGCGCCCGACCGACAACACCGCTCCGGTCTCGGGGTGGGTGAGCAGCCTGGTGAAACCGGGGGCGTTGCCCGCGAGCCGCCGAGCAGTTTCGGCGTCGATCGGGCCGTAGCCTTCCAGGTGTGCGGGCTCATCGCTGCCGAGCAGGGTGAGCACCGGCACGGTGACGAGGATCTGCGCCCGGATACCGGATGCCTGCCCAGAGAGCCCCGCGCCCTCGAGCGCGAGTTCCGCGAACGCGTCGGTGCGCAGCTGCGCGAACGACCGACGTTCGTTCGGAGACCGGCGTGCCGCCGCGATCCTGTCAAGGCGGTCGTCGATGCTGATGGCCTGCTCGGCCGGCAGGTAGGCCGTGAGCCACGCCATGCCGTCGCGTGCGGCGTCGACGGCTACGCTGCGCCGTTCGAACGCGGATTGCTGCCGCGTCGCGAGCGATTCAGGATGCGCCAGCTCGCGCTGCCGCCGGGCGACTCGGGCGAAAGGGCCCACCCCGAGCGCCGTGGCCTGCGGCAGGAGCGCGGCGGTGAACGACGTGCGCGCCTCGGGCGGCAGCGACCAGGCCTGATCGATCAGCACGGCCGCGTGCCGGTAGCTCATGCGGCCCGTGCGGAGCACCTCCAAGGCGGCCGGGATCTCGTTGACCAGCGTCTCGCTCTCGAGAGCGAGGCGGTTCGCTTCGCGCTCGGAGATGTGCAGGGCCGCCCCCAACTCGGAAGCCAGTACGCGCCGCGCCACCTTCGCGTCATTCCACCCGTGGCGAGCAGAGGTGCGACCGAGGTCTTCGGAGGCTTCGATCCACGTGCGGGCGCCGTCGATGAGCTCGGCACGAGTGGCCGTCAGGCTCGAGATCAGGCGCTCGATGGCGACGACGGCGTCGATCAGATCGCCGCGCGCGTCGTCCATGCGACCCCGCAGCGCCAGAGGCGACCCGACTCCGTTCTCCATGTCTTCATCGCATCAGCCGCCCCCGACATCCGAGGACCAAAAGCCCCCCTGAACAGGGCTTACTGTGGAAAGTCGGGCGAAAGAATCTCGGTGGAGGAAGGGACGGGCCGCTACAGGGTGACGTCAGCGCGGTTGAACGGGTTGTAGGGGATCTCGCCGGTCGCGATCCGGCGGTTCAGTTCCGTCAGCCGCCGCACCAGTTCGTCGCCGTCCTGGGCGATGGATGCCGGCCACCCGTATGCGGCGGCGACCGCGACGTCGAGCTTGCGGTGCAGCTCGCGAAGGTCGGCGAAGCCGCCATCGTCCATCAGGTTGTAGAGCTTGGTCAGGCCGATGTCGTGCTCGGCGCAGAGGGCCGTGCGACGCGCGTAGAGGGCGGCGGATGCTGCGGCGATCGTCTCCCGGGCGGCCTCGGTGGCATCGGGCCACGGGAATGTCTCGAAGACGGTGCTGGGCGTGTAGCGGAGGCGCGTCTCGAGTGTGGAAGACCGCGACCATGCCCAGGCGTCGTGCGCGCGCGACAGGAGGACACCCAACGAGTAGTCGTCGTCGAACGCGAACACATTGGTGGCATCGCTGGCCATGGCGACGGGTGCGACGGCGGCGATGAACATGCGCTTGCCGTGGCGTCCCACGGCGAAATACCTCCGAAGGCCGCTGATGGCTGCCCGCATTTCACCACGAGGTCGACCGAACTGCCACCACTTGGATCGGAACCCCGTGTCGGCGCTCCGGTCACGTTCAGGCTTGACGCGCTCTCGGACCACCTTCATCGCCTCCGGGTACTTGGAAGCGGCCTCCAACGGCAGCACGTTGAAATCGATGACCCACCGGCGCGGAGCCTGACGCGGGTCGTCGGCGATGTCTTCGCTGTCGAGGTAGGGGCGGACCACCGCAGAGTAGTCGGCGTCCTGAGAGGCGAGCATCTTCCGCGCCGCGGATTCATCGAGAACGAATCCGCGGCCGACGGGGATCGGCCCCTGGAAGCAGTGGCCGCGATTTGCTCCGAGAGCCTGTGGCCGCCAGTCGTCGGGCGACCCGGGTTTGAGTGAGGATGTGATCCCCGTAACGGTGGAGCCGTCAAGGTCGAAGGCCCCGGGCGCGCTGACTGGTGACTTCACCCAGTTCACGATGCTGACATGAACCTTGGCGTCGCCGGGCCAGCGTTCTGTTGATACCGCGTCGGTGATCACGCCGCCGTTCTCCACGAGGTAGTCGAGTGAGGCTGAGCGTGCTCGGTTCTGCGAGATCGAGTTGGTCCCGACCAGTCCGGCCCGCTGACCGGGCTTGAGCTGATCGTTTGCCTTACGGAACCAGTAGACGCACAGATCCTTGATCCCCACGCGGAAGTGCTCGTCGAGCCATCCGACATAGTCGTCGCCCAGGCTCTTGCGCAACAACTGAGAACCGAGGAACGGCGGGTTGCCGATGATCGCATCCACCTCGGGCCATGGCGACTTGAGCGCATCCGCAGACCGGAGGTTGGTGAGGCTGACCAGCGGCAGCACCGGCTCGGCGGGGCCGTAGCGATCGACCATCTGGCGGTGGCCCATCCAGAGCGTCACGCGCGCAATCAGCACGGCGATGTTCTCGATGTCGATGCCGTAGACGTTCGTGATCGGGTAGTACACCCCATCGAGTGCGGGGATCGGGTGTCCGGCCGCCGCCGAGAAGTCGGCGACGCGCTGCTTGAGCTCGTGCTCGAGCCCGCGCAGCTCGCGGTAGGCGACATAGAGGAAGTTTCCGCAGCCGCACGCCGGATCCAGTACGCGGAAGGCGCACAACTCATCCAGCAGGGCGCGTGCCTCGGCGGCGGATGCCGTGGTGTCGATGCGCTCGCGCCACGGCCGCACGATGGTCGGCACGACGATCTTGAGGATGTCGGCCTCGTGCGTGTAGTGCGCACCGAGGCGCTCGCGGCGCTCCTCACCGAGCACGCCCTCCATCAGCGAGCCGAAGATCGTGGGATCGACTGAGCGCCAATCGAATTCCGCCGCCTGCTTCAGGTGCAGCAGCTCGCTCCGGTCGAGGTAGACCTTGGCCGGCTTGGCGAAGAGTTCGCCGTTGACGTACCGGGTGCCGGCGTAGCGGCCGTGACGGTTCTGGTCGCCTTTCTGATTCAGCAGCTCGAACAGGTAGCCGATATCTCGTGCCGAGTCGGGCTGCGCCTGGGTGAGCAGTTCGTTGACCGTGGACTGCAGGGGGTAGGAATCGAGCATCCCCAGGTCTTCGGCGAAGAGGCACCAGACGATCTGCATGGTGAAGCGCTGGATCTCGTCGATCGGGGCGGCGGCACGATCTGCGAGCGAGGTGTAGAGCTGGGCGACGTGGCTGACCGCCTCGGTCGTCAGGGAGCGCCGGTGCTCGGCGAAGACCGGCTCGGTGTTCGGGGACTGCAGAAAGAGCAGGGCGTCGTAGCGATCCGGAAGCTCGTCGAGCGAGAACGTCGCACGCGGCTCGGTCGGGAACCTGCCCGGTTCCCACACCTCGAACTCACGGAAGTTGCAGAGCACGACCCATCGCGCAGCCGGGATGCCGTTGGCTGGATCGGACGACTCCTGCCAGTACCGCTGCCGCTGGTCCTGAGCCTTCAGCAGCGGGACGCCCGGTGCCTTCATCTCGAAGATCACGACGCTCGGCCAGTGCAGGTCCATGAAACCCGACGACGATGTGAAGTCCTCGAAGAGAGCCCCGACCTCCTGGCGGGTCGAGCCGTAGCACTCGAACAGCTGGTTCAGGAACGTCTGCGCCTCGGCGCGCTCTGACCCGGTGTAACTGCGCCACCGGGCGACGAACGCACCGAGGGCATCCTGGATCTCGGGACCGCTGAGCACGGTCAGATCAGCCGCAGCGAGTCACCGGCGTAGTACGTGTCGTGCATGAGCCTCTTGTGGATGCGCTGCAGATCGGCGAGTGCCTCTTGCAGGGCGAGCTCGACGTTGGGGTTGCCGCCGCTCTTGCGTGATCGCTCGATCGCCTTCTTCGAGCGCGCGATGGTGTGCTCGAGGTTGAGCAGCACGTCGCTGACCTCGCCCATCGCAGACTCGCGAGCGATCTGCTCGGGGCTGCGGGGATCATTGCTGGCGGGATTGCTCACCATGCTCCTCGGCTCGGTTGTCGTTCAGTCTATGACCGGCATCCGACGGCCGGACGGAGCCTGGGTCACCTTCTGATCGATGGTTACTGTGAGACCTGTGGACGACACGACCGACCCCGAACCGACCCTCGCGGTCGGCGTCGGCCCGTGGCCCGGCGGGCCGGATGCCTGGCCCGCCGACCCGCGCTACGACCGCGAGCTGCTGGCCAACGGCGACGCGCGCAATGTCGTCGACCGCTTCCGCTACTGGACGGTCGAGGCCATCGTCGCCGAGCTCGACACCCACCGGCACGGCTTCTCGGTCGCCATCGAGAACTGGCAGCACGACATGAACATCGGGTCGATCGTGCGCACCGCCAATGCCTTCCTGGCCGAGACGGTGCACATCGTCGGGCGCAAGCGCTGGAACAAGCGCGGCGCCATGGTGACCGACCGCTACCAGCACATCGTGCATCACGACTCGATCGCCGAGCTGGTCGCCTTCGCGCGAGAGACCGACCGGGCCATCGTCGCCGTCGACAACGTGCCGGGGTCTGTCGAGGTGGGGGGATTCGGATTTCCGGAGCGCTGCATCCTGCTGTTCGGCCAGGAGGGCCCGGGCCTGACGCCCGAAGCGCTGGATGCCGCGGATGCGGTGGTCGAGATCCGGCAGTTCGGCTCGACCCGTTCCATCAACGCGGCGGCGGCCGCCGCGATCGTGATGCACCAGTGGATCGAGCAGTGGGGTTCTGTGGATCGCTAGGACGCGCGGGTGGGTCCGATACGATGGGGTGCAATCCCGTCGAATCCCCAGGGAGTCAGCCATGCCCGCGATCGTTCTCATCGGCGCCCAGTGGGGCGATGAAGGCAAGGGCAAGGCCACCGACCTGCTCGGCAGCCGCGTCGACTACGTCGTCAAGTTCAACGGCGGCAACAATGCCGGGCACACCGTCGTCATCGGTGACGAGAAGTACGCGCTGCACCTGCTGCCGTCCGGCATCCTGACGCCCGGGGTGACGCCGGTGATCGCGAACGGCGTCGTGATCGACATCGACGTGCTCTTCGAGGAGCTCGACGGGTTGATCGCCCGCGGAGTCGACGTGACGAAGCTGCTGGTCAGCGCCAACGCGCACGTGATCACGCAGTACCACCGCACGCTCGACAAGGTCACCGAGCGCTTTCTCGGCAGCAGGCAGATCGGCACGACCGGGCGCGGCATCGGGCCGGCGTACGCCGACAAGATCAACCGGGTGGGCATCCGCATCCAGGATCTGTTCGACGCGAACATCCTGCGGCAGAAGGTCGAGGGCGCGCTCGACCAGAAGAACCACCTGCTGGTCAAGGTCTACAACCGCCGCGCCATCTCGGTCGACGAGGTGGTGGGCGAGCTGCTGAGCTACGCAGACCGGCTCGCGCCGATGGTCGCCGACACCGGCCTGGTGCTCAACCAGGCGCTCGACGCGGGCAAGACCGTGCTCTTCGAAGGCGGTCAGGCCACGATGCTGGATGTCGACCACGGCACCTACCCGTTCGTCACGTCGTCGAACGCCACAAGCGGCGGCGCCGCGACCGGCTCGGGCGTCGCGCCGAACCGCTTCGACCGCGTGATCGGGATCGTGAAGGCGTACACGACGCGGGTCGGGTCTGGTCCGTTCCCGACCGAGTTGTTCGACGAGTCGGGCGAGTTCCTGCGCGCCAACGGGTTCGAGTTCGGCACGACGACCGGCCGGCCGCGCCGCTGCGGCTGGTACGACGCGCCGATCGCGCGCTACGCGGCCCGCATCAACGGGATCACCGACTTCGTGCTCACCAAGCTCGACGTGCTGACCGGGCTCGAGACGATCCCGGTCTGCGTGGCCTACGACGTGCGCGGCGTGCGGGTCGACGAGGTTCCGGTGAACCAGAGCGACTTCCACCACGCGGTGCCGATCTACGAGGAGTTCCCCGGCTGGTCCGAGGACATCACGGGCGTCACCTCCTTCGACGAGCTGCCGAAGAACGCCCGCGACTACGTGCTCGCGGTGGAGGCGATGAGCGGTTCGCGCATCTCGGCGATCGGAGTCGGCCCCGGCCGCGACGCGATCGTCGTGCGGCACGACCTGCTCGGCTGAGCGGCTTCTTGCCTGAGTGCCCGAGAGTACGCACTTCATCCGTACTCTCGAGTTCGAAAGTACGGATATCCGCGTACTTTCGCGGTGGGGATCAGGCGTGCGAGCCGGCGGCGGCGAAGATCTGCAGCGCGAGGTAGGCGCCCAGGCCTCCGAACACCAGCAGGATGCCGAGGCTCAGGGCCCAGTCGCGCGCGGTCGGCCGGATCGGGGCTGCGTTCGGATTCGAACCCAGGTGCTCGGCATCCTGATCGGCGGCCTGAAGCCCCGGGTACGGCTGGTTGCGCTCGCCGGCTTGGGTGAAGCTGTAGAGCGAGCGGTGCCCGGTCTCGCGACTGACGAACTTCGTGCCGTCGGCGTTCGTGGCGCCGAGGAAGAAGGCCTGCGGATCGGCGCGCAGCTCGAGCACCAGCGGCACGGCTCCCATGATGATGAACATCACGGCGAGCAGGTCGAAGACGATGCCATCCACGCCCGACGCGATGCCGGAGCCGGCGAAGGCCAGGCCGAGCCCGATGAAGAGGATCGGCCACGCCCACGAGACCAGCGGCGTGCCGAAGCCGCCTGCCGCGATGACTCCGATGCCGACGGCGATCAGGCCGCCGAAGATCGACAGCGGCGCCGACCAGGTCACGACATCGGAGCACTGGGTCTGGATGACATAGGGGCCGCCCGAGGCGCAGAACCCGCCGAGCCCCATCACGATGCTGGCGCCGACCGCGAGCAGTGTGAAGCAGAAAGTGAACAGCAGCCAGGATGCGGCAGAGCCGATGTACTTCCAGAGGGGGCTGGACAGTCGGGGCATGGCGACACCGTAGCGGATGCCAGGATGGAACGGTGCCCGCCATCCGCCCCGCCCGCGAGCCGCTGGCCGGCCGCTTCATCCGGCTCGAGCCGTTCCGGCTCGACCACCTGCCCGCGCTGTGGAACGCCCTGGGGCGCCCCGAGGTCTTCGCGGGCGGATACGGCGGCGGGCCCGAGGGGCTTCCGAGGGATGAGGCGGCGTTCCTCGAATGGGCGCCCGACTACTTTCCGCACACCCGCGGCAACACCTACGTGGCGGTCGTGCAGGGCGGACCCCACGACGGCGAGGTGGTCGGGGCATCCAGCCTCGCCGATTTCGACGAGGTGAGGGAGCACGCGCACATCGGCTGGACCGCTTGGGACCCTCGGGTCTGGGCGACCCAGGTGAACCCCGAGGCCAAGCTGCTCATGCTCGGCCTGGCCTTCGACCACGGGTACGGCCGGGTCAAGATCCAGGCCGACGACCTCAACGCCCGCTCGAAGGCGGCGATCGCCAAGATCGGAGCGACGTTCGAGGGGGTGACCCGCCGAGACAGCAGGCGGGCGAACGGCACGTGGCGCGACTCGGCCGTCTTCTCGGTGGTGATCGAGGAGTGGCCTGCTGTGAAGGCGCGGCTCGACGCGCGACTGGACGGTTTTGGCGGCCGCCCGGTGGAGTTCCGCAGCATCTAGGCTCGATCCATGAGCGATCGACCGGCACCGGATGATGCGGCGACCGAGGCGGCTGCCGAGTTGGCCGCGATCCGCCTCAGCATCGACAACATCGATGCGGCCCTCGTGCACATGCTCGCCGAGCGCTTCAAGTTCACGCAGAAGGTCGGCCGGCTGAAGGCGGCGAGCGGGATGCCTCCGTCCGACCCGGAGCGCGAACGCGTGCAGATCGCGCGATTGCGCCAGATCGCGTTGGAGGCCCAGCTCGATCCGGCCTTCGCCGAGAAGTGGTTCAACTTCGTGGTGGCCGAGGTCATCCACCATCACGAGCAACTGGCCACCGGCGCCATCGCCGCGGCACCCGCGTCGGCACCGGTACCGACCCGCGACGACGACGCGTCGTGAGCTGGGATCCCCGGCGCCTGCCCTCAGCGGCGGGCCGAACCTTCGTGGTGACGGGCGGCAACGCGGGGATCGGCTACTTCACGTCCGAGCAGTTGGCCTCGACGGGCGCGCGCGTCATCCTGGCCTCGCGGTCGGCCGACAAGGCGGAGCGGGCGATCGCATCGATCCGTGAGCACGTGCCGGGCGCCTCCGTGCAGTTCGTGACCCTCGACCTGAGCTCGCTGTCGTCGGTGGCGGACGCGGCGCAGCAGCTGGGCTCGCTCGGACCGCTCGACGGCCTGATCAACAACGCCGGCCTGGTCAGCCCCCCGACCCGGCGCGCCACGACCGAAGACGGTCACGAGATCGTCGTCGGCAGCAACTTCTTCGGACACTTCGCGCTCACCGCGCTGCTCTGGCCTGCGATGACGGCGACGGCCCGGGTGGTCGGACTCGGCAGCATGGCGACCCGGATGGTGCGCCTCGACCCGGAGGACCTGCTCAGCGAGCGCCGCTACCGCCCGTTCCGCGCGTACGGGCTCTCGAAGCACGCGGTGCACGGATTCGCCTTCGAGCTCGACCGCCGCATCCGTGCCGCAGGCGAGCACCGGCTGTCCTTGCTTGCGCACCCGGGGTTCTCGGTGGACGGGCTCTCGGAGCGCCGCCCGGGCATCAACGAGATCTCGCTCGGCAGGCGGCTGCGCGACGGTGTGCTCTCGCTCGCGGCGCAGGGCAAGCACCAGGGGGCGTGGCCGACCGTGCGTGCCGCCCTGGACCCGGATGCTGCGAGCGGCCAGTTCTACGGCCCCGCTCGCTCGATGTCCGGTCCCCCGGTCGTGATGGCGCCCGTGGTCTCGAGCGCCACCCCGGAGTTCGGGGCTCACCTCTGGGCGCTCGCCGAGCAACGCACGGGCGTGACCTTCGAGGTCTGACCGCGCGCCGCCCCGGTCAGGTCTGCATCCGTGAGCTCAATCCAGAGGCGCACGAGCGCCGGTCGCGCCGGTGCGGTGCAGGATCTCCAGGGCGAGGATTCCGAGTGCGGCGGCGATCGCGGCGGTCGGCGCCACCTCGACGGCTGAGCCGAGCGAGAAGAAGTCCGCGCTCAGCGGCACGAGCACGACGAGCACCAGCCCGACGGCGAGGGCGAGCAGCAGCAGAACCCGCCGCACGTCGAGCGGTCGCAGCAGGATGCCGAGCAGCCAGATCCCGACCGTGGTCAACGCCAGTACGACCGTGGTCGAGGTGCCTGCACTGCCCGTTCCGGTCAGGTGGGAGTGCACCGCGACGCCCAGCACGACGAGGGCGATGACCAGGCCAGAGGGAACGCAGAAGCGCAGCGCACGACGCAGGAATCCGGAGCGGGCCCTGTCGACGGATGCGAACGCGGCCAGGGCGAGCGCCGGAAGCCCGATGGTCAGCCCGTCGGTCAGCGAGAACTGCCGAGGCAGAAGCGGGAACGACCACAGCAGCGCGCCGAAGGCGACCGCGAGAACGGCGGCGTAGACCGTCTTGGCGAGAAAGAGCTTCGCCAGCCGTTCCACGTTGCTGATCACGCGCCTGCCGTACGCGACGGTCTGCGGCAGGCGATCGAACGAGCCGTCGAGCAGCACGAGCTGGGAGACGGCGCGGGTGGCCGCAACCCCGGAACCCATCGCGATGCCGAGGTCGGCATGCGACAGGGCGAGAGCGTCGTTCGCGCCGTCGCCGACCATCGCCACGATGTGACCGGCCGCGCGCATCGCCAGCACCATGTCGCGCTTCTGCTCCGGCGTCACCCGCCCGATGACCGGATGCGCGTCGAGCGCCGCCGCGAGCGCGGCCGGGTCGGTGGGCAGGGTCCGCGCGTCGATGGCCTGCTCGACCGGGATCCCCGCCTGGCGTGCGACGGCGGCGACCGTGGCCGGATGATCGCCCGAGAGCATGCGCAACTCCACTCCCTGCGCGCGGAAGTAGGCCACCGTCGTCGCCGCATCGGCGCGCAGGTGCTCGCGCACCGTGAGGATCGTGACGGGCTCGACCCGGGTCGACAGGGCGCCTCCGTCGTCCGAGGCGAGCGGCCCGGTGATCGCGGCAAGCAGGAGCACCCGCAATCCCGATGCGGCCAGCTCTGCCGTCCTGGTCAGAGTGGCAGAAGCCGTCGGGCCTCCGCGGCCGTCTGCGAGCACGACGTCGGGAGCGCCGAGCACCCAGCCTCCGCGGGCCGGCCCCTCGGCGAACTCGACGGCGCTCCACTTGCGCGCGGAGTCGAAGGCGACCACGGCGGACTCCGTGGTGGCGGTTCGCGAGCCGGCGCCGAATCCGGCGAGGGTGCGGGCCGTGACGTTCGCATCGGGACGCGTTCCGAACCAGCCGAGCGCTGCCTCCCAACCCGGGCGGTCCGAGAGCACTTCGCGGCCGTCGAGCACCATCGTCCCGTCGGTGAGGGTGCCTGTCTTGTCGAAGCACAGCACGTCGACGCGCGCGAGGGTTTCGACGGCAGGCAGGTCCTGCACGAGCACCCGGCTGCGCAGCAGCGCGATCGCGGCCACCGCGAAGGCGGCGCTGGTGATGAACACCAGGCCCTGCGGCACCATCCCGATCACGCTCGAGATCGCCCGGGTCGCGGCATCGCGCCACGTCCCGTTCGCCAGCGCGGCGTGCCATCCGCCGAGCGCCGACATCTGGCCGTTGAGCTCGAGGGCGGCGACCGGGAGCAGGATCCACCCGACCCAGCGGATGACACGGGCCAGCGCGACTCGGATCTCGGAGGTCGCCCGCCCGGTGCCCCGCGCTCCCACCGTGATCCGGTTCGCGTACGACGAGGCGCCCACGCGAGTGGCGCGCGCCAGACCGTTTCCGGCGACGACGAACGAGCCGGCGAGAAGCTCGCGCCCCTCGCCGGCCGAGACCGGGTCCGCCTCGCCGGTGAGCATCGACTCGTCGAGCGCGATGCCATCTGCGCGCAGCAGAACCGCATCGGCGACCAGCTGATCGCCGGCCGTCAGTACGAGCACGTCGTCGAGCACGACGGCTTCGCGGGCGATGAGGGCGGCGGCTCCGTCTCGAAGCACGCGGGCCTGCGGCGCCTCGAGGATGGCGAGCCGGTCGAGCGTGATCTTGGCGCGGACCTCCTGGACGACTCCGATCGCGGTGTTGGCGATCGCGAAGAAACCGAAGAGGGCATCCGCGACGTCCCCGAGCACCAGGAGCGACCCGAACGACAGGCCGACGACGAGATTGAACAGCGTCAGCACGTTGACGCGGACGATCTGCCAGACCGGGCGGCTCGTCGCGGCCCGGAAGCCGTTGCTCAGCCCAGCGCGGGTGCGCGCCCCGACCTCGGATGAGCTGAGTCCGCGCATCGGGCCGGCCGCCTCATCCGATCAGATCGCCGGGCCGAAGTGCTCGGCCAGCGGTCGCGACCACCGGCCGCGGAGAGCCTCGAGCGTGATCGAGAACAGGCCCTGCACCTCGAGCGCGGCCTCGCTGTCTGTCACGCCGAGCCTGAGCACCGGGTAGCCGCGGCCCTCGCAGAGTCTGGTGAACTTCACGTCCTCTTCGCGAGGGACGGCGACCAGAACGCGGCCGGTCGACTCGCTGAACATCGCGGTCGCCGCATCCACCCCGTCGCGCTCGATCAGTTCATCGAGCCAGACCCGGGCGCCGACGCCGAACCTCAGGCAGGCGTCGGCGATCGCCGTGGCGAGACCGCCGTCTGAGAGGTCGTGCGCCGCATTCAGCAGCCCCTCGTGCGCGGCGGCGCTCAGCAGTTCGGCGAGTTGCCGTTCGCGGGGCAGGTCGACGGCAGGGGGCCGCCCTCCCAGGTGGCCGTGGATGACGCCGGCCCACGCCGAGCCGTCGAGCTCGAGCTGGGTGGTTCCGAGGAGGTACAGGTTGTCGCCGGAGTCCTGCCAGCCCGAGGGCACCCGCCGCCCGACATCGTCGATCGTGCCCATCACGGCGACGACCGGTGTCGGGTGGATCGGCACGTCGCCGGTCTGGTTGTAGAAGCTGACGTTGCCGCCGGTGACCGGGATCCCGATCTCGAGGCAGCCGTCGGCGAGGCCCTCGACGGCCTGGGAGAACTGCCACATCACCTCGGGGTTCTCGGGAGAGCCGAAGTTCAGGCAGTCGCTGACCGCGACCGGCGTCGCGCCGGTGACGGCCACGTTGCGGTACGCCTCGGCGAGGGCGAGCTGCGCGCCGGCATAGGGATCGAGGTAGGCGTAGCGGCCGTTCGCATCGGTCGCGAGGGCGACGCCGAGACCGCTCTGCTCGTCGACGCGGATCATGCCGGCGTCATCCGGGTAGCTGAGGGCGGTGTTGCCGAGCACGTAACGGTCGTACTGGCTGGTGATCCAGCTCTTGTCGGCCAGGTTGGCGCTGCCGACCAGCTGCAGCAGCTGGGCCTCGAGAGCCGGGCCGTCGCTCGGCCGCGGGAACTTCGCCGCGGAGTCCGCGTTGAGCGCGTCGATCCAGGCGGGCCGCGCGATCGGGCGCTCGTAGACCGGGCCGTCGATGGCGACGGTGCGCGGGTCGACATCCACGATGGTCTCGCCGCGCCAGGTGATGATCAGCCGGCCGGTCTCGGTGACCTCGCCGAGCACGCTGGTCTCGACATCCCACTTCTTGGTGACCGCCAGGAAGCCCTCGAGCTTGCCGGGCTCGACGATGGCCATCATGCGCTCCTGGCTCTCGCTCATGAGGATCTCCTCGGCGGTGAGCGATGGATCGCGCAGCAGCACTTCATCCAGCGAGACCTGCATGCCGCCGTCGCCGTTGCTGGCGAGCTCGCTGGTCGCGCAGGAGATTCCGGCCGCGCCCAGATCCTGGATGCCCTGCACCAGACCCTGCTGGAACAGCTCGAGGCAGCATTCGATGAGCACCTTCTCGGCGAAGGGGTCGCCGACCTGCACCGCGGGGCGCTTGGTGGGGCCGCCGGCCGAGAAAGTGTCCGAGGCCAGAATGGATGCCCCGCCGATCCCGTCGCCGCCGGTGCGCGCCCCGAACAGCACCACCTTGTTGCCCGCGCCCTTGGCGTTTGCCAGGTGCAGATCCTCGTGCCGCAGCACCCCGACCGCCAGAGCATTGACGAGCGGGTTGGCCTGATAGATCGGATCGAACCAGGTCTCGCCGCCGATGTTGGGCAGTCCGAGGCAGTTGGCGTAGAAGCTGATGCCGCTCACGACACCGGGAACGACGCGCGCCGTGTCCGGGTCGTCGATCGCGCCGAAGCGCAGGGCATCCATGACGGCCACCGGCCGGGCGCCCATCGAGATGATGTCGCGCACGATGCCGCCGACGCCGGTCGCGGCGCCCTGGAACGGCTCGATGTAGCTCGGGTGGTTGTGGCTCTCGATCTTGAAGGTGACCGCCCAGCCCTCGCCGATGTCCACCACCCCGGCGTTCTCGCCCATGCCGACCATGAGGTTCTTCGTCATGGGCGAGAAC
>Ga0207667_10000730_pt1 | contig 42679 bp, 30 predicted proteins | sample KBSCornC52_FD_184301 | JGI IMG/M metagenome (GOLD analysis project Ga0207667, IMG submission 184301) | Corn rhizosphere microbial communities from Kellogg Biological Station, Michigan, USA - KBS Corn C5-2 (SPAdes) (version 2) | ecosystem: Host-associated > Plants > Roots > Rhizosphere > Soil ... | reverse complement strand
GACGGCCGCGCTGACGGCGGTGCTGGTTGGCTGCTCGGCGCCGGCGCCGGCCGAGACGTCGCTGTCACTCGTGTCCGAGCACGGCTTGGTCGATGCCGACGTGCGGGTGGCGACGCCGGTGAAGCGTGGCAACAACGAGCTGTTCGTCAGCTTGCGCCCGCACGAAGGCAGCGGCGCGCCCAGCTTGCTGGCCGTCGACGCGGTCATGCCCGCGCATTCGCACGAGGCTCACACCACGCTGATCGACCAGACCGACGAAGGTTTCCATGCTTCGGAGCTGGATCTATTCATGACCGGGCGCTGGCTGCTCACCCTGGAGCTGTCGCTGGACGGCGAGCCCGACAGCGTGAGCCTGCCGATCGACGTACCTTGAAGGCTCCGTCTTGCTTGGTGCTGGCGGCGGTGGGCGCGCTGCTGCTGACGTCGTCGCGCGTTTCGGCTTGCCCATGCAGCGACGACGGGGGGACGAGCTCGCTCGTCCGCGATGACGAGCGGTACGCGGTCGCGCTCGTCGCCACGTCGCGGCACGCGCTCGGCCATTTCGACGCTTTCGGCCAGTACCACGCGCTCGGGCCCGTCGATGGCGAGACTTCGGAAGAGCTGTTGCTGCGAGCCGGCTTGCGCCTGCCTCGGCGCGTGGAGTGGCTCGGTGAGTTGGGCTACGCCTCGTACCGCTTTCACTCGCTGAGTCGAGTCGAAGCCCACACCGGCGTCGGCGACGCGCTCTTGCGCGCGCGCTGGACGTTGCGCGACGAGGGCATGCCCCACGAAAGCCTTTGGCTACCCTCGCTTGCGCTCGCCGGCTTGCTGCGCGCTCCGCTGGGCGCGCTTGCCGACAACCGCAGCGCTGGCTTCGGTTCGGGGGGCGCCCAGCTCGGCCTGGGCGCTTGGGAGCTGGGAGTCGGCTTCGACGCCGCACGCTCGCTGGTGCCAGAGCTGCAGCTCATGCTGGGCGCAGAGGGAGCCTACCGCTTCGAAGACCACGTGCTCGGCCGGGCGCGTCGCTTGGGCCCACGCCTCGACGCAACCGTCGGCGCGCGCCTGATGCCGAGCGCCTGGCTTGCCGGCACCTTCGCGCTTCGCGCGCGCTTTACCGCCGACGTTGCGCTGGGCAATGGCGACGGCAGCGGCCTCCAGCGCTTGCCCGGTACCGCCGAGCGCTTGTGGTCACTGGTGCTGGGCGCGGCCGTCTACGACCGCAACAGCAAGCTCCGCTCATCGCTCACGCTGAGCTGGGACCCGCCGGTCGGCTCCTTCTCCGTCGGCACCACCGCCGCCGCCGCGCTCAGCGTGGCGCTCGCCTACGGCGTTCCGGCGCCGAACGACGCCGCCGCGCTGAATACCCGATGAATGTTCTATTTCATCGCCACGGTAAGCCGCCCTGAGTTATAAGCTCGAAAGGATGCGCGAAGGGAACGCCGCCATCGTGAGTCGTGCGCGCCTTCACCGCTTCGCGAGGGGCGGATGAAGATCACCTTTTGGGGAGTGCGGGGCAGCATTCCATGTCCGTCTCGCACGCACGTGCACTTCGGTGGCAACACCAGCTGCGTCCACGTCTCGGTGGGTGGCGAGGAAATCATCCTCGACGCCGGGACCGGCATACGGGGGCTGGGTCGCTCGTTTCAGCGCCGCGGCATCACGCGCGCGACGCTGCTGCTTTCTCACACACACTGGGACCACATCTGCGGTTTCCCGTTCTTCACGCCCGCCTACGACCCGCGCTGGTCCATGCGCATCCTGGCGGGCCACTTGCCGCACGAGGCCGGCATTCGTTCGGTGTTGGCCAGCCAAATGACGGACCCGATGTTCCCCGTGCCGCTCGATGCCATGCGTGGCGCGTCGGCATTCGAGGACTTCACCTCGGGCGACACGTTCCGACTCGGGGCCGACGTGGTCATCAAGACCGAGCCGCTGAATCATCCCAACGGCGCGACGGGTTACCGCATCGAGCACGGCGGGGTATCGTTCTGCTACGTCACCGACACCGAGCATCGGCCCGGTGCGCTGGATCAAAACATCGTGCGGCTGATCGAAGGCGCTGATCTGGTGCTGTACGATTGCACCTACACGGACGCTGAGTTCCCTACCAAAGTCGGCTGGGGGCACTCGACGTGGCAAGAAGGCATTCGGGTTTGTCGAGCTGCCGGCGCCAAACGTTTAGGTATCTTTCATCACGATCCCGATCACGACGACGTGTTCATGCGCGGCGTCGCCGCCGAGGCCAAAGAAGTCTGGAAAAACGCCTTCGTAGTGCGCGAAGGTCGCTCGGTGTTGCTGGAGCCGGGCACGCGCGGCGAACGCCTTACAGCGGCTCCTTCCAGCTACGCCGACATCGCGCTGGCGCGCTGAGAGCCACGCGGACACCTCCGCGCCGCGCCGCGTCGCGCAACCGCTGGGGGGCCGGGGCCATGACAATCGTGGGGTTGAGCCGTCAGCTGAGCTAACGGACACCTCCTGACTTTGCTATCCTCCGATCGGCCGTCGGGTAGCCCAGAGGAGCCTTCGAAGATGCTATTTCCCACCATTCGCCAAAGCCTGTTCGTTGCCGTGCCTGCCCTGACTGCCGTTTTGGCGGTTTCGTGCGGCGGCTCGGACACCAGTAACGTGAACGGCGGACCTGGCAGCGGCGCCAATACCGGCAAGGGCGGGTCCATCAGCATCGGGACCGGGGGCAACGGCACGCTGCCTGGCACCGGCGGCGGCGTCATGACCATCACCAAAGACCAGGCTTGCGCGGACAGCTCAGCCGCTGCCGACGCCATCCCGGCGGTGGTCGAAATGGTGGTCGACACCAGCGGCTCCATGGACTGGGCCCCGGGCACGGACATGAATCCTCCCCGCGGTGGCATGTCCAAGTGGGACATCACCAGCGCCGCGCTGAAGGACGCGGTGACCAAGCTCCCGGCAACGGTCGCGGTGGGCGTCAATTTCTATCCGAACACCCGCAGCGACATGCCGTGCATTCAGAACCGCGTCGCGCTTCCCATCGCATTGTTGGGCGCGGCCAACTCCAACCAGCGCCGCAACTTCAATCGCGCCATCGACGGGGCCAATCCCGAGGGTGGCACGCCGACCCACGCCGCGTTCTTGTTCGGCTCGGACACGGTCGCAAAATCGATGGTCACGGGGCAGAAGTTCGTGCTCTTGATCACGGACGGCGTGCCCACCCGCCCGCTCGACTGCAGCGGCGACGGTAAGAGCGCTGTCGACAGCGCTCCGCTCATCGCGGCGGTGGGTGACTCGTTCAAGAGCCCGGAAAACATCAAGACGTTCGTCATCGGCAGCCCTGGCAGCGAAGATGCCCGCGGCGATCTGTCGAAGATGGCCACCGCCGGCGGCACGGCGACGCCCGGCTGTTCCGACGCCGGCCCCAACTACTGTCACCTCGACATGACGACGGCCAAGGACTTCGCGGCCGCGTTGGCGGACGGGTTGGCGGCCATCGCCGGCCAAATCAGCACCTGCGAATACGCGGTCCCGCCTGCGCCGAACGGCAAGACCATCAACCCCAATCAGGTGAACGTCCTGTACACGAAGGGCGACGGCAGCCAGGCTTCCATCGGGCAAGACGCGACCGGCAAGTGCACCGGGGGCTGGGTCTACGACAACGCGCAGAACCCGACCAAGATCACGCTGTGTGGCGCCGACTGCGACGCGGTCAAGGCCGACCAGGGCGCCAAGATCGACCTCATCTTCGGCTGCGACACCGAGACCACCGTTCCGGTGAAGTAGCGCGCAAGCGCGCGCGAACGCGGCAGCGCGCAAGCGTGACAACGCGCTCGCAAACGTGCGCGTCGCGTCGCGTCGCCGTATTGACGAACGTCGCGGCGGCGCGTATATCCATGCTTCCGATGTTCGCACGCCTTGCGCCCACGACGACGACGACCCGCTCCGGCGGGCTCGGCTTCGTCTGCGCATAGGCTCGACTTCGAGAAATCGCTCACGAAACCGCCCCGCCCCTCCGGCAGGGCGTGGCCACGTGGCGTCGTCCTTCCGGTTTGGCCTTCGACCGATGGAGAACGACGATGCTTGCAGCGAATGATCACCGAGAAATTGGCCGCCGTTTGGACCTGTTCCACTTTCAGGAAGAGGCCGCCGGCATGGTGTTTTGGCATCCCCGCGGCTACCGCACGCTTTCGGCCCTGGAAGCGCTGATTCGCCGCCACGCCGCCGCCGACGGCTTCGCCGAGGTGCGTACGCCGCAGCTCTTGCGCCAGCCGATCTGGGAAGCGAGCGGCCACTGGCAGCACTTCAAAGAAAACATGTTCCTGATGGCCGACGACGCCTTGGCGGTGAAGCCGGTGAGCTGTCCCGGACACTTGGAAATCTTGCGCCGCCGCGCGCCCTCGTACCGCGACTTGCCGCTGCGCTACTCGGAGCTCGGCTTGGTGCACCGAAACGAGCCGAGCGGCACGCTGCACGGCCTGTTCCGTCTGCGCCAATTCACCCAGGACGATGGTCACGTCTTCTGCGAGCTTTCGCAGATCGAACCCGAAGTGGCGCGCTTCTGTCACTCGCTGGTGAAGTTGTACGACGCGCTCGGATTTTCGGGCGTGGAAGTCACCTTTGCCTCGCGTCCGGACGAGCGCGCCGGCTCCGACGAAGTTTGGGACAGCGCGGAGCGCCTGTTGCAGCAGGCGGCCGCGCGCGCCGGGCTTTCGCCGCTGCACGCACCGAAGGCGGGCGCCTTCTACGGCCCCAAGCTAGAGTTTTCCCTGCCCGATCGGCTGGGGCGGCGTTGGCAATGCGGCACGATTCAGCTCGATTTGGTGCTGCCCGAGCGCTTCGACGTCGCCTACGTGGACGCATCGGGGGCGCGCCAACGACCGCTCATGTTGCACCGGGCGACCCTGGGCAGCTTGGAGCGCTTCTTGGGCGTGGTGCTCGAGCAGCATGACGGGCACCTGCCGGCGTGGTTGGCCCCCGATCAAGTCGCGGTGCTGCCGATCGAAGCCGAGCAGCACGGCTACGCGCGCGAGGTGCAGGCCGAGCTTCTGCGGGCGGGGCTGCGCGTGGTCAGCGACGCAAGCCGTGAGACGCTGGCACGGCGAGTGGCGCTGGCGCACGAGGCCGCCATTCCGTACGTAGCCGTGGTGGGGCGCCGTGAAGCCGAATCGCGCAGCGTGAGCTTGCGGCACGGCGACGCTCAGCGCGTGCTGCCATTGGCGGAGACGGTGCAGGAGCTCGGTCGAGCTTGTGCGCCGCCGCTGTGACGACGGCGCGCCGGGTCGTGCTCGTCAACGCCGCGCTTCGACGCGGACTTCGATGGGGCGGCCCGGCGCGAGCGTGATCCGCGGGTGGATACGCACCGTGCGCGGGCTGACCAGGTGCAGCTTGAAGCGCCGCAGCAGCCCCGTTAGGCACAAAATTGCCTCCAAATCTGCGAAATGGCGGCCGACACAAGCCCGGCTGCCGGCGCCGAAAGGGATGAAGGTGTTGGCGCGCCGCGCCGCCTCCGCTTCGGGCAAGAAGCGCTCGGGCCGAAAACGTTCGGGCTCGGGGAACCAGCGCGCGTCGTGGTGCATGAAGTAGATCCACATCCAGACCTCGGCGCCCTTCTCGATGCGGTAACCAGCGAGGGAGAGCGGCTCGGCACACACCCGCGGCACCACGTACGCGGGCGGATACAAACGCAGGGTCTCACTCAACACTCGGCCGGCGAGCGGCAGTCGTGATAGCTGCGCGGTCGCCAGATCCGCCGGAGCCTGCGCTAGCTCGTCGGCGAGCGCGGTGTCGAGCTCCGGGTGCAGCGCCAGTTGGTAGCAGGACCAAGTCAGGGCGAGCGCGGTCGTCTCGTGGCCGGCCAAGAACAGCGTCACGACTTCGTCGCGCAGCTGCTGGCGGGTCATGGCGCCTTCCGCGTCGGTCGCGGCCAGCAGGTCCGACAGCAATGAGCCCGGCTCGCCCCCGCGATCGATGATCGGGAATACCTCGCGATCGACCTCCGCGATCAGGTGACGGCGCAGCAAGTTGCCGGGGGAGGGAACCCAGGGGGGGAAGAATTTCGGCAAAAATACCTGCTCTTGCAGCAGGTGCATGGCGCGCGCCAAACGCTGGCTGCGCCCTGCAAAATGCTGGCCGAACAGCGCCCGGCACACGATGCGCAGCGTGAGCTGCATCATCTGCTGGCGCAGATCGATGACGTCGCCATCGCGCAGCCCCTGCACCCAGCCCTCGGCTTCTTCGGCGATGAGCTTGGCGTAGCGCTGGATGCTCTCGTGACGGAAGCCGGGCTGAATGCGCCGGCGTTGACGACGCCAGTCCTCGCCGTCGTTGGTCAAGAGCCCGTTGCCCAAGACTTCCAAGTCGGTGGTGCGCTTGTGGAAAGCGCGTGCGTGCGTGACCAGGACTTGGTGAATCAAGTCCGGGTGACACGTGTGGTACATGTCTACGTTGCCGGCGGCTTCGTTGTAGTAAAAGTCGCCGTAGGTGGCGAAGCGTTGTGCGACCGTGCCAAGCACGTCGCGGCGTAGGTCGTCGAGCGCCCGCAGCTCCTCGAGCAAGTGGCGGGCGGCGGCAGGACCAGGCGGGAAACCCGGGAAAGTGACGGGGCCACCCACCACGCCGCTGTCGCTCAAGGCGCTGACACCTTGCCGCTGCCCAGCTCGCGCAGACGCGCCAAAACCGGCCCATAATTGGGCAATTTTGCCTTCTTTGCCCCCTTGGGCAACGCCGTCGCGGCCTCCAACATGCCCTGCAAGTGGAGCAGCAATGCGCCGAGCTCGGTGCGCTGGGCACCGGCCGCTTCCGCGCTTTGCACGATCTGTCCGCCGAGCCGTTTGCGCAGGTGGTCGAACTCGGCATGCCGCCGTTGTCGTTCGCCCTCGGAGATGGCCGGGTCGTCTAGACCTTCGGCTAGCTCGGCGTAGCGCTCGGTCAAAGCGCGTTCGTCACGGGCCCGCTTGGCCAGGTTGTCCAGGGCAGGGGCGGCCAGCAGCCCCATCAGCTCCTTCAACCCCGGCTCGCTGCGTAAAAGTTGCGGATTGCGTTGCGCGTTCGTGACCCAGCCCTTGAGCTGCTGCAACTCCGGCACGGGTGTTACCGACGCCGGGGGCGGTAGCAAGCCCTGGGCCTGGCGTTGTGCTCGCAGGCATTCGGCCGCGCCGGCCAACACCGGCGGCTTGACCTGCGGACTGGGCGCCGGTCCACGCTCGCGCACGCAGCGAAGGGAAGCGCCGAAGAACGGTTTGGCGCGTCTATCTTCGGCCAACGTCGGCGCAACCTCGGCCGCGTTCGGGCTGAGCGTCGCCAAGGTCAGATCGCCGCCGGCGTCGCGCGCATACAGCAGAAGGCCGCCGAAAGCCGCGCGATCCTCGGCGTCGAACAGGGCTCCGGCCACCGCTTTACGATCGTCCACCGTGAGCCCTTGAAGCTCGTCGGTGCGAGGGAGGCGCCAGCCAAGCCCGAGCGCGAGCGGGCACGGGTCGCTCGCGGCGACCACGCGTGGCACCCAACCCTCGGTCAAGCCCCAGTCGGCCGAGGCGCAGCGCGCGACCTCGTGATAACTCCGCTCGAGCTCGCTCGGGGACGCCGTCTCGCTCTCTTCGGCGAGCAAAATGGTCGGATGCTGATCGCGGCAGGCGTCGTTGAGGACGTGGAAGGGCAAGCTGGCGCGCGTCGACACGTCGGCCGGCGCACCCTCGATTTGAAAGGCCGAGCTGCAAGCCGCGATGGGCGCGGACAGCACGAGGCGCAGGCGCCGGCCGGCTCCTATGACCGTCAAGTTGCCATAGGCATCGAACCAGGCGCCGGGCTGGCCCGCGACCAGCGGCGCGTCGGGCTTGTCGGCCGCGGGCCGCTCCGGCCCGGGGCCTCCCGCGTTGCTGCTGGCGCACGAAATGGCGAGCACGGCCAAGGTCGTGCTCGCGCAACGGCGCGTGTGCAACGCGGCTTGCGCCGTCCAAGGACGTGACGACCGGCGTCGAGGCTCGCTACCCAGGGCACTCACTGTCCCCCTTATAGCGCACCTCGTCCGATGGTAAAACGCGAGGGCAATGAGTCAGTTTGCGCTCGTCGAGGGCGGGTGAGCCAGGCCCGGGGGCGCACGTCGAGCGCGGCTTTGCTGTGCCTCGCGTTGATCGAGGGCTGCGCCACCCGCGCCAAGCCCTCGCGCGAGCCCGGCGATTTGTTGGCGGCGCGACCGGAGTCGTTCGTGTCGCGAGTCGCGCGCTTGCGCGAGCTCAGCGAGATGACGCCCACGCCGGTGCTGTTCGACGACGAGGCGGCGTTCCATCGGGTGGCGGATCAAAAAGCGGAGCGCGAAGCGATTCAGCCCACGCCGATCGATATGCCGGCCGTGCAGCTGTCTCTCGGGTTGATCTTCGCGGCCAAAGGCGCGGCCCCGGCGCGGAGCTTCGGCTCTTTGCACCGCAGCCAAATGATCGCGTTTTACGACGAGTTTTTGCACCAAGTGCACGTGCGCGAAAAGGCGCGCAAAGAAGCCGACCTGCCGTTCGTCGTGGCCCACGAGCTCGGCCACTCGCTGCAGTTCCAGCACTTTCACATGCCCGAGATCGCCAACGTGACCGACGAGGACGCGCGTCTGGCGCGCTTGTCGCTGCTGGAGGGCGACGCCATGCTGGTGATGGCGGCTTTCGCGGCCGACGAGAACCACGTGCCTCTGTCGCGCGTGTTGGTGCGCTTGGCCGAGGGGGCCCTGGAAGCCAGCCTGCAAGGCTACAAGGCCGCGCTGGAGCAGAGCCCCGAGCTCAAGAGCGCCGCGCCGTTTCAGCGTGAACGCCTGGTTTTTCCCTACCAGGCCGGGGCAAGCTTCGTGGCCCAGGTGCATCGCGCGGGGGGCTTCGCGCTCGTCAATCGGCTCTATGAGGTGCCGCCGGCCAGCACCGAGCAGATCCTACACCCGGAAAAATACCTAGCCGGTGAGCTGGGGGTGCCGGTGCGGGCGCCCGCCACGCCGGCCGGTTTTCAAAGCATTCGCTCCGGTCACGTCGGCGAGCTTTTGCTGCGCGCCATGCTCGAGGTGTGTAACGACCGCCCGCTGGCGCATCAAGCCGCCGCGGGTTGGGGCGGAGATGCATTTACCGTGGTCGGCCGCGCCCAACAAGGCGGCCTGCTTTTGGTCACGACCTGGGATAGCGAGCTCGATGCGCAGGAGTTCGAGCGCGCCCTGCGCGCCACCGTCAATTGTTGGGATCACGCCCCCGCCGCCACGCGCGAGATCTTCCGGAACGCCACGCAGGTCCGGCGAGACGGCAGCACGGTCGGGGTCGCGCGCGGGTTCGCGTCGCCGCTCGCGCGGCAATTGTTGGCGGGTCTGCCCGAGCTGGTAGGGCAGCGCATTCCGGCGAGGGCGCCGTTCGGTCCCGTCAGTATCCCGCCCGTGCGCCGAGCGGTCCCGGTGCCCAAGCCGTTCATCCAGGGCGACCGCTTGATCGCACCGCGGTTGGGCTTGGCCATCCCGCTCGCCCGCGGCCTCAAGCCCAAGGTCGACGAGGACGACGTCAGCTTCGGCGCCGAAGGGGGCGGCTTCGCGTCGCTGATCTTCGCCGTTTCGGACTTGGCCTATTCCCCCAAGGCGGTGCGTCACTCGTTCGATACCTTCGAGCAGGCGCTGAAGAAGCCGCTCGACGACGACCAAACGGTCAGCGTGGTCGTAAAATCGGGCAGCGCGCAGACGCCGGTGGGCAAGGCGGTCGAGCGGGTGTGGCAGGTGGACGGCACGCCTATCCATGGCCGCCTGCTGCTCGTGCCGATCTGCCGCGGCACCGGCATGCTGGTGATCGGCGAAGGCTATGCCAGTGACGCCACGCGCGAGCTGTTGGATCGCGTGGTGGCAGGGGTTCGACCGCTGGCGGCGGGTTCCCCCATCTGTGCCGAGCTGGACCCTTGAAACGCCTGCCGGTCCGGCTGGTCTTCCAGACGCCCCCAACTCGAGCTCACTAGACCTGGTCGAGCGCCCAAGCTCCGCTATGCTGCGCGCGGAAAACGAGGATGACCCAAAAATTGCGCGTGCTCGTGCTGTTCGGTGGCCGCTCCGCCGAGCACGAAATCTCACTGTTGTCCGCGCGCTTCGTGGTCGAGGCGCTCGACCCCCAGCGCTTCGAGCCCGTGCTCGTCGGTATCGACAAGCAGGGCCGTTGGCAGCTCGAGTCGCGCGAGTCTTTGCTGGCGGCCGGCGAAGGAGCGCGGGCCATCGCCCTGTCGTCGGGCTTGCCGCAGGTATCGTTGCCGCCGCGGCCGGCGTCGGGTGGAGCGCTGGCGCTCGCGGTCGAGGCGCGCGCGGGGTTGGGCGTGGACGTGGTTTTTCCGGTCCTGCACGGGCCGATGGGTGAAGACGGTACCGTCCAAGGTCTGCTTGAGCTGACCGGCTTGCCCTACGTGGGCGCCGGGGTGCTGGGGTCGGCGGTGGGCATGGACAAGGACGTGATGAAGCGGCTGCTCGAGCAAGCGGGCTTGCCGCTCTTGCCGTACGTGACGTTGCGTCAGGCACGCTACGCGCGCGCACGCGACGCCTGCCTCGAACAAGTGAGGCAACTCGCGTTTCCGGTCTTCGTCAAACCGGCGAATTTGGGCTCTTCGGTGGGGGTAAGCCGCGTTCTTTCGCCCGACCAGCTCGGCGCCGCCGTGGACCATGCCTTCGAGTTCGATGGCAAAGTCGTGATCGAGCAAGGCCTCGATCACCCGCGCGAGATCGAGTGCGCGGTGCTGGGCGGAGGCACCGGCGAACGCGTCGTGTCGGTGCCGGGCGAAATCGTCGTCGACCACCCTGACGGTTTCTATTCCTACGCCGCCAAATACTTGGACGACGCGGGCGCTACCACTCGCGTTCCGGCCGAGCTCGACGCCGCCGAGATGGTAGAGGCCCAGCAGCTGGCGGGGCGCACGTTCGACGCGCTGGAATGCGAGGGCATGGCGCGGGTCGATCTGTTCTTGGATCGCGAGCGCAAGCTGTGGGTCAACGAGATCAACACCATTCCTGGCTTCACTCGTATCTCCATGTACCCCAAGCTGATGCAAGCCAGCGGCGTGTCGCCGCGCGAGCTCGTCAGCCGCCTCATCGACGACGCGCTCACGCGCGGCAAATACAAACGCGCGCGCAAGACCAGTACTTGAACATGAACCAAACTAGCTCGGAAAAAGCACTCTATCGGGACGCCAGTCAGCCGTTGGAGCGGCGGGTGGCCGACCTCTTGTCGCGCATGACTTTGGCCGAAAAAGTCGGCCAAATGCTGCAGTTGGATGGGCAAAAAGATCCTCTCCGGGTCATCGCCGACAAGCAACCGGGGTCCCTGTTCCACATCCTGAACGAGCGCCTGGCCGAGGCGATGGACGCCGCCGCCGCCACGCGGCTGGGCATCCCGCTGTTGATCGGTGAAGACGGTATTCACGGTCACTCCTTTCATCCCGGCGCGACCATCTTTCCGACGCAGCTTGCCATGGCCGCGTCCTGGGATCTCGAGCTCTTGGAGCAAGTGGCGCGGGTCACCGCGCGCGAAATGGCGACGACCGGCGCGCACTGGACCTTCTCGCCCGTGCTGTGCCTGACCCGCGACCTGCGCTGGGGCCGCACCGGTGAGACCTTCGGCGAAGATCCGTTCTTGATCGCCGAGTTCGGCGCGGCGATGATCCGCGGCTATCAGGGCAATGGCTTGAACGACGCGGACGGCGTGCTCGCCACCGCCAAGCACTACGCCGGCTACTCCGAGACCCAGGGCGGCCGCGACGCCTCCGAAGCCGATATTTCGCGGCGCAAGCTGCAGAGCTTCTTTTTGCCGCCGTTCGAGCGCGCGGTGAAGGCCGGCTGCATGACGTTCATGACCGGCTATCAGTCGATGGACGGCTTGCCCTCGACCGCGAACCATTGGCTCTTGCGCGAGGTGCTGAAGCATCAATGGGGCTTCGAGGGCATTCTGGTCACCGACTACGACAACGTGGGTCGCTTGGTTTACGAGCAGCGCGTTGCGCCCAGCATGGTCGAGGCGGCGGTGATCGGCGTGCGTTGTGGCAACGACATGATCATGGCCACCCCGAGCTTCTACGAAGCCGCGCAAGAGGCCGTCGAGCGTGGCTTGCTGTTCGAGGCGGAGATTGACGAGGTCGTGCGGCGCATCTTGGCGCTCAAGTTCCGCATGGGCTTGTTCGAGAATCCGCGCCGGCCCGATCGAGAGGCGCAAAAGCGCGTCATTCACTGCGCCGAGCATCGAGCGCTCAATCTGCGCTCGGCGCGTGAGTCGATCGTGCTCCTGCAAAATGATGGCTTTTTGCCGCTGAAGGCCGCGGACGTGCCCAGCGTCGCGGTGGTGGGCCCCAACGCCGACAACGCGCTGGCGCAGCTGGGCGATTGGTCGCTGGGGGCCACGCAGTATCCGCCCGAGTATGGGCAGCAACCGCGCGAGCTGACGACGACGGTGCTCGACGGCCTGCGCGCTCACCTGCGCGGGTCGCGAGTCACTCACGCCGTTTGCGGTGATCTATGGTCGAAGAACCCGGCGGCCTTGGCCGAAGCGCTGAAGGTGGCCGCCGAAGCCGAGCTGGTCGTGGTGGTGGTGGGTGACGACATTCCGTTCATCGGCGAAACCCGCAGCACCGCCACGCTGGAGCTGCTCGGCGACCAAAACGCGCTCATCGACGGCGTCGCCGCGTCGGGCAAGCCGTTCGTGCTCGTGCTGATCGCGAGCAAGCCGCTGGTTCTGCCCGAGAGCGCCAGCCGCGCTCGCGCCATCGTGCAGTGCTTCAATCCGGGCATGGAAGGCGGGACGGCCTTGGCCGAGATCTTGTTCGGCGAGCAAAACCCCTGCGGAAAGCTCACGATTTCCCACCCCCGGCACGTCGGACAGCAGCCGACCTTTTACGGTCAGGTGCGCGGCCAGCACGGCGACCGCTACGCCGATCTGACCCAAGAACCGCTATTTCCGTTCGGGCACGGCCTTTCCTACACGCGCTTCGGCTATCGCAACCTGCGCGTTCGCACGCCTTTGGTCCGCGCCGGCCAAGCCGTCGAGCTCGAAGTGGAGCTGAGCAACGACGGGGAGCGCGCCGGCACCGAGGTGGCGCAGGTTTACGTGGTCGACGAGGTCACCTCGGTCACGTGGGTGAATCAGTCGTTGGTGGCGTTCCAGCGCGTGTCGCTCGCGCCGGGTGAAAAGCGGACGCTGCGCTTCTTCATTCCCTACGAGCGCCTTTCGCTGGTCAACGCGCACGGCCAGCGGGTCGTGGAGCCGGGCGCGTTCGAGGTCTTGGTCGGCGGCTCGTCGGCTCGCTCGGCGCTGCAGCAGCGGGCCACTTTCCAGGTCGACGGTACCGCGTTCAGTTACGAAGCCATTCCCGGCGTCGCCCGCTAGCGGCCGCCCGAGCCAGCCCGACCCGCCAGCGGGGAGGCAGATTCGGGTGCGGCCGCGCGAGCGGGCACCGGTTTCGACTTGGCCGCTTGCGGCTTTTCGCCGGCGTGCCCGGCCAGGTACAGGGCGCCGATCACCGCGGCCGCCAGCGCGGCCAAGAGCAGCCATTTCTGCGTGGCGCTGAGCGGCCGCCTTCCCGCTGGCGGCGCCGGGGCTCCGGCCAAAAAAGCCGGGCTGGCCAGCAATGCCTGGTAGACGCGCTCGCGCGTGTCGGCGTCGGGCGTGCGTTCCTGGCGCGCTTCGTCGAGCAAGGCTCGGCCGTCGCGACGCAGGTCGGTCATGTCTCGGTTGCGCTCCCGCGCGTGATCCAAAAACGCTCGGCGCGCAGCCGCGCCGAGACCGCGTTGAACACCTGCCGGGCCTGGTGGAGGCGGGCGCTCAGCGTCGTCTCGGTGACGCCCAGGGCCTGGGCGGTTTCGACAGCGGGCAGCCCTTCGATGTCGCACAAAACGAAGGCTTCCCGCTGGGCGGCGCTCATCTTGTCCAGGATGAGATCGAGCAGCTCGCCCGCGCTCTTCTTTTCCAACAGCTCGGGCGCGCCCAGGTCCTCGGCGGCGTAGAGCGCCTCGATGGCGAGCGGTGGTGGTGACTGAAAGCCGTGGCTCCGCAGGTAGCTGCGTACGATGCTTCGGGTGACCCCAGCGATCCAGGTCCGCAACGCCAGCCGCCCCTCCAGGCTCGCTTGCTGTTGATAGACGTAGCCGAACACCTCCAGGACCACCTCGTCGAGCGCCGCTTGCGGCACGCCGCGGTGGGCGGCAAAGCGCCACACGAAGTCGAAATGGCCCTCGTACAGGGCGCGAAAGGTGGGGGGTGTCTCTGCCAAGCCCGTGAGCGTCCAACTCTAGCGCCGCCGCCGAGCCGACTGCTTGGCCAACGGTTTTTGCGGTCATTTGCCCACATGAAACAGTCTGGACGTTGACGATTGGGGGCTGCATGCTCCTGAGACGATGACCGAGTCCATTCGTACGGCGGCCGTGATCGGAGCGGGTGTCATGGGCAGCGCCATCGCGGCGCACCTGGCGGGGGCGGGGGTGAAGACCCACCTCTTGGACATCGTTCCCCCCAACCTGACCGACAAAGAGAAGACTCAGCCCAAAGCCCGCAATCGGTTCGCCGACGGCGGGCTCGAGAAAGCCCTGAAGGCCAAGCCGGCCGCTTTCTACGACCCGGACGCCGCCCGCTTGGTCCAAACCGGCAACCTCGAGGACCACCTCGACCGTCTGCGTGACTGCGATCTCGTGATCGAAGCCATCGTCGAGGATCTCGGCATCAAGCAGAAGCTGTTCGAAAAGATCGCGCCGGTTCTGGCCCCGAACGCCATCTTGGCGTCCAACACCAGCGGCCTGTCGATCGCCAAGATGAGCGCGGTCTTGCCACCGCAGCTACGGCCGCAGTTCTTGGTGTTGCACTTCTTCAACCCCGTCCGGTACATGCGCCTGCTCGAGATTGCGCCCGGGCCCGAGACCCGCCCGGAGCTGGTCGAGCGCATGGCGCGCTTCGGCGAGTGGCTCGGCAAGGGCGTCGTCTACGCCAAAGACACCGCCAATTTCGTGGCCAACCGCATCGGCGTCTATTCGCTGATGCTGACCATGCGCTCGATGCTGGAGGACGGGCTCACCGTCGAGCAGGTCGACAAAATCGTGGGGCGCCCGATGGGCAGACCCAAGAGCGCGGCTTTCGACACCGCGGATCTAGTCGGACTGGACACGCTGATGCACGTGGCCAAAAACTGCGAAACGTCGCTGACCAGCGACGAAGAACGCGCCGTTTTCGCCATGCCAGACGTCGTTCAGCAGTTGGCCGCCAAGGGCAACCTCGGGCGCAAGACGGGCGGCGGTTTCTACAAGAAGGTCGGCAAGGACATCCACGTCATAGATTTGAAGACGCTCGAGTACCGGCCGCAAGAGAAGGTGCGCTTCGACTCGTTGGGCGCCGTCAAAAACGAAGAAGATCCGGGCAAGCGTCTGAAGCTGCTGATCAACGCCGACGACGTGGCGGGGCGCTTCGCTTGGAAAGTGCTGTCGCGGACGCTCGCGTATTCGGCGCGCCGCTTGGGAGAAATCGCCGACGACGTCGTCAACGTGGATCGGGCCATGCGCTGGGGCTTCAACTGGGACCTGGGTCCGTTCGAGGCTTGGGACGCCATCGGCGTCGCCGAATCGGTGGCGCGCATGGAAAAAGACGGCATTCCGTTGCCGGCTTGGGTGACGGACCTCGCCAAATCGAGCGGTAGCTTCTACGCGGGGGGCGCCAAAGAACCGCGCTTCTTCGACTACCAGACGCGCGCTCAGAAGCCGGTCCCGTTCGGTCCCAGAGAAATCCGCATCGCCGCGCTCAAAGAAAGCGGCAAGGTCGTCAAAGAGAACTTCGGCGCGTCCCTGGTCGATTTGGGCGACGGCGCGTTGGGCATCGAGGTGCACACCAAGATGAACACGCTCGACCCGGACGTCATCGGCATGATGAGCGAAGCCGTCGACGTGGCCGAGAAGGGCTTCGAAGCGATCGTGATCGGCAACGACGGCGAGCATTTCGGCGCCGGCGCCAACTTGATGCTGATCATGATGGCGGCCCAACAAAAGGCTTGGGACCAGGTCGAAAAGATCATTCGTGGCTTGCAGGCGGCGCTGCAAAAGCTGCGTTACGCCAACGTGCCGGTCGTGGCGGCGCCGTTCCAGTACACGCTCGGTGGCGCGGCCGAGGTGGCGATGGCGGCCGACGCCTGTCAGGCGCACGCCGAGACGTACATGGGCTTGGTGGAGGTCGGCGTAGGCTTGATCCCAGCCGGTGGTGGCTGCTTGCGCATGGTGGAGCGCTTTACCGACGAAGCCGCCAAGGTGAAGGGGGTCGATCTATTGCCGTTCATCGGCGAGGCGTCGCTCAACATCGCCACCGCCAAGGTGGCCACCAGCGCCGACGAAGCCAAAAAGCTCCGCTACCTGCGCCCGACCGACGGCATCAGCCTGAACCGCGCGGAGTTGTTGTACGCCGCCAAATGGCGCGCCTTGGGCTTGGCGCGAGCCGGCTACCGCGCGCCGCGCGCCGGCGTGCACAGCGCGGCCGGCTACGACGCGGCGCGCACCATCGGCGCGCGCATCTGGGCCATGGTCGAAGGCGGCTTCGCCACCGACCACGACGCCTTGATCGCGAACAAGCTGGCGCACATCTTGTGCGGCGGCTACGTGGCGGCGGGCACCGAAGTCGGTGACCAGCACTACCTGGACCTGGAGTGCGAAGCCTTTCTGTCTCTGTGCGGCGAGCAAAAGTCGCTCGACCGCATCGGTCACATGCTCATGAACAACAAGCCGTTGAGGAACTAAGCCATGGCCTTCCCGCTGAATGTCGTGATCGCAAGCAGTGTTCGGACGGCGGTGGGGCGCGCCCTGAAGGGCACGCTGCGCAACACGCGGCCGGATGACTTGGCCGGTTGGGCGATGCAGGCGGCCGTCGCCAAGGTGCCGGGCCTCAAGCCCGAAGACGTGCAGGACGTCGTCCTGGGCTGCGCCATGCCGGAGGCCGAGCAGGGCCTGAACATCGCGCGCAACGCCGTGTTCGTTGCGAAATTTCCCAACAGCGTGCCCGGTGAGACCGTCAATCGCTTCTGCGCCAGTGGTCTGCAAGCCATCGTGCACGCGGGGCTGCAGATCCACGCCGGCCTGGCCGACGTGGTGATCGGCGGCGGCGTCGAGTCGATGTCGATGGTGCCGATGGGCGGCAACAAGGTGAGCCTCAACCCGGCGCTGATGGACACCTACCCGGAGTCGTACATCTCGATGGGGCACACCGCCGAACGCGTCGCCAGCCGCTTCGGCGTGTCACGCGCCGAGCAAGACGCGTTCGCGGCGCGATCGCACGAGCGCGCGCTCGCGGCCATCGCTGCCGGCCGCTTCACGGACGAAATCTTTCCGGTCAAAGCTCGGGTGCTCGAGGCCAAGGGCGTGGGCGAAGTCGAGTTCAGCGTCGACGAGTGTCCGCGGGCCGGCACCACCGCCGAGGTGCTGGGCAAGCTGAACCCGGTGTTCAAGCAGGGCGGCAGCGTCACGGCCGGCAACAGCTCGCCGTTGAACGACGGCGCGGCCGCTTCCGTGCTGCTGTCCGACAAAAAGGCGCAAGAATTGGGGGTCAAAGCTCTGGGGCGGCTGCGCGGTTTCGCGGTGGCGGGCGTCGATCCCGACATCATGGGCATCGGGCCCGTACCCGCGATCCAAAAGCTGCTCGCTCAAACCGGCCTGACCATCAAAGACATCGATCGTTTCGAGATCAACGAAGCCTTCGCAGCTCAAGCCGTCTACTGCGCACGCGAGCTCGGAGTTCCCGACGACCGCCTCAACGTCAACGGCGGCGCGATTGCGCTCGGACACCCGCTGGGCTGCACGGGCGCCAAGCTCACCGCCAGCTTGCTGCACGAGCTGCGTCGCAGCGGTGGCCGCTACGGCATCGTGTCGATGTGCATCGGCGGCGGCATGGGCGCAGCCGGCTTGTTCGAAGTCGGTTGAGCCGCGTCAAGAGCGCGGCGCGGAGGAAGCAATGCGAGCGACGCCTGCCGGCGCGGCGGCTTGGATGGCGTCGCACAGCTCCCAGAAGCTGGCTTCTTTGGAGATGACGGGCGCAGTCTCTTCCGCCCGCTCCAGCAAGAGGTCGTCGATGCTGCCCGAGCAGAACAACGCGCCTCCAATACGGCGTTCCGCCAGCAGCGTCTCGCAGAGCGCGATGCCGTCTCCGTCCGGCAGCGTGATGTCGAACACCCCAACGTCGAAATAGCCGCTGGTCGAACGCGCGTCGGCAAAGCTGTGGACCAGCGTGACGGCGTGACCTTGGGCTCGCAGTGATTTGGCGATGGCGCGACCGACGGCGCCGTTGTCTTCCACAAGCAGGAGGTTCAAAATTTCGCGGTTTCCTCCCCCACTGCGGCTGCACGGCGCCGAAACGACGCCGCCCAGTCGGGTGCACCCTATCACCGCGCGAGTACCACGCCCGCGAAAAGTTACGCCCGCAGCGCTAACCGCACGAGATGGTGTAGGTATGCGTGTGGCCGGTCAGGCTCGAGACCTTGTTCGTGATCTGGCCGCCCGCGCGCAAAGCGTCGACCTCACCCTGCGTGAGCTGGATGGTGTGAGAGTGGCCGGTGCCCGCCTCCGGTAGCTGAAACGGCGCGGTGGGGTTCGAGCTGTTGATCAACAGCGTGAGGTTTGCTTCCCCGGCGACGGTGATGTGCGTGTGCCCGCCCCCGGTCGTAGCAGTTTGGGTCATGGTCGCGCCTGCGCACTCGAGCGCAGCGGGAAAGCCGCCGATACCGCCCTCGCCACCAGCGCCACTAGCGCCTCCTGCTCCGCTGGCTCCGCTGGCTCCTCCAGTCTCGCCACCGGCGCCTGCCGCTCCACCCGAGGTTTCACCGGATGCGCCGCCGCCATTTTCTGCGCCACCCCCGCCCGCCCCCGCCTGTCCGGCCTGCGCGCCGCCGGCGGTGCCACCACCGCCCGCAGTGCCTCCGTGTCCGGCCGCGCCTCCGTTGGTGGTTCCGGCCGTTCCTCCGGCGTTCTTGCCGGCGCTGCTTCCGGCGACGCCGTTGCCGCCCTGTCCTGAGCCGGCATGAGTGGTGCCACCGTTGCTGGTGCCGCCACCACCAGTGCCCGCGCCTGCGCCGCCAGCGCTGCTCTCGTCATCGTCACCGCAGGCAGTGGCGACCCCAAGAGCGGTAAACGTCACCGTGAGCACGAGAAAATCCTTGCGCTTGATTACCTCAGCCATCCCAAAAGCTCCTCCCGCTCGCGCCTACATCTGCGAGCCCTGCCTATCTACCAGGCTTCCGCCGCGGGCGCATGCTGGTCTAAGCTCGCCCCTCGTTCTCGCCGTCAGTTGCCGGGCTCCCATGCCCGCCCTGCTCACCTGGAGGAATCGTGGTTCGGAAGCTCGCCTTACAGACGCTTTGGGTCGGATTAGTCACGGTCTCGCTCGCGGCGTGCGGTGGCGCGGCGGTGCCGCAAGAAACGCTGACGGCAGCGCAGGCCTCGGTGAAAGGAGCGGAAGTTGGCGGCGCCAACGAGGATCCGAAAGCGCAGCTTCACCTCAAGCTCGCCAACGAGCAGATCGACAAAGCCAAAAAGCTGATTGAAGACGGCAAGAACGAGGAGGCGGCTCGCCTCGTCGACCGCGCGCAAGCGGACGCCGACCTGGCGCTGGCGCTCGCTCAGCAGTCCAAGGCGATGAAAGACGCCAAAGACGCCGACGAGCAGCTGGGCAAATTGAAGAAGAAGCTGAACCAGTGAGCCAAGGGAGAAACCAACAGATGTCTCGCGCAATGACCTCGCTTTCGTTGTTGGCTCTTCTGGGCGTCGTGGCGTGCGGCGCCACGTTGCCGCCGCAAGAGCTGGTGGATGCTCGCAAAGCCTACGATCGAGCCTCCAAAGGCCTTTCGGCGCAGCTCGCCCCCGCGCAGTTGGACACCGCCAAGCAGGCGCTCGACAAGGCCGAAAAGAGCTTCGAAGACGAAGGCGTCGATCCGCCGACGCCGGATCTTGCCTACATTGCCGAGCGCAAGGCGATGATCGCCGAGGCCACCGCCGGGAAAGTCGCGGCCGAGCGTGACGCCGAAAAGGCGGACAAAATGTTCAAGGACGCCCAGATCGATGGTCTGGATCGGACCAAGGCGGAGCTCAACAAAGAGCGCCAGGCCGGCGAAAAGACCAAAGCCGAGCTCGAGAACGAAAAGAAGGCGCTCAGCGCCGAAAAAGTGGCGCGCGCGGAAGCCGAGCGCAAGGCGGCGGCGGCCCTGGCCAGCTTGAACGAGATCGCCAAGGTCAAAGAAGAAGCGCGCGGCATGGTCATCACGCTGTCGGGTGCCGTGTTGTTCGCGACCGGCAAGTATGAGCTCTTGCCCATCGCCCGAGACAAGCTGGACGAGGTGGCCAAGGCGCTGGTCGACCAGGGCTATAAATCGATCTTGGTCGAAGGCCACACCGACTCGAAGGGCAAAGCTTCCGACAACGACACTTTGTCGCTCAAGCGCGCCGAATCGGTGCGCACGTACCTGGTGTCGCGCGGCATTCCCAGCGACAAAATCCGCGCGTCGGGCCTCGGCTCTTCGCGCAGCATTGCCGACAACTCGACGCCGGATGGTCGCGCCAACAACCGCCGCGTCGAAATCGTCGTCGAGCCGCTGAAGTAGTGGCGGCGGCGGGCGCCGACAAAGCGAGCGTCGCCTTGTCGGCGCTCGAGCGGTTCTACCGGACGCCTCTCGAGCACGAGCTCCAGCGGCACCGGGCAAGCTCCGCCGCCGAGGCGGCGGTACGGCTATTTCACGAAAGCGCGCGCGAGGTGCCGGCCTACGCCGACTTCTTGCGCGAAGCCGGCTTCGACGTAGCGATGGTGAAAGCGCCGGCCGACTTTGCGACCGTGCCGTTAGCTACGAAAGAGACGTACCATCGACGTCACTCGCTGGCGGCGCTGTGCCGCGGCGGCGACCTGTCGAGTCTGGACATGCTGGCGGTGTCGTCGGGCTCGACGGGGGAGCCGGCGATTTGGCCGCGCTTCGTGAGCGACGAAGTCGGCACGGCGTTTCGCTTCGAGCAGGTTTTCCGCGACGCCTTTCGGGCCCACGAGCGGCGCACGTTGGCCGTCATTTGCTTTGCGCTCGGCAGCTGGGTGGGCGGCATGTACACGACGGCTTGCCTGCGCCACGTGGCGGCCAAGGGCTACCCCATCACGCTGGTGACGCCCGGCAACCAAAAGGCCGAGATTCTGCGCGTTTTGAGGGCACTCGCTCCGAGCTTCGAGCAAATCGTGCTGTGCGGCTATCCGCCTTTCTTGAAGGACGTGGTCGATAGCGGGCGCGCGGACGGCTTCGACTGGCACGCGCAGCCGGTCAAATTGGTGATGGCCGGGGAGGTGTTCAGCGAAGAGTGGCGCAGCGTGGTGTGCGAACGGCTCGGCGCGCGCGAACCGGAGCTTGCGACCGCTTCCCTTTACGGCACCGCGGACGGCGGGGTGCTCGCCAATGAGACGCCGCTCAGCATCAAGGCTCGCCAAAAGTTGGCGCAAGCGCCGGCGTTGGCTCGCGAGCTGTTCGGCGAAGCGCGGCTACCCACGCTCTGCCAGTTCGATCCGTTGCATCGCTATTTCGAGGACGAAGCCGGCGACCTCATCTTCAGCGGCGACGGGGGCATCCCGCTCGTGCGCTACAAAATCCTCGATCGCGGCGGTCTGCACGCATTCGAGGAAATGACATCGCGCCTGGCGGGGCAGGGGCTCGACGTCGTGGACGACTTGAACCGGCGCGGCGTTCCGGTGCGGCAATTGCCGTTCGTGCACGTGTTTGGTCGCAGCAACTTTGCGCTCTCGTTCTATGGCGCCAACGTTTACCCGGAAAACGTCGCGGTTGGCATCGAACAGCCCGCCCTTTTGGCGGCGCTCAGCGGCAAATTCGTGATGCAAATCCAGCTGGACGCCGACCAAAACCCGACGCTCGCCATCGCCGTCGAGCTACTGCCGGGCGCGTCGCCGTCGGAGACCCTGGCCGCCGACGTGGCCGCGTCGATTCAGCGCCAGCTCGAGCGCCTCAACAGCGAGTTTCACCACTACGCTCCCGCCGACCGTCGTCGCCCGCGCGTGAGCCTCCAGCCCCACGCCCATCCCGACTACTTCCCGGTGGGCGTCAAGCACCGCTACACGCGCGAATAGCCGACGAGCGACACGCGCTATGGTCTGCGCAGCTTCATCACATCTGGGGCTGCCAAAGTCGCAGCCTGAATGGCAGAAACTTCTGTAGCGGATTCAGGCAACCTCGAGCGAACGAGATTTTTTCACAGGAGGACGGGAGGACGGGAGGTCGAGACGGAGGCGAGAATTTTGGGGCTCGCGCTGCCGCCTGCGAGCTGCAAGCCCGGTCCCTCCTCAACCTCGGAGGAAACATTTTTCGATTCGGTCATCCGAATCGAAAAATGCGTTTCTCGCCTCTCGGTAGACCTCCCGTCCTCCCGCTCACCACTCATCGCATCGTTCGCTCAAGCAGCGCCCGGGCTTTCTTTCGCCCCTTTGTCGTGCTGCAGCGTCTTCAGCTTTTGTCCCTCGCCGCGTCTCGGAATGACTTCGCATGCGAAGTCATCGCGATGCTCTTGATCGCCGGCTGGCGTTTACTAGTGAATACGAACAGTTGAAGGTTTGCTGCCACTGGAAGCGGAGATGACTTCGCATGCGAAGTCATTCCGTCGTGAGCGAGGGGCGTCAGCTCGCTCACCGGCGACGGCCCAGGCACCCCGCCGTTTTCCACACCGAGCAAACCGCTCAACTTGGTTGAAATCAGCCGCCAACTCGAATTGGGACCAATCATCAGCGGGAGGACGGGAGGTCGAGGCGGAGGCGAGAATTTTTGGGGTCGCGCTGCCGCCCTGCGAGCTGCAAGCCCGGTCCCACCTCAACCTCGGAGGAAACATTTTTCGATTCGGTCATCCGAATCGAAAAATGCGTTTCTCGCCTCTCGGTAGACCTCCCGTCCTCCCGTCCTCCCTGTGAAATCCCCGAGGCTCTCGACACGACCTCTCAGCACGGCGGCAGCCCGAAGCGCTCGCTCGGCTTGGCCCGGCGACGCCACGGGAGTTTCTGCAAGAAAAGCCGCGGCGTGGCAGCCCAAGCTGCGATGATAGGGGAGCTCTCAGTAGCGCAAGTTGTTCGAGTCCCCGATCATCCGATTGTACGTTTCGATGACCTGCGCGGGATGGCCGTCGACCATGCTGGGGCTCGACTTGGAGAAGAACTCTTTGTTGAAGTCTTTGTTGTCCCGCTTGCGTCGCAATAGCTCTTTGGCGGACTTGAGGAAGTTCTTGGAGCTGCTGAGGTACGACGAAAACATCATGGCGCGGCTGGTTTCCGCCTTGTGCGAGTCAGCGTATTGCTCGAGCTCGGTCAAGGCTTTGTCGTAGGTTTGCAGCGCTACGTCGTACTTCTGTAGATCCAGCTCTTTCAGCTCGGCGATGTCGGTAAGCTTGATCAGGGCTTTGGCTTCATTCAGCGACTTTTGCGACAAATATTGCAGGCGGCGCGAAGGGTCTTTCTCCAAGCGCGCGAACTGCCGAGCGTTGACGGCGTCGTTCAAGGTCGTGACGCGGTCTTCGAAGCCTTTGCTGACTTGCTCGAATTTGGCGAAGGCGTTCATGAGCTGAGGGTGCAGCTGCTTGCCCTTGGCCATCTTGTCGTCCTTGTAGTCGTTTTGGTCGTAGTACTTGTTGGCTTGCTTGACGAGCGGGTCGAGCTCTTCGAGAGCTTTCCGATATTCGGCGGCGGCCGACTCGACCTCGGGTAGCGCGGGCGGTGCCGTCTTGGCGCGCTCCAAATTGGGGAAGCAGGTGTCGGCGTTGATGTCGTAAAGGCCGTAGATGTTTCGCTCTTTGCCGGTGGGGCCGACCTTCTCGTCCGCGATCCACGACAAGTAGCGGTTGCGGCTATCGATCACCCGTTTGGAGGTGCCGTTCATGCAGCTGATGTACTCGCTGAGCTTGGAGCCGAGCTGCGCGTCCTTGTCTTCTTCGGACGAGACAGCCGTACCCTTGTCCGCGACCGCGCTGGCGGCGGCCTTCAAGGCCTCCGCGGCTTTCCTGGCTTCCGCGATCTGCTTGCAGCCCCCCAGCGAAAATAGCGACACGACCCCCAGAGCGGCGGCGAAGAAGAGATTGTTCATGGTCGTAGGTCCTCCAAAGGCAGAGCGAGCGACGAATGTACGCCGGCATCCGGCGCGAAATTTCCCGACCCTTCGGCTATCACGCCGATCCGCGGCGGGTCAACGGACGCAACGCGAGCATGGCCAAGGCCGGCACCAAGATGCCGAATGCGAAAGGTGCCAAAAGCGCCCGAGCACGCTGGAGATTCGGCACGCCGATCACGGCGTAGGCCGCCCGAGCGGCCTCTTCGTCAATCGCTCATAGCCCGAAAAAATCGCGAATTCCGCGCAGGATGCGCAGGTTTTCGTGACTGAAGCGCTGGCTGTGCGCTTCCGGGTCCAACCCTTCGCGCGCGGCGTCCAGCTCCACGCGTCGCGCCGCCAGGATTTCGGAAATGCGCTCGGCGATGGCGGGGCGCTTCTGCAAAATGCCCTGAAAGTCGGCCTTGTCGATGCGCAAGCACTCCACTTCGGTGAGGGCGACGACGGTGGCTTCACGCGGTTGGCCCGTCATCAGCGCCATCTCACCGAAGAAGCTGGGCGCCTTGAGCACGGCGACGCGCTTGTCGCCTTCGGGAGCGGCGATGCGCACTTCGACCTCGCCCTTGGCCAGCACGTACAGCCAGTTGGCCTGCGCGCCCTGGCGGGTGATCACCTCGGCACGCCCGAACGGGGTTCGGCGCGCGGTTTGGGCCAAGGCGCTGCGTTCGGCCTCGTCCAGGTGCTTGAACAGCTCGACCTTGTCGAGCGAGCGAAGCTTGGCCTGCACCGCGCGCTGCGCCTTGCGCTCGTCTTTGGCCGGATCTTCTTGGGTCAAGAACAGCGCGGCGGCCGGAATTGCCAGCGGAATGTCCGCGCGCTTGAGCGCCGAAAAGATGCGCTCCCGCACGTCGGAGTTGGTCGAGTCGTTGCGCCAGAGATCGCTGATCCAATAGCGCACCGCGTACAGCACGTAGCCGTCGCGGTTCTCTCGCGCCAGATCCATGCAGATGCAGTTGGCGACCGGGTTCTGCTCGACCCCGGTGATGGGCGCGGCCACCAACGCCTGGTTGACGACCGAGATCACGTCGCCGGGGGAAAAGCGAAAATCGACGCAAAAATAGATCCACTGGCGGTGCGCGACCGCTTCCCCGTCACGCTTGCCGAGCACCTTGATGGCCTGGCTCATCAGCATGCCGTTGGGCACGATCAGGGTGTCGGAGTCGCGCGTCTCGAGCACGGTGTGGCGCCAGCGGATCTTCTTGACCTGCGCTTGCTGCTTGTTCTCGAACTCCAGCCAGTCACCTTCTTGGATGGAGTCGTCGACCTGCAACGCCAGCCCGCCCACGATGTTGCCGAGCGTTGCCTGGAGCGAGAGGCCGATGACCGCGGTCACCACCGCCGAGGTGGCGATGATGCTCGTGACGTTGAAGCCCGCGTGGTGCATCAACCAGCCGGCGGCGACCAAGTAGGCGGCGCCGACCGCCAAGTCGTGCAAGATGTCGGGCAAATCGAGGCGTGCGACCGGCAGCAACAGGTCGAACAGCGCGAGCGCCGACAGATTGATGATCAGCAGCACCTCGAGCAGGCTGCTGCCCAGCTCGAAGCCTTCGGCGATGGCGAGGAAACCGGCCCGGTGCAACCCGAGCCCGGCCAGCGCCGTGACGAGGTACAGCGCGTACAAGACGACGCTGCGACGTAAACGTCGGCGCGACGCTCGAGGCACCAGCCGCGAGACCGCGGCCAACGCCACGATGACCGCCGCGAAGATGGCCAGATGCAGTAACGCCGCTGTCACCGAACCGTCACCGTAGCACACGGCGGCCCAATCGTCCGGAAATGCTTGAGGAAAATCACGCGCTAGGGCTCGCCGTAGCTTGCGGCCAGGGCCCGCGCTCCGAGGATTTCACACCTCTCGGGTTGGGCTGCCAAGACGCAGCCCGAATCGCAGAAGCTTCCGTAGCGGCGAAAGGCCACCTCGAACGATCGAGATTTTTCACAGGGAGGACGGGAGGACGGGAGGACGAGAAAGAGGCGAGAATTTTTGGGGCTCGCGCTGCCGCCAGCGAGCTGGGAGCTCGACCTCTCCTAGACCTCGGAGGAAACATTTTTCGATTCGGTCATCCGAATCGAGAAATGCGTTCTCGCCTCTCTGCACCTCCCGTCCTCCCGTCCTCCCTGTGAAATCCCGGGCTCTCGACACGACCCGCCAGCACGGCGGCAGCCCGAAGCGGTCGCCCGGCTTGGCCTGGCGACGTCACGGGAGTTTCTGCAAGCAAGCTGCGGCGTGGCAGCCCAAGATTTGGCGAATTCTCAGGGCGCGCTAGTTGCCGCTTTCGAGCGCGCGGTGGATGGCGTCGGGGACCACGCCCAGCTCTTCGGCTATGGCGAGCAGACGCGTGTTGTGTGGCAGCTCGGTCAGATACAGCTTGGCGTAGGGCGTGCCGGCCAAGCCGAGCAGGCGACGCTGCACGAGAGGGACGGCCTGGGCGATGGCGGTTTTGGCCAGCTCTGCATCGCCGAGGTCCATGGCTGCGTCGTGGTACGCCAAAAAAACGGGCGCTTCGTTGAGCAGGCTGGGCGCGCCGGCTTCCAGTAGCTGCGCCGCTTCGCGCGCGAGGTCGAGCGCGGCGTGAGCGTTGCCGCAGCGTCTTTCGGCTTCGGCCCACATGCCGAGCGCGACCGACAGCACATCGCGATTGGCGGTGGAGCGATAGGCCTGCGCCGACATGCGCAGGAGGCCGAGCGCGCGGCGCGACTGCGCGTCGCTCTTGCTGCGCAGAAGCTCGCAGCCGCGATAGAACAACATGCCCAAATTGGAGCGATCGGGCGCGGCCCAGACGCCGGCGGCGGCGGCGTCGGCGTCTTCGCGCACCGAGGCCAAGTGGGCCTCGAGCTTGACGTCGTTGCCGAAGGTGGCGGCCCAGCCCAAAAGGTTCATTTGCGCGTGGCGCACGGCGCCTTGGCTGCCGATGGCGTCGGCCAAGGCCAACCCGGTCTCGATGGCAGTGCGGGCTTCTTGGCGCGCCCCGATGGTGGTGAGGGCGAACCCGAGGTTGCTCATCAACATGGCCTCGCGCTCGCGCAGGCCGGCGGCACGCGCGGCGCCGGCGGCGTTTCGGCGAGCTTCCAGAGCTGCCCCCAACGCGCCGGTGGTTTGGCGAACGATGGCTTGAGTTTGGTAAGCGTCCACCGCCGCCGAGCTCAGCTTTTGGGCGTGGCCGAGCGCGAGCAGGCGCCGGGCTTCGCTCTCGGCGTCGGCGAATTTTCCGGCGAACGCCAAGCGCATGGCGAGCGCCGCCGAAGAGCGCGCTTCTTCGTCGAACAGGTGCAGCGCGGCCGCTTGGTCGCGCGTTTCGGCCAGCCTTTGGCTGATCGAGTCACCCGAGCCGCGCGCGTCGTCGAACCGGGCCCGGGCGCCGCGCGCGCGTACGGCGCTGCCTTCGTCGTACACGTTTTCTTCCAGCGCCGAGATGGCCGTCTCGCGCTCGCTCGCGCGCGGATCGAGCCGGCTCCAGGCTTCGTCGAGGCACAAGGCGCGCTGAAAGCCGCTGGGCTTGTCCTCGGCGAACGCCAGCGCTCGCTCGGCCATGCTGAGGGCGTCGGTCAAAGCGTTGGTGGCCAGGGCGCGCTGGGCGGCCTTGGCCCAGTAGTCGGCGGCGCGCGTGTGCTCACCGCCCAAGTCGTAGTGGCCGGCAACGGTCGCCGAGTCTTCGCCCATCGAGGCGAGCCAAGCCGCGGCCAGCGCGTGCAGCTCTTTGCGCTCGCGCTCGCCCAACGAGGCGTAGGCGACGTCGCGCACCAAGGCGTGCTTGAACAGCCACTCGCGGGTGCTGGTGAAGCGCGACACGTTCTGCTCCGTGAGCACCTCGGCCGCCACCACCGCTTTCATCACGCCCTCGGAGCCGTGCATGCCCAGCGTGTCGAGCGCGGCGTCCCAACACGTCAAGCCGAAGACGGACAAGCGGCCGACGGCGTCGCGGCACTCGCCCTCGAGCGCGTCCAAGCTCACCTGGATGGCGGCTTGGATGGTGGGGGCGTGGCGGGCGTCGCGGCCGGATGCGGTCAAGCGCGCCAGCTCTTCGGCGAACAGCGGCAAGCCCGCGGCCTGATCGGCGATGCGATCGACGACTTCCTCCGGAATGGCGTCGCCCAGCACCGCGCGAGCGATTTGGCGCGCGGCGCGCTTTGACACCGGACGGAGCTCGAGCCGCACGTGGTCACGGCCGGCGAAGCGAGCGGTTTGGCCCTGCCAAAATTCGGGCCGCACCAGCGCCATGGCCACCAGCGGCCGGCCGGTAGCGCGGCCGAGCATGTGGTCGATCCAGCCGATGCTCTCCGGATCCGCCCATTGCAAGTCTTCCATCAAGATGGCGACCTGCTCGTCTTGGGTGACCTGCAGCACCAAGTCGGTCATCGACAGCCACAGGGCGTCGCGCGAGCCGCGTGGATCGAGCCCTTCGGGCAGGGGCTCGTTGGCCAGCAACCGCGACAGGAGCATGCGATTTTGCGAGCTCAGGTCGTCGCGCGTGGACGGACCGAGGCGCGAGATGATGGCGCGCTCCGCTTCGGTGCTGGTGGCGCCTTTGGGCAGGCTGATGATGGCGCGCAGGACGTCAGCGGCGGCACCGAGCGCGTGGCCCTGACCGTAGGCGTCGGAACGTTGCAGCACGATGTGCGGCGCTCCGGCTTGGGACGAGATGCGCGCCATGACCTCGCGGCGGAGGCGGCTCTTACCGATGCCGGGCGGACCCGTGATCGAGACCAAGACCGGCGTCGAATCGAGCCGCGAGCGCTCGAAGGCCGACATGACTTGAGCCAGCTCCGGATCGCGACCGACGAACGGTGCGCCGCCGGTGCGCTCGCCGCGCGCGGCGGCAATGGGCTCGCCCACGACCGCCGAGCCGTCGTCGCGCGTGCGAAACTCGTAGCGGCCGCGACCGAGCTCACTGGTGGTGGCGTCGGCCAGCACCATGCTCGGCTCCGCGTCGCGCGAAAGCGCCGAGGCGCGGTCGACGACCTCGCCCACCGGCTGCACTTCGCCAGTGGCGGACGCATAGTCGAGACGTGCGCGCCCGCTGGCGATGCCGACGCGCGCACCGCTGCGCGCCAGGCGCCGGCCCAGCTCGAGCGCGACGGCGGCTTCGTTGCCCACGGCGCGGCGCGCGCCCAGGTGAGCGACGATAGAATCTTGGCCGAGCGGGACCGCGTCGGCGCCACGTTGCCGGAGCTGTTCCAGCGAGCGTTCGCGCGCCGAGCCGGTGCCGAAGCGAATGGCGACGATGGACGTCACCAGTCGCGAGCCGCTCCACCCCAGGCGCGAAGAGCGCACCGACTCGACCGGCTCGAGCCAGCTGGTGCGCATGCCGTCGCGCGAGGCCTCACTCAGCAGCTCCAGCACCTCTTGCATGCTGCTGGGGCGGGCGTTCGGATCCGTCTCGAGCATGCGCGAGACGAGCGCGTCGATCATCGGTGGGGTGTCGCGCCGTAGCTCGGCCAAGCGGGGGGCGCTGGTCGTCACCAGGCGCGCCAGGGTGGCGATGATGGTCGGACCGACGTGCGGCGGCCGGCCGGCAATCAGCTCGAACAGCGTGGCGCCCAGCGAGTAGATGTCGGAGCGAGCGTCGATGGGGGCGTCGCCGCGCGCTTGCTCGGGGGCCATGTACGCAGGCGTGCCGACCACGTCGCCCGAGCGCGTGATGCGGATGTCGCTCTTCGCAGCCACCCCGAAATCCACGATTTTGGGCCAGACATTCTCGAGCGAGCCGTGCGACTCGAGCGACTTGCACAAAAACAAGTTGCCCGGCTTGATGTCACGGTGAAATACGCCAGCGTCGTGGGCGGCCGAGAGCGCTTCGGCCACCTTGATGCCCAAGTCGGTGGCCTGCTGGATGCTCAACGGTTCGCGCCGCTGGCGCTGGGCTAGGTCTTCGCCGTCGAGCCATTCCATGGCTACGTACGGCAAGCCGGTCTCTTCCAGGACCCCGAAGGCAACCGTCTTGACGATGCCGGGGTGGTCCAGGTTGGCCAGCAGTTGCCCCTCACGCATCAGGCGGTGCTCTTCGTCCGGCGCGACGCCGGCATCGGCAGCGATGACCTTGAGCGCCACCGTACGCTCGGTGACGAGGTCGAAGGCGCGATAGACGATGCCCACCCCACCTCTGCCTACCTCGCGTTCCACGACGAACCGGCGGCCTAGGCGCCTGCGCTCCGAGCTAGTCGACTCTTCCAAGAGCCTCCAACGTACCCCCGTGGGCGCGCGGACGGAAGCCCGTGCATTCCGCTGCCTCCAAATTCGAGGAGCCGCGCCTTGGCCGCGAGAGTAGGCCCAAGTTTCTCGCGCGGACGGGGCGAATCGAGGTAGTTTGCATCGGGCACGTGGGATCGTGCCTCAAACTTTGCGTCGGAGAGGAGCTTCGGTATGGGACTTCGTTCTTTTATTGCAGTGGTTTCGGTGGTGGCGGTGTCGTTGGTCGGCCTGCAGGGCTGCAACAAAGACGCCCAAAAAATTGCGCCCGACACGCGGGGCAAGCGCGGTGAGACCTGCCTGGCTCGCAATGACTGCGACGCCGGCCTGGCCTGTATCGGCGGCATCTGCGCCAAGAACGAGTTCAACATCGACGTCACTGCCAAGCAGTGCACGCGCGTCGAGTGCGAGGTCACCGAAGACTGCTGCGGCAACAAGGCGACCGAAGCGCCGGCCAGGTGTCAGGGCAGAAACGAGATCTGCAGTGTCCCCACCTTGCCGGGCTGCGTGGCCAACATCTGCACGTCGGACATTACCTGTGGCGACGGGACCTGTAGGCCTGGCACCTGCACGGGCGGAGTGAGCCCCGGCACTGCTTGCGAAACGGCGACGGATTGTCCGAAGGACACCTGCAACATCAGTACGGGGTATTGCAATATCAACACCGCCTACACGTGCGCGACCGACCTTAGCTGTCCTCAATCGACGGCGAGCTGCTCGACACGCACCTGCAATTGTCAAAACCCCCTCTACGATCCGACGGACCCGATCTGCACCGATCCGGACTGCGAAGACATCTGCCTCCTTCGCTGCCAAGACTCGCTCTGCCTGGAAGACAAGTCCTGCAAGACCGACACCGAGTGCTTGGCGCTAGGCCTGCAAATCTGCGACGGCGGGCGCTGCGTGGAGTGCGTCAAGAGCACCGATTGTGACCAAGACAACGACGAGACCTGCGAGAAAGGCGTCTGCCACAAGCCGTGCCAGCAGAACGAGGAATGCCCGCTGTTCTACGAGTGCAGCAAGGGCGACTGCGTCTATCACGGCTGCAACGACGACCGCGAGTGCATCTTGGCGGCGGCCCGCAACGTGCAGACCGTGCCCGGTGAAGGCCAAGCGGCGGCCTCGAACAGCGCCGATGACCCGCGCTTGTACAGGTGCTTGCCCAACGACGCCGACCCCGACCACAAGACCTGCAAGATTCCGTGCGAGAACGACGGCTCCTGCGGTCAGTTCCAGGTCTGCGACAAGGGTTACTGCAAATTCGTCGGTTGCGACAGCGACGAGCAGTGCCGCAACTACCTGGGCATCGCCAACCAGATGACGAGCGACAGCAAGCCGTTCATTTCGACGGCCAAGTGCGAGAGCCCCGCCGACATCACGACCACGAAGTAAAAGCGGCTGCAGAAGCCAGGCGCCCGCGGTCCAAGACCGCGGGCGTCGTCGTTTCTAGACTTCGCTACGTTCGCCGAATGAATCGGTCGCGGCCGCGTACTCGAGGTTGCGCGCGTAGCGACAGCGCTTTGCCGACAGCTCGACGCCGAGTGCGTCGAGCCCGAGCGCGTTGGCCACCGCCAGCACCGTGCCCCGCCCGCAAAATGGGTCGACCACGCGCCGCGCGCCGGCTTCGTCGAGCAAAAAGCGGCAAGCAGCTTCGCAGGCGCGGGTGCCCATCGCGCGGCTCCACGGCTTTTCGCCGGCTTCGGGCAGCACGTCGGCGCTCGGCTTTTTGGGCAACAGGGCGTCGCCCAAAGTGAACGCCAGCAAATGCGAATAGCTGGCGCGCCCCTGGGTGAGCGTGCCCGGCGGCTTGCGACAGACGATCTTGTGGAAGACCAGCTTGGCCCCCACCAGCTCGGCCGCGCGCTGCACCAGGTAGCCTTTGTCGACCCACTCGCCCTGGAAGCGGATGTCGCTCTGAAAGAACACGCTCGGCATGCCTGGCGCGGGCCAGCGCATCACCCGCGCTGCGGCCTCGACGAACCAGCTCTTCCAGCCGGTGAGGCCGGGGCCCAGCTCCGGCAGCTCGGACACGTCGGGTAAAGAAGTGACGACCGCGTCCCTCGGCTCGGCGGCGTTCTCAGCGAGCCATGCCAGCGCCTCTCCCTGGATCACCAGGCGCTGCGGCGCGCGCGCTGGCTCAGCGACCGTGAGCACGCCCGAGAGAGCGCCGACGCACGGCGAGTGATGGCGGAGGATTGAGGCTCGGGTCGTCGGTGAGGTCCGGCGCGGCGGGCGAGCTGACAGCGCCCAAGCCGCTGCCCAGTAAATCTGCGAGTGTGAGGCGCGCGCCGCGGGCGGTGGCGGCGGTGCGGGCGATCAGGCCGAAGAGCTCCAGCTCGTTACCCGGGAATTCGTGCTCGGTGAGCGCGGCCAGCGCGGCCGGCTCGATGCCGAGCGGCTCCCCCGAGGTACCGACGCCGAAGCGGCTCAAACCTTCGAGCACCAGCGCCCGTAGGTCCTCGGCGCGATCGGCCAGCTTGGGTAGACGCAGCTGGCGTTCGGAAAGCGCGCGAGCGAGCCCGTCGTGCAACCTGCCCGCCGCGAGCAAAACGTCAACGGCGCTGGGCAAGCCAAACACCAGCCCCGCCGGCAACACCTGCGACGCCGGCGCCGCCAGCGGGCGGTTGACCAGAAACAAAGACAGGTGCTCCTGAATCTCTCGCGGCAACGCCGATGCGCCCAGCACGAGCAGCGTGCCTCCATCCGCCGCCACCAAAGGCGAGCGCGCCTTGTCGCGCCACACCTCGAGATCGCGCGCTTCGCGCTCGGTGGCGTCGACGGTCACGAGCGGGCCGTCGGCGCGCGGGCTGCACAGGTGCGCGTGAGCCGCGAAACCTTCGGCATCGACACCGGGCGGGGTCAACAGCGCCAGCGGCGCATCGAGGCGCGCGAGGCGCTCCAAGCCTTCGAGGGCCAAGCGCGCAGCGGGGCTGAAAGCGGTGGTGCGCACGCCGCGGGCCAGCCGCTCGGCGGGCCAGCGGTGGCGCGCGCTTTGGGCCCCGATGGCGTGGCTCAACCGCTCGCACTCCGCTTCCAGTAAATTGGCGCGATTTTGCGCCAAAAGCTCGCGTTCGCGCGCGCGAGACAGCGCGGCCGAGACGGAGATGAGCGAGCTGATGCGATCGGACAAGCTGCGCAGCGCACGCGCTTCTTCGAGCGTGAGCGGGCTCGTGCGGCTCTCGCCCGGTAAGAGCACGAAGCCGAGCGGCCCGTCTTCGTCGCACACCACCGTGGCCGAGTAGGCGCCGCGCGCGCGGAACCAAGCCAAGAGCCCACGTACCTCGGGGCGGCGCACCTCGACCGCCGAGAGCGCGTCCAGGCGCAGGGTGCGCTCTGGCTCGCCCAACGCCAGCTCGTAGAGCCGCTCGGGGGCTTCGGCGCGTTCGACGTGGAGGTAGCCCGCCACGTCGACGGTCAGCACCTCGCTCGGGGACTGGCGCCAAATCTCGGTGCGAGCGTTGCCGGACGAAGCGGTGTTTTGCAGGGCCACCAGCGCGGCGGTCAGGGCCGTGTTCGGATCGGGCGACAGGGCGCCGCGGCTCGCGGCTTCGATGGACATGAGCCAGCGCGACTGCTCGGGGCCGAGCGGCCTGGCGATGCGGTGCGCCAAGAGACCAACGAAAACGCAGGCCAAAGAGGCGCCGATCAAGATGCTGCCGCTGGCGCCGGGGCGGGCGTGAGCCAGGGTGCCGGCTGCCACCACCACCGGCACCCCCGCGATGGCGACGGCCAAAATGCCGCGCAGCGCGCGGGTGACGCTGGTCGGCTCGGCGGCGGTGGCGGCCCAGGCGGCGAGCGCCGCGGCGGCGCACATGGCCGCGGGCAGAAAGCGGTCGGGCGGCGCCAGCGCCAGCGACGCGCCGAGCACCGCTACCAGCAAGGTCGTGACCGACAACGCAAACGCGCTCGACGCGCGATCGCCGACCCCCAGCTCGACGCGTCGCAGGTTGCGCAGCCGCAAGCTCGCCGCGCACTGCACGAGCAGAGAGCCCGTCGCGGCGCTGGTGGTGGCGTAGTCGATGAGCAACGGGTCTTGCAGAAAACGTCCCGGCACCAACGCGAACGCCGCCGGAATGGTGGTGGCGATGGCCCACAACAGCCCGCTGAAGGCGGCGCCGTCGAGCGACTCGGTGGCTTTCGGAGCCGCCAGCATGCCGCCCAGCGGTTTGATGCGACCGAGCGCGATGAGCGAGCTGACCGAAGCGATGCCGACGCCCAGGTTGGCGGCGGCGTCGAGCCCCGGTCGCCCCGGCCCGCCGACGCGCGCTTCCAAGAACAGCCCGATGCCGAAGGCGGTGAGCCAGCCCGCCTTGCGCGCGGTGGGGCTGACACGGTCGGACCCCGCCGCGACCTGCGAGCGGCGGTAGACGGTGAAGAATCCGAGAAAGGTCGCGGCGCTGACCACGAGCACGAGCCCGCCCGGGCCGCTCCGAGCGGCTGCAAACGCCACGTAAGCGAGCGCCAGCAGGCACAGGGCAAGCTCGCGGGTCATCCCCGGCTATATACCGAAGATTCTGGCCAATTGCCCGAACCGCGGACCGGTTCGCTTGCCCCGGGACCGGGCGAAGCTTGCCGGGGCGAGGGGACAGGGCTATCCGGCCGCTCCCGCGTGGGCGAAAGTAACGACTAGGGCACGCCTCGCGCCCCTCCCGAGATGAAGAAGAACTACGTCCTCGATACCAACGTTCTGCTGCACGACCCCCACGCCATCTTCAAGTTCGAGGACAACGATCTGTTCTTGCCGATCTATGTGATCGAAGAGGTAGATCAGTTCAAGCGCGACTCGAACGAGCGCGGTCGTAACGCACGCACCATTTCGCGCCTGCTGGACGGGCTGCGCACCAAGGGACCGCTCTCGGGCGGCGTGTCGCTCGACGGCGGAGGCTCGCTGCGGGTGTTCGTGCCGGCGACACGGGCCGAGCTGCCCATCGCGCTGAACCCGGGCTCCGGTGATCACGCCATCTTGCAGACGGCGATCGCCATTCGCGACTCGCACGGCGACACGCCGACCATCTTCGTGACGATGGACGTGAACCTGCGCATCCGCGGGGACGCGCTGGGGCTCACCACCGAGTCGTACGAAAACCAAGCCGTCGATTTCGAGCACTTGGAGTCGGGCATCGTCGAGCTGCCGGTGACGGCGGCCGAGCTCGACCGCTTTCTCAGCTCGGGCAGCGCCAAGCCGCCCGAAGGCGACAAGCTGCCGCCCAACGTATGCGTGGTGCTGCGCGACGACGGTGAGCGCCCCCGCACCGCGCTGGCGCGCTTTCACGCCGACACCGGCGACATCCGCGCGCTCAAAGTGCCGCGCGAGGGCTTGTCCGGCGTCCGGCCCCGCAATCGCGAGCAAGCCTTCGCGCTCGATCTATTGCTGGACGAGAACGTGCGTTTGCTGACGCTCGTCGGCAAAGCCGGCACCGGCAAGACCTTGCTGGCGTTGGCGGCAGGCTTGCGTCGCACCGTCGAAGAGGGCGTGTACGCTCGCTTGCTGGTGAGCCGCCCGGTGATGCCGCTCGGGCGCGATCTGGGCTTTTTGCCTGGCGACGTCGATCAAAAGCTGAACCCGTGGATGCAGCCCATCTACGACAACCTGGAATTTTTGCTGGTGGCGGGCGGCGGCAAGCGCCGCGGCGTGCGCGGCTACGACGAGCTGTTCCAGTCCGGGCAGCTGCAGGTCGAGCCGCTGACGTACATCCGCGGGCGCAGCCTGCCGTCGCAGTACGTGATCGTGGACGAGGCGCAAAACCTCACTCCGCACGAGGTCAAGACCGTCATCACGCGTTGCGGTGAAGGCACGAAAATCGTGCTCACCGGTGACCCCTTTCAGATCGACAACCCTTACGTCGACAGCTCGACCAACGGCTTGAGCTACGCCGCCGATCGCTTGCGGGGCGAGGCGCTGGTCGGACACATGCTGCTCTCCAAGGGCGAGCGCAGCGAGCTGGCGAACATCGCGGCCAACAAGCTGTGAGCGCGCGCCGCTGCCGACCGCTGGCCGACGGCGTGGCGCAGGCAACGGCGTGCCTCAAACGAATCGAAACCACTATCGCGCTCTTGGATCGCGTCAGGCCGTCGAACCTGATCCGCGAGCAGGAGCGGCTGCAGCGCGCGTTCGCGGCCGGTGAACGACCGGCACCGGCGTTCGAGTACGCGCCGCGCGCGACGCTCGTCGAAGAGCGCCGTGAGCTCTCGGCGCTGGCCACGACCCTCGAGGCGGCGGGCGACGTCGAGTCCGGGTTGCTCGCCGAGCGCGCGCGGGAGCTCGAGCTCGAGGCGGCGCTGGCCGAACACGTCGGCGAACCGGGCTTCGCGGCACTGGCAAGCCAGCGCTTTCCCCGCGGCGCCGAGCCCGCGGCGGCGCGCCAGTTCGCCGAGCGGCTGCTGACGGCGACAGCCCCGGATTTGCCCGCAGCTCCCGAGCTTTTGCACGACACGAGCGACAGGCGCGATCCGAAAAGCTTGTGGTCGGAGCTGTCGCGACGACTGCAAGCCGAGCGCTGGCCGGTGCGGGTCGAAGTCGTGGTCGGGTTGGTCTCGCTCGCGGCGGTGGCCGACGGCGTCGTGCGCGTGCGTGCCGGCGCGCGGCTGAGCGAGCGCGCCGCGCGCCGCATCGCGCTGCACGAAGTCGAAGGTCATGTGCGGCCGCGGGTAGCGGGGCAACGCTTGGGCGGCGTATTCGTAGCCGGAGCCGCGCGGGCGTCCGAAGACGAGGAGGGCCGTGCCATCTTGCTCGAAGAGCGGGCCGGCTTGCTCGACGAGGCGCGTCGCAAGGAGCTCGGGCGACGCTACCTGGCCGCCGAGAGCGTGCGCGACGGCGCCGAGTTTTGGGACACCGTCACGCTGCTGGGTCGGCGCGGCGCGCCATTGGAGGCCGCCATCGAGCTTTCGGCCCGCGTGCATCGCGGAGGCGGGTTGGGTCGCGAGTCGATATACCTGTTGGGTTATCAGCGCGTCGCGACCAAGCTCGCGCGGCGCCCGGAGCTGGAGCGAGTGCTGGCCAGCGGGCGCGTCAGCCTGGAGGCGGCCGAGGCGCTGCTGGCCGGCTCAATCGAGCTCGACGATGACGGGAATGTGGTCTGAAGGCTTGTCTTCGTGACGTGGCTTCTCGTCCATGCTGCAGCCCTTGCAGCGCGCTGCGAGCCCCGGCGACAAGAACGCGTAGTCGATGCGCAAACCTTGATTTTTGCGTAGGCCGCCGCCTCGGTAGTCCCACCAGCTGTAGCGCCCGCCGCGCTCGTCGAACTTGCGGAAGGCGTCGACGAAGCCTAGCGCGCGGATCTCGTCGAGCTGCTTTCTCTCGTCGGGATGAAAGTGCACCTTGCCGCGAAACGCCTCGGGATCGAACACGTCGCGCTCGTCACTGGCCACGTTGAAGTCTCCGCCCAAGAACACGTCTCGACCCTGCTCGCGTTCCGTCAGCGTGCGGCGCAGCTGCGTGAGCCAGGCGAGCTTCTCGGGGAACGAGGGCGAGCTGACGCTGCGGCCATTGGGGATGTAAGCAGACATCACGCGCACCCCGCCGACGGTGGCGGTGATGAGTCGTTTATCGGCGTCGGGAACGGCGTCGATGAGCCCGATCTGGATCTCTTTCATCGGCAGGCGCGAGGCGATGGCGACACCGTTGTAGGTGGGCTGCCCCGCCATCGCGACCGCGTAGCCAAGCATCTGCAGCTCATCGCTCGGAAACTCGTCGTCCTCGACCTTCGTCTCTTGCATGCAGAGCACGTCGGGTTGCTCGGACTCGAGCCAGCGCAATACCGCGTCGAGTCGGGCACGAATCGAATTCACGTTCCAGGTGGCGAGCTTCAAGACTTCCTCCCCGGCCTTTTCGCCCAACGGATCGGCGACGCCAAGGCCTTGTCAGCTCTGGCCTTTCGCACTAGACGGGTGCCCGTGAGCAGCGTCTTGGCTCGGTTCAATCGTGGGACGCGGGGCATCGCCACGGGCTGGACGCTCGGGCAGGTTCTGCCGCTTGCCTTGCTCCTAACGCCAAACGTGGCGTTCGCGCAGCAATCCGGCACTGGCGCCGTGCCTGGGGGCGGCACTTCCGCCGTCGTCAAGGCGCCCGAGCCCGCGCCCGAAGCAAAGCAGCCCGTCGTGGTGATGCCCGAGATCGTCCACTTCGAAAACGCGCCGTATCCGCCCGAGGCCGAGAAAGCCGGCGTTCAGGGCAACGTCGTGCTCAAGCTGACGATCGACAAAGACGGCAACGTCACCGCCGCGGACGTGCTGGAGCCGGCGGGCAACGGCTTCGACGAGGCGGCTCAAGCGGCGGCCCTGAAGTTCAAGTTCAAGCCGGCCACCAAAGACGGCGTGCCGTTCGCGGTGAAGATCAAATACAGCTACGCCTTCACGCTCAAGGTGGTCGAGGCGCCGCCGCCACCCCCGCCCACCCACGGTGAGGTCGACGGTCGGTTGTTCATTGCCGGCACGGAAGCGCCGCTTGCGGGCGCCGAAGTCGTGGTGGTTTCGCCTGACGGCAAAGAGCAGCGCGTCACCAGCGACGGCAGCGGCGTCTTCAAGCTGCCGCAGCTCTTGCCCGGCAAGTACAAGCTGAAGATCAACGCGCCCGGCTTCGACCCGTTCGAGAGTGAAGAAGAGGTCGTGGCCGGCGAAGCCATCGACGTGAAGTACCGCTTAGCCCCCGTGTCGGAGGGGCTGGAGATCACCGTCAAAGGCGAGCGCCCGCCGCGCGAGGTCACGCGTCGCACGCTGGAGCGCCGTGAAATCAGCCGTATTCCCGGCACCAGCGGCGACGCTTTGCGCTCGCTGCAGAGCTTGCCGGGCGTCGCGCGCCCGCCCGGTCTCGCCGGCTTGCTGATCGTGCGCGGCTCTGCTCCCGAGGGCACCGCGTACTTCGTCGACGGCTCCGACGTACCGCTCATCTATCACTTCGGCGGTCTCTCCAGCGTCGTTCCGACGGAGCTGCTCGATCAGATCGACTTTTATCCCGGTAACTTCAGCGCCAAGTACGGCCGCAAGATGGGCGGTGTCGTCGACGTCCAGCTGCGCAAGCCGGACACGAAGTGCACCGCCGACTACGGCAAGCCCACCGACAAGACCGGCTGCTTTCATGGCATGGCCCAGGCGGATCTGATCGATCTGCGGGCGATGGTGCAGGGACCGCTGCCCGGCAAGAACTGGACCTTCGCCGCGGCGGGTCGTTACAGCTGGTTCGACAAATGGCTGAAGCCGGTGCTCGAAAGCGCGGGCTCGAGCGTGACCGCCGCGCCGGTCTATTCCGACTACCAGTTGATCGCGGAGCACAACGTTTCGGACTCGCGCACCAGCTTGCGCATGTTCGGCTCCGATGATCGCTTCGAGGTCATCATCACCGATCCGGCGGCGCAAGACCCCGCGTTCGGCGGCAGCTTGCGCTTCGGTGAGTCGTTCATCCGCGGCCAGGTCGTCAACGAAGCCAAGCTGTCCAAATCGGTCGATTTGAACACGATGCTCAGCATCGGCCGCGATCAGATCCATTTCACGCTCGGGCAGTTGAAGTTCGATCTCGATCTGCACCCCATCTATTGGCGTGAAGAGCTCAGCGCCAAGGTAGCCAAGGGCGTGAAGCTGAACGCGGGCCTCGATTTCGCGATGTCTCCGTTCAAGGTCTTGGTGCGCGCGCCGCGTCCACCGCGCCCGGGAGAGCCCGCGCCGGGCCCGTTCGCGTCGCGTCCGCTGTTGCAATCCGAGAGCTCGGGCTTCGGCTTTCGCCCGGCTTGGTACGTGGAGGCGGAGCTACAGCCGCTGGATCGCCTGCGCGTCGTCCCCGGCATGCGCTTGGATTTCGCGCGCGACTCCGGCCACGCGGATTTCAGCCCGCGCATCAACGCGCGCTACGAGCTGATCAAAGGCGCCGGCGCCGATCCGGGTGCGGGCGTCCCATTCCAGAGAAAGACGGTGCTCAAAGGCGGCGCGGGCGTGTTCGACCAGCCGCCCGAGTACCAAGAGACCGACGAGGTGTTCGGCACGCCGAACATCAAGTCCAACCGCTCGGTCCACTACTCGATCGGTGTCGAGCAAGAGTTGACGCGGCACATCGAGCTCAGCGTCGAAGGCTTTTACAAGGACCTGACCAACCAGGTCGCGCGCGACCCCAACGCCCTCGGCGGCGGCTACACCTACAACAACCTGGGTACCGGTTCGGTCGAGGGCATCGAAACCCTGCTCAAGTTCAAGCCGGACGAGCGCTTCTTCGGCTGGATTGCCTACACCGTGTCGCGCAGCGTGCGTCGTGACTCGCCCACGAGCGAAGAGTACCTGTTCCAGTACGATCAGACGCACAACCTGATCATGCTCGGCAGCTACCGGCTCGGGCGGGGCTGGGAGTTCGGTGCCCGTTTCCGCATCGTCTCGGGCCCGCTGGACACGCCGGTGGTGGCGCGGCCTTCGCTGCCCGCCATTTACGCTGCCGACGCCGGCACCTACGTGCCGCTGCAGGGCAAGGCCTTTGGCTCGCGCTTGCCGCTGTTTCACCAGCTGGATTTGCGGGTCGACAAGCGTTGGCAGTTCAAAGCCTGGGCGCTCTCGGCGTACCTGGACGTGCAGAACGTCTACAACCATCCGGCCGCGGAAAGCTTCGTCTACAACTTCGACTACAGCCGCCGCAGCTATCAGACCGGCATTCCCATCATTCCCAGCATTGGTCTGCGAGGTGAGCTATGAAAACCGCAGGCATCATGAGCAAGGTCGGGCTCTTGGCCCTTGGGCTGCTCGCGTTGGGCTCGGCCGCCTGCGGTCCGCAGTTCGATCCCAGCAACGAGGTCAAGACGTTGCGCGTGCTGGGCGTCAAGAAGGACAAGCCCTACGCGCAGCCCGGCGACACCGTGAACCTGCAGCTGCTTTGGCATGATCCGAAGGGCCGCGCGGATGCGGACGTCCAGCGCGCGTTCATCGGCGGCTGCGTCAATCCTCCCGGCGACCTCTACTACGGTTGCTTCGCCCAGTACGGCCAGACGGGCGCGCCGCCCGCCATCGGGGTGGGCGACACCTTCCAGGTCACGCTGCCTTCCGACATCATTTCGTCGCGCACCGATTTGGAGCTGGGGCAGACGCGCTACGGCCTGTACATCGTGTTTTTCGCGGTGTGCGCCGGCAAGCTCGACTTCGTCGAGCTCGATCCCAAGGACGCCGGCTCGACCGGCCTGCCGCTGCGCTGCCTGGACGACGCTGGTCAGCCGCTCGGCTCCGAGGACTTCGTGGTCGGGTACTCCTCCATCTATTCGTTCGAGGGTGTCTCCAACGAGAACCCGTCGTTCACGGTCGACGACGCCGGCCGAGGCCAATACCTATTGGCAGGGCAAGCGGTAACGGCCGACTGCGTCGGCAACGCCTGCCAGGGCGCGGCCGCGGTGGAGGTCGACTGCGACGCCACGCCCGAGCGTTGCATCAAGGCGTGCGCGGACGACGGCGACCCGAGCTGCCCGGCCATCGACTTGAAGCCGGCGATCGAAAAGAAGATCGAGAAAGACGAAGTCAGCAGCAAGCTGTTCCGCACCACCGTGACCGAGCAGATGTGGGTCAACTACTACGTCGATCGCGGCGGCATCTCGGAAGTGCGGTTGCTGAACGACACCAACAGCGGCTGGAACGAGAGATACCGCGGCCAACTGCGCGCCCCCAAAGATACAGGCCCGATGCAAGTGTGGTCGGTCATCCACGACAATCGCGGCGGCATGGAGTTCTCGCGCGTGACGCTCGGCGTCGTGAAGTAGACGCCGCTGATCATGATCGCCACGGAGTGGCGGTTTGGCTTAGCTCGGGGACGGGGAGCGCCTGCCGCTTTCTTCGCAAATAGACGCGAAGCGTTAGCGACGTAGCTCGTGAGAACGGCTGGCCAAGATTTTGCTCACTGCTATCTTGGTAGTATGCGGCAATTGTATCTTTTGATAGCCGCCGCAGCGGCGACGATGGCCATCACGGCATGTGGTGCCTCGGCTCCGGCTCCCGTAAAAGCTCCGCCCCGTGCGGTGGACGTCGAAACCAGGGTCACGCCTGGTCCGCGCCGTCGCGACCTGCCTCCTCCGCTGGTCGCGCCGCCCCCTGCCTACGGCAATAAGATTGTCATGGCGCAACGCGACACGACGCCGAGCGTGAACTAACCACGCTGATTCCACCGGTGCGAGAAAAGCCTAAACGCGACGCCTAACGCGAACGTGTCGATTGTCGGCACGCCTCGCGGCGTCTCGCTCGACCGTCGGCCCCGTCAAACGCCGCCCTTCCTCCCGTCCGAGGAAGAAACTCCAGTCGCCGGTTTCGTCTAGGCTGCAAGCCCGAGCCGCTCTGGCCCGCCCATTCACCCCGCGGCGGGTCAGTCCTCGATCCTGATATTAGGTGATATCACCTGATAATCAGGTGATATCACCTAATTCTCGCGTCGCGGATTGGTGTTGCGGGAACTCGAGCTGGGTCTGCGGTTTCTACGCCCGTGACGGCGAGAATTAGGTG
>Ga0207667_10000729_pt1 | contig 42717 bp, 31 predicted proteins | sample KBSCornC52_FD_184301 | JGI IMG/M metagenome (GOLD analysis project Ga0207667, IMG submission 184301) | Corn rhizosphere microbial communities from Kellogg Biological Station, Michigan, USA - KBS Corn C5-2 (SPAdes) (version 2) | ecosystem: Host-associated > Plants > Roots > Rhizosphere > Soil ... | reverse complement strand
TCGCTGAAGAGGCCGGCGTTGAAGAAGTAAGGCGAGGTACGGCCCGCCTTGGTGACGAATTCGCCAAAGCGCAGCACGCCGGCCGATACCGCGAATTCGATGAATTCCTGTCTCAAGTTGCTCACAATGCATTTCCCGGGAAGAGTCAAAACGGAAGGCGCGGACCGCAGCTGCTTGCCCGCAAGCAAGGCAGCACGATGGCAAAGCCTTCATCAGGCCGCCATTTTAAATGATTCACCCTATCGGTTATGCTACCGGCCTGATTGAACACACTTCTGCAGCAAGCAAACAGGACATCCATGCCAAAAATCGTCTCCGCCAACCTCAACGGAATCCGCTCGGCCGCCAAGAAGGGCTTCTTCGAGTGGCTGCAAAAGGAAGCGCCGGACTTCGTCTGCGTCCAGGAACTCAAGGCCCAGGCCGCCGACATGACCGAAGACTTCCTGGCCCCGGCCGGCTATGTCGGCCATTTCCACTATGCCCAGAAGAAGGGTTACTCGGGCGTGGGCGTCTACAGCCGCCGCCAGCCGGACTCGGTGCGCATTGGCTTTGGCAATACCGAATTCGATGACGAAGGCCGCTATGTCGAATGCGACTACGGCGACCTGACCGTGATCTCGCTCTATGCGCCCTCGGGCTCCTCCAGCGAGGAACGCCAGGAAGCCAAGTTCCGCTTCATGGAAGCCTTCCTGCCGCATCTGATGGAGCTGGAAAAGAGTGGCCGCGAAGTGGTCATCTGCGGCGACTGGAATATCGCCCACAAGGAAATCGACCTGAAGAACTGGAAGAGCAACCAGAAGAATTCGGGCTTCTTGCCCGAGGAACGCGCCTGGATGACGCGCATCTTCGACCAGTTGGGCCTGGTGGACGTGTATCGCCGCCTGCATCCGGAAACCACCGGCGAGGCCTACACCTGGTGGAGCAACCGCGGCCAGGCCTGGGCCAACAACGTGGGGTGGCGCATCGATTACCACGTCTCCACGCCGGGCATCGCGGCCAAGGCGGTGAGTGCGGCGATCTACAAGGAACAGCGTTTTTCGGATCATGCGCCGCTGACGGTGGTGTACAGCGACTAAGCAGCCGCCGAACCAGATCGGCCTCGCCAACAAAAAGCCCTCGCACCGTGAAGTGCGAGGGCTTTGTCGTTTCTGGCCGCCAGAGAATCAGGCGTCCGGAGCCGCAGCCTTCTTCGGCGTCGCCTTGCGCAGGGCCGGCTTCTTGGCCGCTGCCGCCTTGGTCTTGGTGGCCGTGGTCTTGGCCGCCGTCTTGGTGGCCGTCTTCTTGGCAGCCGGCTTGGCTACTGCCTCGTCCGCACCGTCATCAGCCTCGGCCGCAGCCGCCTTGCCCTTGGCCGCAGCCGCCTTGCCCTTGGCCGGCGCCTTGGCCTTGCGTTCCTCGAACTCGAAGCTGATCTTGCCATCCTTGCCACGCACCAGGAAGGCCTTGAAAGGCCGGCGCGTACGTTGCGAGATGAAGCCCGGCAGCAGGTCGGTCTTGCCATCGTTCAAAAGCTTGGCCATCTGCTCCGGCAGGATCTCCTGCTGCAGGATGATGCGGCTGCTGCGGAAGTCGCAGGCCTTGGGCTTGGCCACGGTCTTCTCGCAGACATAGGCCAGGCCCATCTCGTAGACGCCGCTGCCGCACTTGGGGCAGGCGCCCAGCGGGGTCTGCTCGCTGAAGTCCACCGGCTCGCCGCCTTCGCCGTCCGCCTGGTCCTGGCCGAAGTCGAATTCCAGCTTGAAGTTCTTGATCTCTTCGTCGCGCGAAATCTTCAGGATGGCCGCAAACGGACGGCCCATCTTGGAGCGGAAGCCCTGCAACGGGCCGATGGTGCGGTTCTGCAGCAGTTCTTCCACTTCGGCAATCTCGAACTGACGACCACCGGGCACCTTGCTCATCGAGAATTCGCACTTGGTGCAGGCGAAGCGACGGTAATTTTCCTTCACCACGCCGCCGCAGTTGGGGCAAGGCGTCTTCAGCGTCGCGTAGTCGCCGGGGATGGTGTCGTTGTCGTATTCCTTGGCGCGCTTGACGATGATCTGGGTCATCTGCGCGATCTCGCGCATGAACTCGTCACGGCTGATCTTGCCGCGCTCCATCTGGGCCAGCTTGTGCTCCCACTCGCCGGTCAGTTCGGGTTCGGTCAGTTCATCCACACCCAGGCCATGCAGCAGCGTCATCAGCTGGAAGGCCTTGGCGGTGGGCATCATCTCGCGGCCTTCGCGGATCAGGTACTTTTCGTTCAGCAGACCTTCGATGATGGCCGCGCGCGTGGCTGGCGTGCCCAGGCCCTTGCCGGCCATGGCTTCGCGCAGCTCATCGGAGTCCACCAGCTTGCCCGCGCCTTCCATGGCCGACAGCAGCGTGGCTTCGGTGTAGCGGGCGGGCGGCTTGGTGACCAGGCCGTTGGCAGTGGCCTTGTCGGTCTTGACCTTCTCGCCAGGGGCCACGGCCACCAGGTTGCCGCCGCCTTCCTTGTCCTTGTCGTCTTCCTCGACCTGCTTGCCGTAGATGGCCAGCCAGCCAGGGTTGATCATCACTTTGCCTTCGCTCTTGAACTGGTGGCCCGACACTTCCGTGAAGCGGGTGGTCACCTGGAACTCGGCCGGCGGGAAGAACACCGCCATGAAGCGGCGCGTCACTAGGTCGTAGAGCTTCTGTTCCGGCTCCGACAGGTTCTTGGGCACCTGGGTGGTCGGGATGATGGCGAAGTGGTCGCTGATCTTGGTGTTGTCGAAGATGCGCTTGTTGGGCTTGACCCAGCCTTGCTTCAGGATCTGCTTGGAGAACTGGTGGTAGTTGTTGTTCTCCGCCAGCGCCTCCATGGTGTCCTTGACCGTGTTGATGTAGTCCTCGGGCAGGTGGCGCGAGTCGGTACGCGGATAGGTCAGCACCTTGTGCTTTTCATACAGCGCCTGGGCCAGGCCCAGGGTGTTCTTGGCCGAGAAGCCGAAGCGCGAGTTGGCCTCGCGCTGCAGGCTGGTCAGGTCGAACAGGCCCGGCGACATCTGCGTGGTCGGCTTGGATTCCTCGGTGACATTGCCCTGCTTGTCGCGGCAGGCAGCCACGATGGAGTCGGCAGCCGCCTTGCTCCACAGGCGCTCGGGGCGCTTCTCGGGATCGGCCTCGTCCTTCTTGTGGCCCTTGTCCAGCCAGCGGCCCTTGTAGATGCCGGCGGCGCAGACGAACTCGGCGTGCACTTCCCAATAGTCGCGCGAGACGAACTTCTTGATCTTCTCTTCACGCTCGACCACGATGGACAGGGTCGGCGTCTGCACGCGGCCCACGGTGGTGAGGTAGAAGCCGCCTTCCTTGGAATTGAAGGCAGTCATGGCGCGGGTGCCGTTGATGCCGATGAGCCAATCGGCCTCGCTGCGACAGCGCGCAGCATTGGCCAGCGGCAGCATTTCCTCGTCATCACGCAGATGGGCGAAACCCTCGCGGATGGCGCCGGGGGTCATCGATTGCAGCCACAGACGCTTCACCGGCTGCTTGGCCTTGGTGTATTGCGCGATGAGGCGGAAGATCAGCTCACCTTCGCGGCCCGCGTCACATGCGTTGATAAGGGTGGTCACATCCTTGCGCTTGATCAGCTTGGAGAGCACCTTCAGGCGCGACTCGGTCTTGGCGATCGGGTTCAGCGCAAAGTGCGGCGGGATCATGGGCAGGTGAGTGAAGCTCCACTTGCCGCGCTTGACGTCGTATTCCTCGGGGACTGCGATTTCCAGCAGGTGGCCGACGGCCGATGACAGGATGTACTGATCGGATTCGAAATACTCATCGTGCTTGGTGAAGCCGCCGAGCGTCTTGGCGATGTCGTTCGCGACAGAGGGCTTCTCGGCAATGATGAGGGTCTTGCTCATAAGTATGGGTCTCGATGTAGAGAGGTCGGTTGCTGGCTTGTTGCGGGGCCGGTCTGGCCCAGTTGGGGCCGGGATGTCCCGAAACAACCATGTCATCCTGGCAAGGGCGGCACATCTGCCGGCGCTTCATTGCCTGTGGACAACGGAATTTTTATATAGTAGCCAATAACGGCCCAATGCGGGGCAATGATAAGCGTGATGCAAATGAAACGGCAAGCACAAGGCTTGCCGTTGCTGTGTTTCAGACCATTTGCAAATCTGCGGGAATGCCCCGTCCTGGTGCAGGCGCGCCCGACCCCTTGGGGAAATTCAGTGCAGCAGGCGCGGTTCGGCGTCGTCCTCGTCGAGGAAGAGCTCCTCGAACATCAGGCCGTCCGGCTCCTTGCCCTGGCTCCACAACACCATGAGCACGATCACCTTGAGCTTTTCCAGTCCGACCGGCGCTTCGCCAGCGGCCAGGGCGCGTTCGATGACGATCTCGCGCTGGATCGGGTCGAGCATCTTGGCCGATTCCAGGAACTGGATGAAACCGATGGCTTCCACGCCCAGCACATCGCTTTCCTGGCGCGCATAGATGCGGGTACCGAAGGAAAATGCGGTCTGGCGGGGATAGTTGTCGGCGAATTCGTGGTTGGCGACCTCAAGATCGGTCAGCCATCCGAGTGCCTGGGAGATTTCATCTTCTTCGAAACCGATCGCGGACAACTTCTTGACCAAGGCCTCCGGTTCGGGGCAGGCATCAGGGCGATAGTAGGTTTCGTACAGGTAAACGAGGACATCAAACATGTTCGTACTCTATCGCGAAGGTTATGAATGTACAAGTCAGCCAAGGTCAGTATCGCAGCAATTGGCCGGCGGCGGCTACTAATTTCTTCATTCCAACCTGCGGTAAAGCGCACCTGGCAACAACTCGATGCGCCCCGCCAGCTCCAGCGTGAGCAACAAGCCTGCCAGAGCCGCCGCTTCCAGCCCGCAGCGGGCGGCCAGGGTGTCGGTATCGACCGGATCGTGGGCCATTGCCTGCATGACAAGGGAAGTCATCGCATCGTCCTCGACCAGGCTCTGCGGTGAGGGATTTGCCGCTCGGACAGCTTGCCGTGATGGCAACTCATCGAGCATGTCCTGCGTCGTCTCCACCAGCTTGGCGCCCTGGCGGATCAGCTGGTGGCAGCCCTTGGCCAGCGGCGCATGGATGGAACCGGGAATGGCGAAGACATCGCGCCCCTGCTCGGCGGCCATGCGGGCCGTGATCAGCGAACCCGACTGCGCCGCCGCCTCCACCACCAGCACCGCGCGCGCCAGTCCCGAGATGAGACGGTTGCGGCGCGGGAAGTTGGACGCCAGCGGCGGCGTACCCAGGGGATATTCACTGACGATGCAGCCGGCAGCGGCAATGCGCGCCGCCAGCGTCTCATGGCGGCGTGGATAGACGATGTCGATACCAGTACCGATCACGGCCACGGTCGATCCCGGACCGTCCAGCCCGCCCTCGTGCGCGGCGGCATCGATGCCCAAGGCCAGCCCCGAAACGATGGTCAGGCCGGTGCGGGAAAGCTCGCGCGAGAAACGGCTGGCATGCGCGATCCCCTGCGCGGTGGCGTTGCGGCTGCCCACCACGGCCACCGCCTCGGCGCTGAGCCACGCGGGTTCGCCGCGCAGGTATAGCAACAGCGGTGGATCGGCGATCTCCAGCAGGGCCGGCGGATAGCGGGAATCCGCCAGCGTGAGGATGGCGTGGCCGGGCTGGTGCAGCCAGGCCAGCGTCGCCGCGATCTGCGCGCGCACGGCCGGCGTGGGAGCGCGCAGCAGGCGCGCGGCCAGGGCCGGCGACACCACGGCCGCCAAGGCGCGGGGATCGGCCTGCCAGAGCTGGCCCGGCAAGCCGAAGGCCGCCAGCAGGCGGCGCGCCGTGGCGGGGCCCACGCCCTCGGCCAGGGACAGACGCAGCCACCAGGCCAGGTCGGCAGGGTCATCATCAGGAAAGTCAGGCAAGGCAGTCGAAGTTGGCATGGTGGCAATGCCGCGCGCCCCGAGGCGTTCTGCGGCGCTGTGATACACTTTTTCAGCTTGATCGGGAGATCAACCTGTGGCCGCAAGGCATTCCCGGCGGACCCGACCACGATTGTGCCGCGGTCGCGCTTGAAGCCGTACAGGCTGGCCACATCTAAAACACATTCCCGACACGAATCCTCCGGCGTCTCGCAAAATGACGAGGCCCGGTCCTCCTGCTCCACCCAGAACGATTGCAAGATTTCCGAGAAACAGCGTATGGCCCTGCTCAACATCCTCCGTTACCCCGATCCGCGCCTGCACAAGATCGCCGCCCCCGTGACCGTCTTCGACGAGCGCATCAAGAAGCTGGTGGCCGACATGGCCGAGACCATGTACGCCGCCCCCGGCGTGGGCCTGGCCGCGACCCAGGTAGACGTGCATGAGCAGGTGGTGGTCATCGACGTCTCCGACGATGGCAAGAACCTGCAGGTGTTCATCAACCCCGAGATCGTCTGGGCCAGCGAAGACAAGCGCGTCTATGACGAAGGCTGCCTGTCGGTGCCCGGCATCTACGATGGCGTGGAACGCCCGGCCCGCGTGAAGGTGCGCGCCTTCGACACCGATGGCAAGGCCTTCGAGGTCGATGCCGATGAACTGCTGGCCGTCTGCATCCAGCACGAGATGGATCACCTCAAGGGCAAGGTCTTCGTCGAATACCTCTCACCGTTGAAACGCAACCGCATCAAGACCAAGCTGCAGAAGGAAGAGCGCGAGCTGAAGAAGAAGGCCGGCTAAGCCCAGGCTTGCCAGCCGGCATGATGCGTCGGCGCGAACGCCGGCCAGGTGAATGCCTGGCCGGCGTTTTTCATGGGCGCGATCCCAGTGCGCCAGCGCGCCCGCGCTACAGCCTGCGCAGCAAGGCCAGCACCGACTGCGCCGCCAGCGATGACGTCCTCGGATTGGAGGAAGGCATGGCGTCCATGGAAAAGCGCAAGCGTCCGCTGTCGGCCTGCACCTCGACCTCATGCCGGTTGGTGCGCGCATGCGGATCGAGCCACACCTCCACCATGGTACGGTGCGCGCCCGCACCCGCCAGCGCCAGCGCCGCCGCCACGTTCAGGTTGTCGGGGAAGAGCTGGAGGGCCTGGGCCGCCGTCCCGCTGAAGACCTGCATCGGCCTGGTGATCGATTGCACGTCGATGCCCAGCTGCGTCAAGCCGGGGGCGCCCCGCAGCGCCGCCGCCGGCTTGGTGCTCACCAGGCGCACCGTATCGATATGCCCCTCGGCCATGGCGGCGACGGCATCGAGCCCGCCGAGCGCACCGCTGGGGATGTGGATCTGCGAACGATATCTCTGCCACAGCAACGCCAGCGCCGGCGATGACACAAAGGCCCCCGCACTCATCGCCACCAGCTGCCGGCCCGACGCCAGCACGGGAGCGGCCATCTCGCGCAACACATGAGCACCGGCGCACTCGACCACGACATCGCCGTAATCGGCAAGTGAAGCAAGCGCGACACAGGCGGGCGGATGCCCCAGCATGCGCAGGCACTCAGCTGCTGCAGCCGGATCACGCACGGCGACCGCAGAGAGCGTGATCCCCGGCATCCCTTTATCGATGGCATTGGCAACGGCCCAGCCGATGGCTCCCAGACCTGCAATGGCGACGTTCATCCTGGTCTCCCTGGTGATCAGATCCGCAAAGTCTAGGGAGCCCGGTCGGAGCTGACAAATGACTATAATGGCACATGCATTCCTTGAACTCATGCATGCGCTGATGGCAATGCTCCACCATTCTTCCTTCCCGCCATGAACAAGCTGCCACCCCTGACCGCCCTGCGCGCCTTCGAGGCCACCGCACGACTGCTCTCCTTCACCGCCGCTGCCGACGAACTGCATGTGACCCAAAGCGCGGTGAGTCGCCAGGTGCGCATTCTGGAGGAGCATCTGGAGCAGAAACTGTTTGTCCGCCTGACCCGGCGCATCGAGCTCACCAGAGCGGGAGCGGCGTACTTCCAGCAGGTACGCCAGGCCTTCGAGCGCATCTGCGCAGCGGGCGACCAACTCCATGCACGGCGGCAGCGCCGCACACTGACGATAGGCGTGCTGCCCGGCCTGGCCTCGTTATGGCTGGTGCCACGGCTGGAGCTGTTCTGGCGGGAGAACAAGGAGATCGATGTGCGCATCGTCGTGGCGACCGGCGCGGCGGACTTTCGCCGTACGCAGATGGATATGTCGATACAGGTGGGCAGCCTTCCCGGCACGATCAGCCAGGGTCTGCCGCTGAAGAAACGCATGGCCGTGGACTGGCACGACCTGCGCGCTGACCTGCTGTTCCCGGACGCCCTGGTCGCGCTCTGCCATCCGCGACTGTGGCGGCAGCATCCGGTCCGGAGCGTGGCCGACCTCAGCCAGCACAGGCTGATCCATACCGCCATCCGTCCCGATGCATGGGCGCACTGGTTGCAGCAGCACGGCAGCCGCCTTGGCGCGCGACAGGCCGGCATGGAATGCAGCCAGTATCCGGTGGCGCTGCAGGCGGCGATGAATGGCGAAGGCATCGCCCTTGTGCCGTCGGTGCTGGCCGAGAGCTTCGATCCCCAACACCGCCTGCGCCGGCTATTCGACGGCCCCACCCCGAGCGCGGGGCAATACTACCTGCTCACGCCAGGGGATCGTTATGACGACGGCGCGGTGCGACGCTTCAGGCAATGGCTGCTGGACCAGGGGGGCGAGATGGCCCAGGCGTGCTGCTGAGCTCTCGCTACGTCGTCGCGAAACGGAGCGGATCGTGACGACATTTGCACCCAAATATCATCCATCTCCTGCAATTATTAATATTTTTAAAAGACGGGAAGACAATTTTCTGTCTCATTTCTGAGCAATCTTCACAAATACTTACATTATCATTAGGCAAGAACAATGCTCCTGAATAAAATTCCCGCACAGAAATAATTCAATAAATTATTGCGGGTTCAGGGGCGCAGTTTGGATACCAAGACATTTGACCGTCATGGCGGAGCGGTGCGCTGTGCGCTTGCTGCTGCCGCGCTGGCGAGCGGGCTGATGCATGCCCTGCCGGGGTGGGCGCAAAGTGATGCATCAACGCAGCAATTCCAGCGTCAGCAGGAACGCGAACGGCAACTGCGTCAGCAACAGGAGCAGCAACCCGACGTCCGCCTGCCTGAGGCAGCCGCCGCCCCGGGGGCGGCAGGCAAGATCCCCAGCGGCGAATCACCTTGCTTTGCTGTGACCAGGATCATCCTGTCCGGTGAAATGGCCGAGCGCTTCCAGTTTGCGCTCTCCAGCGTCACCGGCGGAAACGACCCCGCCATCAACCGTTGCCTGGGGGTACACGGCATCAACGTGGTCATGGCGCGTCTCCAGAACGAGATCGTTGCGCGCGGCTATATCACCACCCGTGTTTTGGCGGAGCCCCAGGACATCGCCAGCGGCGAGCTACGCCTGACCGTGGTGCCGGGCCGGATCCGCCACATCCGTTTCGCGCCCGATGCAGACCCGCGCGCGTCGCAGTGGAACGCCCTGCCGGCCTCGGCGGGCGATCTCCTGAACTTGCGCGACATCGAGCAGGGACTGGAGAACTTCAAGCGCGTCCCCACCGCCGAGGCCGACATCAAGGTCACGCCCAGCGAAGACGCCGACGCCAAGGCGGGTGATAGCGACCTGGTGATCAGCTACCGGCAGGCCCTGCCCGTGCGGCTGACGCTGTCGCTGGATGATAGCGGCACCAAATCCACGGGCAAGTACCAGGCCAGCGCGACCCTGTCGCTGGACAACTGGCTGACCCTCAACGACCTGTTCTACATCAGCCACAGCCACGACCTGGGCGGCGGCGATCCCGGTACGCGCGGCAGCCAGAGCCGCGTGGTGCACTATTCGCTGCCCCTGGGCTACTGGGCGCTCGCCTTCACCAACAGCGCCAGCAGCTATCACCAGGCCGTAGCCGGCATCAACCAGACCTACATGTACAGCGGCCAGAGCGAAAACAACGAGCTCAAGCTCTCGCGCCTGGTCTATCGCGACGCCGTGCGCAAGACCACCTTGTCGATCAAGGGATTTCTGAAGACTTCCAGCAACTTCGTCGACGACACCGAGGTGGAAGTCCAGCGCCGCCGCACAGCGGGCTGGGAGCTCGGACTGTCCCACCGCGAATTCATCGACGAGGCTACGCTGGATCTGGCGCTGGCCCACCGGCGCGGTACAGGCGCGTTCGGCGCCTTGCCTGCGCCCGAAGAAGCCTTTGGCGAAGGCACATCACGCTTTCGCATCACCACCGCAGACCTGGCGCTGAATCTGCCCTTTGCCTGGCAGGCGCCGTGGGGCAAGCAGGGCCTGCGCTATTCCCTGGCCGCGCGCGCCCAATGGAACGGCACCCCGCTGACCCCGCAGGACCGCTTCTCCATCGGCGGTCGCTATACGGTGCGCGGCTTTGATGGCGAGGTGACCCTGCTGGCCGAAAACGGCTGGTTCGTGCGCAATGAACTGGCGGCGGCATTGGGCCAGAGCGGCCAGGAATTCTACCTGGGCGTGGATTACGGACAGGTCGGCGGCCCCTCGACGGATCTGCTCACCGGGCGACGCCTGGCTGGCGCTGTCACCGGCCTGCGCGGCGCCATCGGCAGCGCCTCCTACGAGCTCTTCGCCGGCACCCCGCTCTCCAAGCCAAACCAGTTCAAGACCGCGCGCGTGAGCGCCGGCTTCAGTCTCATGTGGTCGTTCTGATCGCGGCATTGGCGCCGCCTGACAAGAAGGAAAAAAGATGAACCAGCTCTGCTATCGCATCGTCTTCAACAAAACCCGCGGCATGCTCATGGCGGTGGCCGAAACAGTGCGCAGTTGCGGGAGCTGGTCACCGCGCAGCACCGCGGCCGACGGGCCGGCTCCGCTACCCATGGCGCGCCTGAGCTGGATCGGCCTGGCCGTGCTGATGGCGGTGGGCGCTTCGATGAGCGTGGTGCCCCGCGCCCAGGCGCAGATCGTGGCCAACCCTGGTGCGCCCCGCAACCAGCAACCTGTCATCGTCAACACAGCCAATGGCGTCCCGCAGGTCAACATCCAGACACCCAGTGCTGCCGGCGTATCGCGCAACACCTACAGCCAGTTCGACGTCCAGCGCAATGGCGCCATCCTCAACAACGCACGCGCCGACGTACAGACCCAGCTGGGCGGCTGGATCCAGCGCAATCCGAACCTGGCCAACGGCACCGCGCGCGTGATCCTCAACGAAGTCAATTCCAGCAATCCCAGCTATCTGCGCGGTTTTGTCGAAGTGGCGGGTGACCGCGCCCAGGTCATCATCGCCAACCCCGCTGGCGTCACCTGCGATGGCTGCGGCTTCATCAACTCGGCGCGCACCACCGTGACCACCGGTGAAGTCATCATGAACGGTGGCAGCCTGGACGGCTACGTGGTGCGCGGCGGCCGCGTGCGTATCGAAGGCGCCGGTCTGAGCGATACGCAATCGGGCTATACCGAGATCATTGCGCGCGCCGCCGAGATCAACGCGGGCATCTGGGCCAAGGAGCTGCACGTGACCACCGGTGCCAACCGCGTCAATGCCGACCATACGCAAGTGACCGCCATGGCCGCCCAGGACGCCGCTCCCGCCTTTGGCGTGGACGTCGGTCAATTGGGCGGCATGTATGCCAACAAGATCTTCCTGGTCGGGACCGAGGCCGGGGTGGGCATGCGCAACGCCGGCAAGATCGGGGCGGCCATCGGTGAGGTCGTGCTCACCGCCGATGGACGCATCGAGAACAGCGGCGCCATCAGCGCGCAGGAACGCATACGCATCCAATCGGCCGGCGCGGCCGGCAACGCTGCGCATGGGATCGCCAACACCGGCAACATCAGCGCCGTGACCGCCGACGTCAACCTGCAAAGCGATGGCCATATCGATAACGGCGGCGCCGTCACCGCACAGACCGGGATCGACCTTGCTGGCCAGAGCCTGAGCAACAGCGGATCACTCAGTGCCGCCGAGGGCGCAGTGGCCGTGACCACCGACGGCAGCACTGACAACAGCGGCCATATCCTGGCCTCGTCGGACGTGCGCATCAACAGCGGCGCGGCCAGCAACAGCGGCAGTATCGCTGCGGCCAGCGGCGACATCAAGGTCCAGGCAAGCGGCGCACTCAGCAATACCGGCACCCTGACCGCGCAACGCAACGTCGCCCTCAGCGCCCGAGCGCAAGCGGGCAACAGCACACCGGCGCTGACCAACGCCGGTGCCGTGAGCGCAGTGGGCGGAACCGTCGCCATCACCGCCAGCGGCAACGTGGACAACACGGGCAACATCGTGGCGCGGGACCGCGTGCAAGTGGAGGTCTCCGCTGCCACCGCAGGCTCGGCCAATCTTGCCAATCGCGGCAATATCAGCACCACCCAAGGGGCCGTGAGCCTGCACGCCGATGGCAGCATCGACAACGGCGGCGCCGTCACCGCGCAGAGCGCAGTGGATATCGTCGCGCGCCACAGCGCCGCCGGCGCGGGACCGCTTGGCCTGAACAACACCGGCACGATCAGCGCTGCCGCTGGCACGACTTCCCTGACCATCGCCGGCGCGGTCGACAATAGCGGCAAGGTCCTCGCCAGGGACGGCGCCGACATCCGCATCACCGCCGCCTCGGGCGGCCAGGGCATCGGCGGTCGCTACGGCCTGCGCAATAGCGGCGATCTCGGCGCCAGCAACGGTACGGTGCAGGTGAACGTCGACGGCGGGCTCCTCAATACCGGCGCGGTGATGGGCCAGCAGGGCGTGACCGTGGCTGCGCGCGCGACCTCTGCGGGAACGGTGACAGGCGGCCAGTTCGACATCGACAACAGCGGCAGCATGCACGCCGCCAATGGCCAGCTGCAGCTGGGCGCGGATGGCCATATCGTCAACAGCGGCACGATCATGGCGACCCAGTCCGTGGGTCTGGTGGCCGACAACAAGGGGCGCGGAAACGGCGCCGGCAGCGAGCTTGGCATCGCCAACGCCGGCACCGTCAGCGCCACCGCCGGAACCACCAGCCTGCTGGCCAATGGCGCCATCCAGAACAACGGCGTCGTTGCCGCGCAAGGCGATGTCAGCATCGAGGCCGCCCAGGGTGGCGCGACGCTGACCAACCAGGGCAAGATCCAGGCCGATACCGGCACCGCCACCCTGAAGGCCGATGGTCTGCTGTCCAATGCAGGCAGCGGCCAGATCACCGGTCGCAACCTGAACCTGTCGGCCCAGGACGTAGAGAACAACGGCAGCATCGGCGCCCAGGCCAATGCCACGCTGGGCTCGCGCAGCGGATTCCGGCAGGCCTCGACGGCAGCCTTCGCTGCGACCGGCAGCATGGCGCTCAACCTGGCCGGCAACTACAGCAACGCTGGCCAGTTGCGTGCGGCCAGCCTCTCGCTGTCAGCCGCGCAGATCGCCAACCTCAATACGGGCGCGATGCAGGCCGAGAACATGATCATCAACGCCAGCGGAACACTGTCCAACGCTGGCGAAATGAGCACGCGCAGCCTGCTCGACATCACCGCCGCCGAGCTGGCCAACACCGGCGTGATCCTCGGCGACAACCTGACAGTGAAGACCGGCACGATCAACAACGCCGGCAGCAGCGCCCTGCTGGGCGGCGGCAGCAGCGTTTCCCTGTGGGTGAGCAATCTGCTCTACAACCGCAGCAATGCCACCATCTACAGCGCCGGCAGCATGTCCATCGCCGCCAATGCACAGCGTGACGCCAGCGGGCTGGTCAACAGCACCGCCCAGGTCACCAATGAAGACGCCATCATCGAGGCCGGCGGCAATCTCGACATGGCTGCCGTGAACCTGCGCAACACCCGCAGCGGCGTGGCCGTCACCACCGTGCGTACGCTGGATGAAACCTATGCGATGCGCATTCCTTCCTGGTGGCGCAATGGCAGCAATCAGATGTATTACAAGCCTGATTCCTCCAACTTCACCTCCTACGAAATCCTGTATGTGAATCCGGCCGATGTGCTGGAGACCAAGAACATCATCACCCCGGACGGCTACGTGATCGGCCGCGCCGTGATCCGCACGCATGCCGACGACACCGTCTTCTACCGAGGCGTATCGACCAACTGGGCCGCCTTCGGCCAGATCACCCGGGGCAGTGCGACCGAGGGCACCCGGGTGGTGTATTTCACGGAGCAACGCGCCAACATCAGCAACCCCGACAAGGTGGCCGGTGGTGATGATCCACGCGACGCCCGCAGCGACATCAACTGGGAACCCCTGCCGGGCTATTCCAACCAGTACGGCAATTGCACCAGCAACTGCGTACGTTTCCTGACGGAGAGGGACTACACCGATCCCAACAGCATCTTCCGGCGCGACACGCAGCGCGCCCTGGCGCCCCAGCATGATTCGCTGGAACTGACCCGCAATGCGCACCATACCGCCAGCGAAGACCAGCTCGCGCCAGGCGCCGGAGCGGTGGCCGAAATCCGCGCAGGCGGCAATGCCAACATCCGCATCGCCCAGTCGCTGAGCAATGAGTTCAGCAATATCGTGGTCAACGGCGCACTGTGGCTCGGTGGCAGCAACGCCAACATCACCAACCTCGGCCAGACCCTGTATCGCCGACACAGCTTCGATGGCAATTTCGTCACCACCGGCGGCACCGTGACCGCCTACAGCATGCCCGACATCTCGGAGGTGATCGGCACCACCCAGGGCGCCATCGTGGGCAATGGCGGGGTGAGCATCGTAGCCAACAACTTCAGCAACACCGATCTGTCAGCCGGCAGCGCCGCCAACATCCGTAATGACATCACGCCCACCACCGGCAGCGGCCAGTCCATCGGCGGCTTGTTGGGCAATGTGGCCAACCGGCCTGGTGCGAGCGCTCCTGGCGGCGGCGCACTGCCTTCCAGCGGAGGCTTGCCCAGCATGAGCGGCTTCCCGGCGGGAGCCCTGTTCCCCCAGAATGGCAGCGTCCCGCAACCGATCCGCCCCGGCGTGCTGTTCCAGGCCTCCAGCAGCAACAGCTACCTGCTGGAGACGCGACCGCAATTCACCGACCGCCGCACCTGGTTGAGCAGTGACTACCTGCTCAGTGCGCTCAATGTCGATCCCAGCACGGTACAGAAGCGACTCGGTGACGGTTACTATGAACAGCGCCTGGTACGCGAACAGATCGCCCAGCTCACCGGCAAGGTCAGCGGCAGCCCCAGCGATGACAGCCAGTACCAGAAACTGTTGAGCAGCGGCGTGAGCACCGCCCAGGCCTGGGGTCTGCGTCCGGGGGTCGAACTCACGCCGGACCAGGTCAGCCATCTCACCAGCGATATCGTCTGGCTGGTCAGCCAGAGCGTGACGCTGCCGGACGGGCGCACCGAGAATGTACTGGTGCCACGGGTCTACCTGGCGCATGTCGAGGATGGCGCGCTGCAGGCCAGCGGTGCGCTGGTCAGTGGCTCCAACGTCACCATCCAGGCCAACAACATCACCAACAAGGGCGGCATGATCGATGGCCGGGCTGACGGCACCGGACGCACGGTGCTGGTGGCCTCCAACGACCTGGCCAACCTGGGCGGCGGCATCCGCGGCGACGATATCGTCATCAGCGCCGGCGGCAATATCCGCAACGAAACCCTCACGGTGCAGCAGAACTATGCCAACGGCCAGAGCAGCGGCAGCTTCACCTCCCTCTCCAACACCGCCGGCATCGTCGCTGGCAAGGACCTGACCATCGCGGCCGGCGGCGATATCCGCAACATCGGCGCCACCCTGGCCAGCGGCGCCAGCGGCAGCAAGGGTAGCGGCGACATGACCCTGAGCGCGGGTGGCGACCTGGTGCTCGACACTGCCAAGACTGGCAGCACGCTGGATGTGCATCACGCCGGCTACACCGTCCACGAGACAAGCACCGGCAACACCGGCTCCTCGGTCAGCGCCGGCGCCAATCTGGCTATCACTGCCAAGCGTGACGTCGTGCTCACGGCAGCCAATGTGGCCATCGGCGCCAATGGCGAAGGCGATGGCCAGATCATCGCCGGACGCGAGGTCAATATCGGCGCCGCCACCAACGATTATTCGGTCTCCTATGACCATCGGCAGTCGAGGTCGGAATTCCAGGCGCAGCGAGAAGCCACCACCGCGCAGGGTTCGGCCATCAGTGCCGCAGGCGGGATGAGCATCAGCGCAGGCAAGCTGGGCACGGCCGACGTCAAGGTCACTGGCAGTTCGGTTACTGCCGGCAAGGCGCTCAACGTCAGCGCCAGCGGCAACATCGATGTCAAGGCGGCCGAAGAAAGCAGCCACTACAACGAATACTCGAAATCCACCTCCAAGGGCTTCCTGTCCAGCAAGACCAACACCGGCAGGGTCAGCGATGACCGCACCAGCGTCATCAGCAGCACGCTCAGCGGCGACACCACGACCCTGCGGGCGGGCCAGGACATGAACATCATCGGCAGCAACGTGGTCTCCACGTCCAGCACCCGTCTGACGGCAGGCAACAACATCACCGTGGCCGCCGCCAGCAATACCGTGGACCATGCCGAGCAACACAACCAGAAGACCAGCGGCCTGTTCGGTGGTGGCGGCCTGAGCGTCACGCTGGGCTCGCGCGAGATCGACTCCAAGAACCACCAGATCAGCCAGAACATCGTCGGCAGCAACATCGGCAGCATCGAAGGCGACGTCAGCATCAAGGCCGGCAATGCCTATGCGCAGACAGGCAGCAATGTGCTGGCCCTGCAAGGCGACATCGACCTCTCTGCCAAGTCCGTATTGATCAAGGAAGCCCAGAACCTGACCAACACCACCCAGGACTACTCGGTCAAGCAGGGCGGCCTCTCGCTGTCCTTGTCCAGCCCGGTGCTGGCGGCGGCCCAGACCCTGCAGCAGATGGGATCGGCCGCACAGCAGACCGGCGACGCCCGCATGAAGGTGCTGGCCGGGGCCACGGCTGCGCTGGCGGGCAAGAACGCCTATGACGCCATCGCCCAGAATCCGGCGCAGGCGGGTGGCGTCAATCTCTCCATCAGCCTGGGCAGCAGCCGGAACCAGAACCACAACGAAACCTCCAGCAGCAGCGTGGTCGGCTCCACCATCTCGGCGGGCGGCAACGTCATCATCAATGCCACCGGCGCAGGCAGTGACAGCGACATCACCATCCAGGGCAGCTCGGTCAAGGCAGGCGACAACCTGATCCTGAAGGCTGACGACCAGATCAACCTGCTGGCCGGCCGGGGAACGTCCGAACAGCATGGCAAGAACAGCTCCAGCTCGGCCTCCATTGGCCTGAGCATCGGCACCGGCGGCCTGGCGCTCACTGCCGGCGCGTCCTTCGGACGCGGCCACGCCGACGGCAGCGATGTGAGCTATACCAACACCCACGTAGAGGCTGGCAACAAGCTGGTCATGAGCAGCGGCGGCGACACCAACCTGATCGGTGCAGTGGCGTCGGGCAAGCAGGTCATCGCCGATGTGGGCGGCGACCTCAACATCGAGAGCCTGCAAGACACCAGCAAGCTCGACAGCAAGCAGCAGAGCGCCGGCGTGAGCATCTCGGTCGGACTCACCCCGACCGGCCCCGTGAGCGGCAGCTTCAACTACAGCAGGACCAGGATCAACAGCGACTTCACCAGCGTGATGGAGCAAAGCGGCATCAAGGCCGGCGATGGTGGTTTCCAGATCACCGTCGATGGCAACACCGATCTCAAGGGCGCCGTCATCGCCAGCACCGACAAGGCCGTGCTCGAGGACAAGAACCGGCTGACCACCGGCAGCCTTACGCAGAGCGACATCCAGAACAAGGCCAGCTATAGCGCTGACAGCGTGGGGATCGGGGTGGGCTACAGCACCGGCAAGGAAAATGCCGTTGGCAAGGACCAGCAAGGCAACGCCGACGCTGGAGGAGCCAAGGTGCCAGGCACCGAACTGCCCACCACCGGCAAAGATGGCGGTTTCTCCGCCTCCATTCCGGTGGCGGCGTCGGCCAGCGGTAACGCATCCAGTACCACGCGCAGCGGCATCAGCGGCGGCCTCATCACCATTACCGATAGCCAGAAGCAGCAACAGCTGACCGGCAAGACGGCCGAGGAGATGATTGCCTCCATCAACCGGGATGTGAGCAGCGAGCGCGATGGCACCAATGCGCTCAAGCCCATCTTCAACGAGCAGGAAGTCCAGGCAGGATTTGCGATCGTCTCGGCGATGAGCCGGGAAATGGGGACCTTCCTCAACAATCGCGCCGCCGACATCGATGCCAAGCTCAAAGCGGCCAAGGACGCCGATGCACTGGCCCTGGACCTCGACAATGGCCTCAGCGATACACAGCGGCTGGCCCTGCGCGACCAGGCCATCGGTTTGCGTGAAGAAGCAGCGCAATTGAACGACAACTGGGGCGCCAAAGGCACCTACCGCCAGATCAGCACAGCCTTGCTGGCCGCTGCCAGCGGCAACGTGACAGGCAGCAATGCGACCTTCATCAACAACATGGTGATCAACTATGTTCAGCAGCAGGGGGCATCCTACATCGGTGATCTGGTTGCCAACGGCACGTTGAAGGAGGGTAGTCCGGAGCATGCGGCATTGCACGGCATTCTGGCCTGCGCTGGCGCAGCCGCCTCCGGCCAGAGTTGTGGCGCAGGCGCTGCGGGCGCTGCCGTGAGCAGTCTTCTCACCGGCTTGTTTGCAGAGACCAGCGCCGACGAAACAGCCGAGCAACGCGAAGCCAAGCGCAACCTGATCACCTCCATTGTCACCGGCATCGCTGCGGCGTCGAACACCGATGCCGTCGCCGCCACGAACTCGGCCACAGCAGCGGTGGATAACAACTGGCTGGCGTCGCAGCAAATCGTGCAGATGAACAAGGAGCTCAGCGAGGCCAAGAGTCTGGTGGACAAGCTCAAGATCCAGGCCAAATGGGCTGGTACGAGCATGAAGCAGGACGCGCTGACAACAGTGGGCGTGGGCAAGGGGCTGGCCGAAGCCGGGTGGAATGATGTCAAGGGTCTGGCCGAATTCATGAAGGACCCCATCGCCGGCCTCAATGGCCTGCGCGACCTGATTTCCAGCCCCGACGCCCGAAAGGAGCTGGGAGAACAGCTCTACGGCAGTCTGAACGACAAGATCAACAGCATGAAGCTCGCGCTTGAGCAAGGCGGCGACGATAATGCTGTTCGCCTTGGCGAGGATCTGGGCGGACTACTGTGGCAGGTTGGCAGCGTGGTCACAGGGGTTGGGGGAGCGGCCAAAGCGAGTGTACAACTCGCGAAAGTTGGGGTCGAACTGGGGGCCAAGGGCGCTGGTGTGCTGAAAATGGCCTACCAGTTGGCGAAGGCTGAAGGCAAGGGGCTTGGAGGAATCGTCTCTATTGAAGAGATTGGCATGAAATTCGGTGCTGGATTGGCAGAGCAAGGCGGCCCTTTTGAAAGATATGTGCAAAAATCTTTGCCAGAAAATACCTTTGACCTTAATACGGTCAAGACGAATTTTAATGTTTTCGATCATTTGACTGCAGACGCCACCGCCGTCAGCACCAAGACGTTAAACACAGGCGCCGTTTCTTATCAAAAGGCCTCCAAGATCACTGGCAAAATAAATGAATACATCGATAAAATGGTTGCGTTTGAAAAAGATGGCAAAGGCACGTTTACATTAACGAACGACATGATTCGCAATAAGGAACTGCAACTGGGAATTCCTTTTGCAACAACTCCTGAACAACTCGCAGGGATCGCGAAGTCTATCGAATATGCCGCTTCCCAAACTCCACCAATCAAGATTGTAGTAACAAAGATCAAATGAACATACCTAACTTCGTTGCCAGAACTTGTGCGTTTTTCAATGGAGAATTTTATTGGATTCAATCTCAGTCAACAGGGCTTATCGCTGTTCCTGAGCCGTCAATGGCCCCTCTTTTTCTGGAGAAAGATGTGCCGGACGAAGTAATCGGCGAAAGCATAAGGACAGCACTCCAGGCGAGCAGAAAGATTGATCCAGCTGAGTTCAATAAGCGATGGGCGGCGGGGGAGTTTTCAAGGCTCGAAGAGGCTAGAGAACAAGAAGCGATAGCCCGCTTTTCCTATAAGAGCAGAAAAGAGTTACGACGGGAAATGCGGCTGTGCTGGATTAGCTTGAAAGAAAATTTCCTGGAGATTGCTCCTTCGAGGAAAGTTTCCATTGATGGCTATACGTCCGACAAGGAGCTCGGTCCTTTTCCTATACAAATCCCGACTTCAGCCAGCAATGCCGAGCTCGGAGAGACGGTTCGCAAAGGCTTTTCCCTTTGCCTGGTCGGGAAGAAATAGCCCATCTATCAGTATTCCGAAGCCGGAAGCTTCTTCCATCCTTCCTGGAGCAGACCTCTTTTCGTGGTTGATTTCTCATCAACAGCAACAAACAACGGGTGCAGCGGCTAAGGAAGGTATATTCCGCTGCACCAGTACTGTATTTCAGAAAGCTCACACCGCCACAAACCGATACACCCCATCCGCCCCCACCAAACGCCGCACCGCGCCGTCATACCAAAGCTTGTGCAGATGCGCCACCGCCTCTCCCAGTGCGAAGGAGAGCTGGTGCGTATCCAGCGCACGCTTGAACATCACCGGCAGGATGTCCACGCCCGTCTGCGGCGTCGCGCACGCCTCCAGCACTTCGGCCAGGCGCTGGCGGTGATGATCGTTCAACTGTTCGATGCGCGTGTGCAAGCCTCTGAAAGGCTTGCCATGCGAGGGCAGCACCAGCGCGTCGGCCGGCAGGTGCACATACTTCTTCAATGAATCCAGATACTGCTGCACCGGATTGCTCTCGGGCTCGATGGCAAACACCGACACATTGGTGGAGATGCGCGGCAAGACCATGTCCCCCGAGATCAGCACATTCAAGTCGCGGCAATACAGCGACACATGCTCCGGCGAATGGCCAAAACCAGTGATGATCTCCCAGTCGCGTCCATCGATGGCCACGGCATGGCCATCCTGCATCCGGTGATACGAACGCGGCACCGCCGGCACCAGGTCCTGGTAATAGGTATTGCGTCCTTGCAGCGTGGCAATGGTCTGCGGATCGGCCAATCCATGGCGCTGGAAATGCGGCGTGGCCGCCGTGCCTTCCGCGCCCGGCAAGGCCGCTGACATCACGCGGGCAAAGGCGTACTCGCCCGTGCTCATCCATAACGGCGCCTGCCAGCGCTGGCACAGCCACTCGGCCAGGCCGACGTGATCGGGATGGCAGTGCGTGACCAGCACGCGCAGGATGGGCAGGCCTTCGAGCTCGTCGGCAAAGATCCTCTCCCAGGCCTGGCGGGTGTCCTCGGTGGCGATGCCGCAATCGACGACGGTCCAGCCGCGCAGCCGTCCGTTGGGCGTGTCCATGTCATCGGCCAGCAACCACAGGTTGATATGGTTCAACGCAAAAGGCAGCCCCATGCGCAGCCAGCGCACGCCGGGCGCGACCTCCATGACGTGGCCCGGTTCGGGCAGGGTGTCGCCAAAGACGTAATCAAGCTGGGATTCAAGTGCATTCATCAGTGAAATGAGCCGGGCCGCAACGATGACAAGAACGACGCCGGACATTGCTCCAGCGACAAGGAAAGAACGCTCGCCCGGCGCATGCTGCATTTTCCGCTGGACGGCAAGGCACAATATACTTTACGTTAACGTAAAGTGCCAGACCAACCGTATCCGACACCGCCATGCCCACCTACACCATCACCGAACTGGCTGAGGAATTCGCCATCACGCCGCGTGCGATCCGCTTCTATGAAGACCACGGCATCCTCAATCCCAAGCGCGAGGGCGTGGGGGGCCGGCACCGCGTCTACCCGGCACGGGAGCGCACCCGCCTGAAGCTGACGCTGCGCGGCAAGCGCCTGGGTTTTACGCTCTCGGAGATCAAGGATCTCATCGACATGTACGAATCACCCAAGGATACGCAGCCGCAGCTGCAGCGTTTCCTGGGCCTGCTGCAACAGCATCGCGAGAAGCTGGAACAGCAGCGTGAAGACCTGGAATTGACGTTATCGGAAATCGCCGCCCACGAGGAAGAGTGCCGCCAGCTGCTCACCGATGGCAAGCCCAGGCCTCTGGGCAGCAAGCCCAGACGCAAGGCGGTGGCCGCCTGAGCGCTCCAGCCAGACACCAACCAGACATCATCCAGACGCCCGCCGACAAGAACGCGAAGAACGCCCAACACGGCCCCACCACCCACGAGGAGACACCCATGATCCACCTGCCCGGCCTGAGTTTCGACCACGGAGAAGACATCGCCGCCCTGCGCGAAGCAGTGGCTGCCTTTGCCCACAGCGAGATCGCCCCGCGCGCCGCCGAGATCGACCGCAGCGACCAGTTCCCCATGGACCTGTGGAAGAAGCTGGGCGATCTGGGCGTGCTGGGCATCACGGTGAGCGAAGAATATGGCGGCGCCGGGCTGGGCTACCTGGCCCACATCATCGCCATGGAAGAAATCTCGCGTGCCTCGGCCTCGGTGGGATTGTCCTATGGCGCGCACTCCAATCTCTGCGTGAACCAGATCAAGCGCAACGGCAACGAAGAACAGAAGCGCAAGTACCTGCCCAGGCTGATCTCGGGCGACTTCATCGGCGCCCTGGCGATGTCCGAACCCAACGCCGGTTCGGATGTGGTGAGCATGAAATTGCGCGCCGACAAGAAGGGTGACCGCTATGTGCTCAATGGCAGCAAGATGTGGATCACCAACGGCCCCGATGCCGACGTACTGGTGGTCTACGCCAAGACCGACCTGGAGGCGGGTGCACGCGGCATGACCGCCTTCCTGGTGGAAAAGGGATACAAAGGATTCTCGGTCGCGCAGAAGCTGGACAAGCTCGGCATGCGCGGCTCACACACGGGCGAGCTGGTGTTCCAGGATTGCGAAGTGCCGGAAGAGAACGTGCTGGGCGGCGTGGGCCGGGGCGTGAATGTGTTGATGTCGGGCCTGGACTTCGAGCGCAGCGTGCTCTCCGGCGGTCCGCTGGGCATCATGCAGGCCTGTATGGATGTGGTGGTCCCCTACGTGCATGACCGCAAGCAGTTCGGCCAGGCCATCGGCGAATTCCAGCTCATGCAGGGCAAGCTGGCCGACATGTATTCCACCATGATGGCCTGCAAGGCCTACGTCTATGCTGTCGGCCAGGCCTGTGACCGTGCCGACAGCGCCGACAAGGTGCGCGCCCTGCGCAAGGATGCCGCCGGCGCCATCCTGTACTCCGCCGAAAAAGCCACCTGGATGGCCGGCGAAGCCATCCAGTCGCTGGGTGGCAATGGCTACATCAATGAATATCCGGTCGGCCGCCTGTGGCGCGACGCCAAGCTCTACGAGATCGGCGCGGGCACCAGCGAGATCCGCCGCATGCTGATCGGCCGCGAACTGTTTGCCGATACGCTTTGAATACCTCTGAACATTTCTGAACACATACGCATCTACCAGACACAGGACATCATGAGCACCCCCATCGATTTCTACTTCGACTTCAGTTCGCCCTACGGCTATTTCGCCGCCGTCGAGATCGACAAGCTGGCCGCAAGACATGGCCGCGACGTGAACTGGCATCCCATCCTGCTGGGCCCCATCTTCAAGGCGCTGGGCACCAATTCGCTGGTCAACATTCCGGTCAAGGGCGAGTATTCGCGTCACGACATGGAGCGCACGGCGCGCTTCCACAACATCTTCTACAAAGCGCCCAGCCACTTCCCCATCGGCACCCAGGTCGCCGCGCGCGCCACGCTGTGGGTGCAGCAGACCCAGCCGGCCAAGGCGGTCGAGCTGATCAAGACCTTGTACAGCGCCTACTTCACCGAAGACATCGACATCAGCGTCACCGACAATGTGCTGCGCATCGCCGCCGATCTCGGCATCGACCGCAACGCCCTGCAGGCGGCGCTGGAGTCGCCCGAGCTCAAGGACCAGCTGCGCCAGTCCACCGAAGCGGCGGGCCAGGCCGGCGTGTTCGGCTCGCCCTTCATGATCGTCGATGGCGAACAGTTCTGGGGCTTTGATCGCTTCCCGCAACTGGACGCCCTGCTGAAGAACGGAAAGATCTGATGAGCAACAAGAAAGACATGGCCTGCCCCTGCGGCCAAGCCAGCTTCGACAAATGCTGTGGCCGCTTCATCACGGGCGGCCAGATTCCCGCCACCGCCGACCTGCTGATGCGCTCGCGCTACAGCGCCTTCGCCCTGCGCGATGAAGCCTACCTGCGCGCCACCTGGTTTCCCGACACCTTGCCCGACGAAGAGCTGACCAACGAAACCGACGTCAAGTGGATCGGCCTGGACATCAGGAAGCACCAGCACGTCGCCGGCAGCGATGAAGCGACCGTGGAATTCGTGGCCCGCTTCAAGGTGGCTGGCCGCGCGCATCGCCTGCATGAGATCAGCAACTTCGTGCGCCAGGCTGATGCGGCTGGCCAGATGCGCTGGTACTACGTGGATGGCAGCTTCCCGGAGGATTGACGTTTTCTGCACTACGGTACCAAAGCATCACGGCAGCGCTGCATCACTACAAGAAACTGAACAGAGAGACGAGACACCATGCCGCAGATTGAAAGCAAGCTCAACCCGCGCAGCGAGGATTTCCAGAACAACCGCGCCGCCATGCAGCGCATTGTCGATGACCTGCGCGAGAAGATCGCCGCCATCGCCGAGGGCGGTGGCCAGGCCGCGCGCGAGAAGCATCTCGCGCGCGGCAAGCTGCTGCCGCGTGACCGGGTGCAGATGCTGCTGGACCCGGGCACGCCCTTCCTGGAATTCTCGCAGCTGGCCGCCTACGGCATGTATCGCGAAAAAGACCGCGATGGCCAACCCAAGGACGCGGCCCCTTCAGCCGGCATCATCACCGGCATCGGTCGCGTGGCCGGGCAAGAGTGCGTGATCGTCTGCAACGACGCCACCGTCAAGGGCGGCACCTATTATCCGATGACGGCCAAGAAGCACCTGCGCGCCCAGGAGATCGCCGAATTCAATCACCTGCCCTGCATCTACCTGGTCGATAGCGGCGGCGCCAACCTGCCCAACCAGGATGAGGTCTTCCCCGACCGCGACCACTTCGGCCGCATCTTCTACAACCAGGCCAACCTGTCGGCCAAGGGCATTGCCCAGATCGCCGTGGTGATGGGTTCCTGCACCGCCGGCGGCGCCTATGTGCCGGCCATGAGCGATGAGTCCATCATCGTCAAGGACCAGGCCACCATCTTCCTGGCCGGGCCGCCGCTGGTGAAGGCCGCGACCGGCGAAGTGGTGAGCGCCGAAGAACTGGGCGGAGGTGACGTGCATACGCGCCTCTCCGGCGTGGCCGACCACCTGGCCCAGGACGACACCCACGCGCTGGCCATCGCCCGCAACATCGTCGGCCACCTCAACCGCCGCAAGCCGCAACAACTGGCATTGCGCGAGAGCGTCGAACCCAGGTATCCGGCGCAGGAACTGTATGGCGTCATCCCCACCGATACCCGCAAGCCCTTCGACGTGCGCGAAGTCATCGCCCGCATCGTCGATGCCAGCGAGTTCGATGAATTCAAGGCGCGCTACGGCACTACGCTGGTGTGCGGATTCGCTCACCTGCATGGCATGCCGGTAGGCATCATCGCCAACAACGGCATACTCTTCTCGGAGGCCGCCGAGAAAGGCACGCACTTCATCGAGCTGTGCTGCCAGCGCAAGATCCCGCTGATCTTCCTGCAGAACATCACCGGCTTCATGGTCGGCAAGAAGTACGAGAACGAAGGCATCGCCCGCCATGGTGCCAAAATGGTCACCGCCGTCTCCACCGCCAGGGTGCCCAAGCTCACCGTGATCATCGGCGGCAGCTTCGGCGCCGGCAACTATGGCATGTGCGGCCGCGCCTTCTCGCCGCGCTTCCTGTGGATGTGGCCCAATGCGCGCATCTCGGTGATGGGCGGCGAACAGGCCGCCAGCGTGCTGGCCACGGTCAAGCGCGATGGCATCGAAGCGCGCGGCAGCAGCTGGAGCGCCGAGGAAGAGGCCGCCTTCAAGGAGCCCATCCGCGCCCAGTATGAAACCCAGGGCCATCCCTATTACGCCTCGGCACGGCTGTGGGACGATGGCGTCATCGACCCCGCCGATACCCGCCAGGTGCTGGCGCTGGGCCTGTCGGCGGCGCTCAACGCCCCCATCGAAGAGACCCGCTTCGGCGTGTTCCGTATCTGAGCCACGCCTGCGAGGAGAGCCCATGTTCACCAAGATCCTGATCGCCAATCGCGGCGAAATCGCCTGCCGCGTGGCAGCCACCGCACGTCGCCTGGGCATCGCCACGGTGGCCGTCTATTCCGATGCCGACGCCCGCGCCAAGCACGTGGCCGCCTGTGATGAAAGCGTGCGCCTGGGCCCCGCCCCGGCACGCGAAAGCTACCTCTGTGCCGAAAAGATCATCGCCGCCGCGCTGGCCACAGGCGCACAGGCGATCCATCCCGGCTATGGTTTCCTGTCGGAGAACGCCGGCTTCGCCCAGGCCTGCGCCGAGGCCGGGCTGGTCTTCATCGGCCCGCCTGCATCCGCCATCGAGGCCATGGGCTCCAAGGCGGCGGCCAAGGCGCTGATGGAACAGGCTGCCGTGCCGCTGGTGCCAGGCTATCACGGCGAAGAACAGGAGAGCGGTTTCCTGCGCAGCCAGGCCGATCGCATCGGCTACCCGGTGCTGCTCAAGGCCAGCGCTGGCGGAGGCGGCAAGGGCATGCGCGTGGTCGAGCGTTCGGAAGACTTCGAAGCCGCGCTGGCCTCCTGCAAGCGCGAGGCCATTGCCAGCTTCGGCGACGATCGCGTGCTGGTGGAAAAATACCTGACCCGTCCGCGCCACATCGAAATCCAGGTCTTCGCCGATGGCCACGGCCACTGCGTCTACCTGTTCGAACGCGACTGCTCCGTGCAACGCCGCCACCAGAAGGTGCTGGAAGAAGCCCCCGCGCCGGGCATGAGCGAAGAACGCCGCGCCGCCATGGGCGAGGCCGCCGTAGCCGCCGCCCGCGCCGTGGGCTATGTGGGCGCAGGCACGGTGGAATTCATCGCCAACCAGGATGGCAGCTTCTATTTCATGGAGATGAATACCCGCCTGCAGGTCGAGCACCCGGTCACCGAAATGATCACCGGTCTCGATCTGGTGGAGTGGCAGTTACGTGTGGCCGCAGGCCAGGCATTGCCGCTGAAGCAAGAGCAACTGCGCATCCACGGCCACGCCATCGAAGCGCGCATCTATGCCGAGAATCCCGAGAAGGGTTTCCTGCCCGCCATCGGCACGCTCACCCGCATGCGCAGTGCTGCGGCGGTGGAATTCCGCCTGGGACAGAGCGAGCCCGGCGACCCGGCGCATGTGCGCATCGACGCGGGTGTGAGAGAAGGCGACGCCATCTCGCCGTTCTATGATCCGATGATCGCCAAGCTCATCGTCTGGGGCGCGGACCGCGACGCCGCCCTGCGCAACATGCAGCGCGCGCTGGCGCACTACCAGGTGGTCGGCCTGGCCACCAATATCGCTTTCCTGCAACGGCTGGTCGCAGGCCAGGCCTTTTCCACGGCGGACCTCGATACCGGACTGATCGAGCGGCATCGCGATACCCTGTTCCCGCCGCCCTCCTCGCCGAATGCCGAGACCCTGGCCCTGGCCGTCGCCGCGATCCTGCAGCAGGAGCACGCCCAAGCCGACCACAGCGATCCCTGGTCGCAACGCAACGGCTGGCGACTCAATAACCGCCTGCTGCGCACGCTGCGTTTCGAGGACGATGCAGGCAACACGACCGTGCAACTGGACTATGCCGGCGACGGCCAGCACTGGTCCTTGCAGATGGACGGGCAGACGCATGCGCTGCAACTGCACGCCGCCGACGGCGACACCCTGATGATCTCGCTGGACGGACGCACCCTGCGCGCCGACGTGCTGCGCGAAGGTGACTGGCTGCACGTCTTCGACGCCCACGGACAGCGCAGCCTGCGCCATGTCGATCCCATGGCCCATGCCGGCCATAGCGAAGCCGAAGGCGGACGCCTGACCGCGCCCATGCCCGGCAAGATCGTCGCGCTGCTGGTGCAGAAAGGCGCGAGCGTAGCGCAAGGCACGCCGCTGCTGATCATGGAGGCGATGAAGATGGAACACGCCATCGCCGCACCCGCCGATGGCGTCGTCGAAGACCTGCTCTACGCGGTCGGCGACCAGGTGGCCGAAGGTGCGCAGTTGCTGGAATTCAAGGCCGCGTGAGCACGCCGCCATGAACGCACCGGCCCTGCACATCGCCGCCAGCATCCATGTGCTGGAACGCGGCTGGCTGTCGTCCAACAATGTGCTGCTGTTCGGGCGCGATGAGGTGGCGATGATCGACAGCGGTTACGTCACCCACGCCGAACAGACCCGCACTCTGGTGCGTCATGTGCTGGCGCAACGAGGGCGGCCCCGGCTGGACCTGCTGGTCAACACCCATCTGCACTCGGACCACTGCGGCGGCAATGCTGCGCTCCAGCAGGAGCACGACTGCCGCATCGCCATCCCCGCTGCAGAAGAAAAGCAGGTCCGCCACTGGGATGAAGACGCGCTAAGCTACCGCGCCACCGGCCAACGCTGCGCGCGTTTTACGCCTACGCAGACCTTGCGCAGCGGCGAAGTGCTGCGCATGGGCGAGCTGGACTGGCAGGTGCTGGCCGCGCCCGGCCATGATCCGCATGCGCTGCTGTTCTACTGCGCGCAGGAGGGCGTGCTGGTCTCGGCTGATGCGCTGTGGCGCAATGGCTTTGGCATTATCTTTCCGGAACTGGACGGCGAATCCGGCTTCGCAGAAGCCCGCGCCACGCTGGAACTGATCCGCAGCCTGGAGGTACGCACCGTCATCCCCGGCCACGGCGCACCCTTCACCGAGGTCGATGATGCGCTGGACAAGGCCTTCTCGCGGCTCGATTACCTGCAGGCCGATCCGCGCCGCAATGCGCATAATGGCGTCAAGGTCCTGGTGAAGTTCCTGCTGATGGAGCGTGGCCGCATCGCGCTCGAGCAGTTGCCGGCGATGATGCGGGAGATCCCGCTGCTGCGCATCACCAATGAACGCCACCTGCAGATGGACGACGTCGCCCTCGCCCGCTGGTGCGTAGCGCAGTTGGAGAAGGCCGGCGCCGCCCATAGCGACGGCGTCTTCCTGCTCGACCGATGAGCGCGCGCACCGGCCTGCCAGCGCCTGAAGCACGGCAGCCATGCTGTTATCATTTCCCGCTTGTTCCCCAGCCTTTGCGATTGCCATGACTGATACCGCCGCACCCCTGCCCTCTTCCGCCCAACGCGTGGCCGACCTGCTGGTCTCCATGGGCCATGACAAGCCGGTCGTGATGCTGCCCTCGACCGGCCGCACCTCTGCCGAAGCCGCCGCCGCCGTCGGTTGCGACGTGGCCGAGATCGCCAAGTCCATCATCTTCCGCCGTCTTTCCGACGACGCCCCGGTGCTGGTCATCGCCAGCGGCGCCAACCGCGTGGACGAAGCCAAGGTCACCGCGCTGACCGGCCCGCTGGGCAAGGCCGACGCCAAGTTCGTGCGTGAGAAGACCGGCTACGCCATCGGCGGTGTCTGCCCGGTCGGCCATGTGGTCAAGCCGGTCATGCTGATCGACCGTGACCTGTTCAACTTCGACAGCATCTGGGCCGCCGCCGGCCATCCCCATGCGCTGTTCAGCCTGACCGCCGCGCAGTTGGAAAAGATGACCGGCGGCGCCGTCGCCGACGTACGCCTGGAAGCGCCGCCCCCGGCCCACTGATATCATCGTTGCAGACAGAGACAAGCCCGCCCATCCCCGCCACGGAGACCCGCCAGATGAACCTGCCCAATAAAGTGAAGATCGTCGAAGTCGGACCGCGCGACGGTTTGCAGAACGAGAAGGAAACCATTTCCGCCGAGGTCAAGATCGAGCTGGTCAATCGTCTCGCCGCGGCGGGCTTTCCGAATGTGGAGGCCGCCTCGTTCGTCTCGCCCAAGTGGGTGCCGCAGATGGCCACCTCCACCGAGGTCATGCATGGCATCACGCGCAAGCCCGGCGTGGTCTATTCCGCGCTGGTGCCCAACATGAAGGGTTTCGAGGCCGCCCTGGAGGCCGGCGTGGACGAAGTGGTGATCTTTGGCGCGGCGTCGGAAGCGTTTTCGCAGAAGAACATCAACTGTTCCATTGCCGAATCCATCGACCGTTTTGCCGACGTGGCGCGCGCCGCCAAGGAGCACCGTAAGCGCCTGCGTGCAGCGGTCAGTTGCGCCTTTGGCTGTCCCTACCAGGGTGAAGTGCCGCTGGAGGCCGTGGCCGACGTGGTACGGCGCTTCCGCGAGCTGGGCTGTGACGAGATCGACATCGCCGACACCATCGGCGTAGCCACGCCAGGCAAGGTACGCCCGGTGATGGAAACGGCGATCCGCGAATTCCATATCGAAGGTTTGTCGGGACACTTCCACGATACCTATGGACAGGCGCTGGCCAACATCTATGCCAGTCTGCAGACTGGGATCAGCATCTATCACGCCTCGGTGGCGGGGCTGGGCGGATGTCCTTATGCCAAGGGCGCGACCGGCAATGTGGCCACTGAGGATGTGCTGTACATGATGAATGGGCTCGGCATCGAGACCGGCGTGGATCTGGACGCCGTGGTGGAGGCGGGGCAGTTCATCTCGCAGCAGCTGGGGCGCAGGTCGGTGAGCAGGGCGGGGAATGCGATCGCGGCGAAACGTGCGGGATAAGCCATAGCCGCTGACACCTCGCGCCGCTGAATCTCATCACGCCGTTTCGCTACCGAGGCCATTTCCGTTCAGACAGATGAACGGCTACCCGCCCAGCCGATGCGCTGGCGCTGCTGCGCCAGCAGCCAACCTCACTGCTGGCGATACCGCCGCAGACCGCGAATCGGATACTTCTCGCGCTTGGCGCGCGTATCCGCCGCCGCCAGCGCCTTCTTCAGCGCACGCTTGTGCAACACCGCCCCGCCGATCACGACGACAGCCGCCAGAGCGATGATGAGGATATTGACCAGATCGAATGTTTGCATGACTTCCCCCTCTTGCAACAACAGGTGAAACACGGGCATGGCCCCTTTCCGGTTTTGCCGGAGCCGCAACGCACCCCCGGTGGCGCTTGCGTGGCCTGTCAGACACCAGGCTTGTGGAAAACATAGCACATGGTTTCGGTGGGACAGTAAATCATATAAATAATTTCCTGAATATTTCCCCTACATGCAACAAAGCCACAAAAAGCACGATCGTAATATTTTGTGGCCTTTTGCCCTATAATCGTCCGACAAACCCGGCCCCGCGCCTTGAAATAACGACAACCCACGAGAGACGACCATGACATCAGCCCCGGCTTATCCGAAAGCGTTGCAAGATCTGCGCCTGCCCATCATCTGCTCACCGATGTTCATCGCCAGCGGTCCGGCCCTGGTGGCGGCGCAGTGCAAGGCGGGGTTGGTGGGGTCGTTTCCGGCGCTCAATGCGCGCCCGGCCGAGCTGCTCGATACCTGGCTGACCCAGTTGCAAGAGGAGCTGGCGCAGTGGCAGGCCGAGCATCCGCAGCGCAAGGTGGGGCCGATTGCGGTCAACCAGATCGTGCACCAGTCCAACGACCGGCTGGCCCAGGACGTGGCCACCTGCGTGAAGCACCAGGTGCCGATCATCATCTCCAGCCTGCGCGCGCCGCCACAGGAGATGCTGGATGCGGTGCACAGCTATGGCGGCATCGTGCTGCACGATGTGATTTCGCTGCGCCATGCCGAGAAGGCGCTGGAGGCCGGCGTGGACGGGCTCATCCTGGTGGCTGCCGGGGCGGGCGGGCATGCGGGGACGCTCTCGCCGTTCGCGCTGGTGGGCGAGGTGCGCAAGATGTTCAAGGGACCGCTGGTGCTGTCCGGGGCCATCGCTACGGGCGACGCCGTGCTGGCCGCGCAGGCCATGGGCGCGGACTTTGCCTACATGGGCTCGCGCTGGCTGGCCACGCAGGAATCGAATGTGGATGAGGCCTATCGCCAGGCCATCGTCGAGTCCACTGCGGCCGATGTGGTCTACACCAATCTCTTCACGGGCGTACACGGCAATTACCTCAAGAAATCCATCGTCAATGCCGGCCTCGATCCCGACAACCTGCCCGAGGCCGACAAGACCAAGATGAATTTCGGCTCCGGCGGCGGCAGCAAGGCCAAGGCCTGGCGCGACATCTGGGGCGCGGGCCAGGGCGTGGGCCTGATGGATGACGTGCCGACGGTGGCCGAGATGGTGGAGCGGCTGGAGGCCGAATACCGCGCCGCGCGCTCGCGCCTGGCGCTGTAGGCGCGGCCTTGCGCGCACGGGCCTGCGGCCCTCGGCGCGACAGCAGGCGGACCTCTTCCCGGTCCGCCTTTCTTTTTTTGTGCATCCTCGCACCAGCCTGACGGAACGCGCCCCGCACTGGCGCATCCAAGCATGAGCTTGTACGGCTTCTATCCCTGCCGGATGAGCGCTCCCCTCTTCACTTGTGAGATTTGTCCGTCGGACAATTTCTCATTTTTCATCACGCGCTGAAACTGGCGGCACTTCTGCTGCGCCCTCCGGTCGTACCTGTTCGCTTCCTGCCTTCGCAAGGGCCGGGGCTAGCGCCGCACTCAGCTGCAGCGGCACTGCCTCCCTGCGACAAAGAAGAGCCATGACTTTTATGCGAGGACATCACCATGACCAGCTTTCTAAGAACCAGAAAAGATCGTCATCCCAAACACGACAAGCCACGCCTGCCGCACGAACAAGACCAGAACATCGATCGTCAAGACCCGGCGCGCAGTGGCCATCAGGTCGAGCGCCCGGAGATTCGCCAGGCCTACGATGACATCCGCCAGGGCCAGGTCGATACCGACCTGCGCGGCACGGGCGGGCTCGATGAGATGAACAAGGAAGGCGGCAAGCGCGCCGCCAGTGCGCCGCCCAAGCAGCTGGATAAAGACTGAAGAGACTGAAGCCCCGGGATGGCCCGGTCAGCGCTGCTACAGTGCCGACTGCGCCATCCAGTCATGGATCAGGGCCGCGAGTTCCTGCGGCTTTTCCATCGGCGTCATGTGGCCGCAGTCGCGGATGATTTCCAGGCGTGACTGCGGAATCTGCCGCGCCATCTCCTCCGATTCCTCCACACTGCGCAACTTGTCCTGGTCGCTGCTGACGATGAGCACCGGGCAACGTAACTGCTGCAAGCTCTCGGCGTCACTATCCCGCAAGGTCTGCAACTGGCGCAGGAACACCTCCTTGCCATTGGCCAGGGCCATCGCCTGCAGGCGCTCCAGCAAGGCGCGCTCGCCGCTGCGCGCCGGGTGCAGCGACGAGGCCAGCGCCCGCGAGGTCAATCCCTTGAAGGGCGTACGCTGGGCCAGCTCGATCTGCGCCAGCGTACCGGCCGATTCACGCTCGGTCTGCGGGCGCGACGAGGTGTTGAGCAGGGCCAGCCCTGCTACCCGCTCGGGCGCCATCAGCGCCATGGCCTGCGCCACGAAGCCTCCCATCGAGAAACCGAACAGCACGAAGCGCTCGGGTGCATTGCGCAACACTGAGGCGGCCAGGGCGCGGATGCCGATCTCCTGGCCGAGATCGCCGAAATGCAGTGCGCCCAGCGCCTCCAGGTCGGGCTGCATGTCGTCCCAGAGATGATGATTGAGCATGAAGCCGGGCAGCAGGACCAGGTTGCGCATGGGATTCCTTACGACGTTGAACAAAGAAGAGAACGAAAAACGCCACCGCAAGCAGCTATTGCAGCCACTGCGCGCGCCGGCTCGACAGCGCCATGGCCAGGCACAGCGCGCCCAGCAGCGCCAGCGCCGCCTGCAAGCCCCAGCCATGGGCCAGGAAGCCGAACACGGGCGGCCCGATCAGGCTGCCGCTGTAACCCAGCGTGGCCACGGCGGCCAGGGCGGTCGAGCCGTGCCGGCCGGCGGCGCTGAAGACGAACGGGAACACCGCCGCCACGCCCGCGCCGGCAATGGCAAACCCGAGGATGGCCGGCGTCATGCCCTGCGCGGTCACGGCCAGCACCATCCCGCCGGTGGCCACCAGGGTGCCGATCGAGACCACGCGGCGCGCATCATAACGCGCCTTGAGGCCGTCGCCGACCATGCGCATGACCAGCATCATGCCGGCAAAGGCGGCATAGGCCAGGGGCGTGGCGCCATCGCTGGCGCCGATGTGGTCCTTCATGTAGATACCGCTCCAGTCGGCCACCGACCCTTCGACGATGGCGCCGCAAAAGGCGATCACGCCCAGCACCACCAGATGGCCATGCGGCAGCGCGAAGAGCTGGCGCTGCGGATCGTATTGCGGACGGTCATCGGGTAGCGCCTGGCAACTGGCGTAAAGCGGCCAGACCAGCAGCGCCGCCGCCAGCAGGAAGTGCCACAGCGGCGCCACGCCCAGGCCGGCCACGGCGCTGGCGATCAGCGCGCCGGAGAAGGTGCCGACGCAGAACCAGCCATGCAGCATCGACATGATGGGCCGGCCGGCCTCGCGCTCGGCCTGTGCGCCCAGCGCATTGATGGCCACGTCGAAACAGCTGGAGGCCGCGCCATACAAGGTGCAGACCGCCATCAGCGTCCACAGCCCGGGGGCCAGCGCCAGCAGCGGCAATGAGAGTAGCAGGACCAGCCCGGCGTAGAGGCTGCTGTGGCGCGCGCCGTAATGGCCGTTGATCCAGGCCGCAAGCGGAAAGGAGCCGACCGCGCCGATGCCGCCGCACAACAGGACCAGGGCCAGCGTGGCCGCGTCCAGTTGCAACTGGTCCCGGATGGCGGGAATGCGCGCCGCCCAAGTGGAAAAGACCACACCCAGCAGCAGGAACAGAAAAGGGATGGCGGTCTTGCGCCAGGCCTGGTGGTTTTGCGGAAGCGCAGGAATGCAGTGCTTGGTTGTCATCGGGATGTCAGGAATGTAAACTGCCAGAAACTCATTTATCTTCAGCAATGAGTCTCAGTATTGCCTCCGCTATTATCCGACAACCGGGAAGGACGCAGGAATGCGGCCTTTGTCGGACCCGGCGGGAGAGGGCAATAGGGGGCCCGCCGTGGGACGGCGGCCAATGCCAGAGGTTCAAAGCGGGTGCAAGCCCGCCTCGCCAGATCACGCATCCAGCCGCTTCTGACGACAACCGACTCCGCCAGCGGCGGCGACTCGCAGGGACAGGGATGCCAGTTTCAGAATCAAACAAGATCTACCAGGAAGTCATCAACGCCATGATCGCCGTGCATCGGCTGACCGATGGCTATACGCCCAACCACGAGGACCAGACCGCCGAGCTGGCCGTCATGATCGGGCGTCACCTGGACCTGGCCACCGAGCGCATCGACGCGCTGCACATGGCCTCGCGGGTGCATGACATCGGCAAGGCCAGGATTCCGCTGGCGCTGTTGACCAAGCCGGGCCGCATCAGCGTGGAAGAATATGACGTGCTCAAGACGCACGTACAATTCGGTTACGAGATTCTCAACAAGATCAGTTTCCCCTTCAACCTGGCCGAAATCGTCCATTGCCATCATGAGTACCTGGACGGCAGCGGCTATCCGCGCGGCATCAGCGGCGACGAGATCCCCCTGGAAGCCCGCATCCTGACCGTGGCCGACATTGTCGAGTCGATGTCGGCCGACCGCCCCTACCGCAAGTCCTTGGGCATGAGTGCGGCGCTGGACGAGATCCAGCGGCAAAGCGGCGTGCGGCTGGACACCGTTGTGGTGGACGCCTGCCTGGATGTGGTCAAGCGCAGCAACTGGCGTCCCATCTCCAACTGAGCCGCGCCCTTGGGCTACACTGGGCGTCATAACATCACAATGACACCCGGAGACGCCACCCCATGCCCACCGACGCGGCCCGCCCGCCCTCGCCTTTCATCCTGCAGCATCCCATCCTGACTGCGCTGGCCCTGTCGCTGGGCACCGCCGTGGCGCTGGGCGTGGCGCGTTTCTCGTATGCGCTGCTGCTGGCGCCGATGCGCGCCGACCTGGGCTGGCCCTACCTGGTCGCTGGCGGCATGAATACCGGCAATGCCCTGGGCTACCTGCTGGGCGCGCTGGCCACGCCGCTGCTGATGCGCCGCTTCCTGGCGCACCGGGTCCTGATCGCTGGCGCATTCGCCACGGCGCTGCTGTCCTTCCTGCCGGCGCTGACCACCGACACGCTGCTGCAACTGCTGCTGCGCATGGTCACCGGGGTGAGCAGCGCGCTGATCTTTGTCTCGGGCGGCCTGCTGGTGAGCCGGCTGGCGGCCATGCACGGACATCGTGCCGGGCTGTTGCTGGGACTGTATTACGGCGGGACGGGACTGGGCATCGTGGCGGCCTCGCTGCTGGTGCCGCCGGTCATGGCGGCAGCGGCAGCACACGGCGCAGCCCATCCCTGGCAATGGGCCTGGCTGCTGCTGGGGACGCTGGCGCTGGTGGCCAGCCTGGTGATGGCCGGGCCGGCGCGCCTCATGCCCACCACGGCTGCGCAAGTCCAGGGCAACGGGCGCTGGCAGGCGCGCAGCCTCCTCTTCGGGCTGATCGGCTATCTCTTCTTTGGGCTGGGCTACATCGGCTACATGACCTTCGTCATCGCGCTGCTCAAGGAAGAAGGCATGCCCGCCGAGCGCATCACGCTGTTCTTTGCCTTGCTGGGAGCGGCCACCTTCGCTTCTTCACGCATCTGGGCGCGCATGCTGGATCGCTTCCGGGGCGGCCAGTCGTTGGCCATCCTCAATGGCCTGCTGGCGCTGGCAACCGTGTTGCCGGCGCTGACCGCCGAGCCGGTGGCGGTGTTTGCTTCCGGCCTGCTGTTCGGCGGCTGCTTCCTCTCGGCAGTGGCTTCGACCACCGCCATGGTGCGGCACAACCTGCCGCCGCATCACTGGCCGGCGGGCATCAGCGCCTTCACCATCATCTTTGCGGTGGGCCAGATCATTGGCCCCACCATCGTCGGCTGGATTGCCGATGGCGCAGGCGGACTGCAACGCGGGCTGACGTTTTCGGCACTGACCTTGCTGACCGGCGCGCTGGTGGCCTGGCGACAACGCCCGCTGGCTTGAACAGAACGGCCGGGGGCGCAGGCTGCTGCCCTGCGCCAGACCGAGGTCACCAGAACGGCGCCGAGATCAGCAGCACCAGGATCAGCACTGCGCCTGCGGCCTTCCAGGGCCATTTGTAGGTTCGTCCTTGCATGGATGTCCTCCTCTGAAGTGTAGGGCCGCAGGAAATGCGGCAGATGGGGACATCCTAAAGGGCGGCCACCCGGCCATACAATCGGCCATCAAGGTAGGCGCGCGTAGGAATGGAAGAAAACCAGCTTGACGTTTTCTGCACATCGGGCCGCGCGGTCAATACCGGCGCGGCCCGCAGGGGAGCTGCTGCTACTGCTGGCCGAGATGGCGGCGCAGCGCCTCCACCAAGGTGCCGCAATCCTCATCGGTGCCGATGGTGATGCGCAGGAACTGGCTGATGCGCTCGCTCTTGAAGTGACGCACGATGATGCCGTCGGCGCGCAATGCCGCCGCCAGTTGCGCCGCGTCGTGCTGCGGATGACGCACGAAGAGGAAGTTGGCCGCCGAGGGCAAGACCTGGAAACCCAGTCCGGCAAGCTGGGCAGCCAGCGCAGTGCGGCTGGCGATGACCATGTCGCAGGTCTTGCGGAAGTAGTCCTCATCGTCGATGGCAGCGGTCGCCCCGGCAATGGCGGGGCGGTCCAGCGGATAGGAGTTGAAGCTGTTCTTGACCCGCTCCAGCGCATCGATCAGGTCGGCATGGCCGACCGCAAAGCCCACCCGCATGCCGGCCAGCGCGCGCGACTTGGACAGGGTCTGCACCACCAGCAGGTTGGGATAGCGCTGCACCAGCGGGATGGCGCTCTGGCCGCCGAAATCAATGTAGGCCTCATCGACCACCACCACACGTTCAGGGTTGCCCTGCAGGATGCGCTCGACGTCTTCCAGTCCGAGCAGACAGCCGGTGGGCGCATTCGGATTGGGGAAGATGATGCCGCCGATGGCCTGGCCATGGCCCAGATAGTCCTCGCTGCGCAAGGTGAAGTCCTCGGCCAGCGACACGGCGCGATACTCGACCTGGTACAGGCCGGCATAGGTGGGATAGAAGCTGTAGGTGATGTCCGGGAAGAGGATGGGCTTGCCATGCTGCAGCAGCGCGTGGAAGGCGTGCGCCAGCACTTCATCGGAACCGTTGCCTACGAACACCTCGCGCACGCTGACGCCATCGGCGGCGTGACGACGGGCGATGGCCTGCTTCAGGGGTTCGGCGTCCGGATTGGGATACAGGCGCAGGCTGTCGCTGACTTCGCGGGCGATGGCCTGCAAGGCCAGCGGCGAGGGACCGTAGGGGCTTTCATTGGTGTTGAGCTTGACCAGACGGGCGATCTTGGGTTGTTCGCCGGGGGTATAGGGCGTCAGGCGGCTGACGATGGGGCTCCAGAACTTGCTCATGAGAATGCGGCCCCTGCCGGGCCGTGCAGAATTGAGGGGAAAGCGCAGATGGTAGCAAACTTGCCGCCCACCGGCGCCAAGCGTTCCCGGAAATCTCAGAAATAGGGGCGGTAACGCGGCTGGCGCGGGGTATCCCCACCAGAGTGCTGCGTCGCCCCGATGGCAGGCAGGGCCGCAGGTGCAACGCTGCTGCTGAGCAGGGAGATAGCGCGGCTGGCGGTCTCGGGCGGCAGGCCGATCAGGTCCTGGCAGGCCCGTTGCAGGGCCGGCAGCGTCGCAAATCCCGCTGCGGCCGGATGTAGGGTAACGCCGGCATCGTCCATGCGCGCCAGCTGCGCCAATACCCAGGCCACGCGCTGCTCACGCACCAGGCTGCGCAGCGATTCGCCTTCGGCAAAGAGCAGGGCACGCAACCGCGCCGTGCTGAGCTGCCAGTCGCCGGCGATGCGCTCGGCGCACCAGTGCGCGGCGGGCTGCGCGAAGATGGCGGCGGCCAGACGGCGAGCGTGGGGCTTGCTGGTATCGGCGGCGCGCTCCAGGTCGGCGCTGGATTGCGTCTGCAACGCCAGCGACCAGACGGCCGGCCGCATGCCCTGCGCACCCACGCGCGGATGGGCCAGGCAGGAAAAGCGCACGAACGAGGGCACCGTGAAGCTCTCGCCCTCACCCAGCTCGACGGCCACGCCGCCGCTCTTCAAAGTGGCGGCGCCCTTCCATACCCGCACGCGCGCCGGTGCGGCAAAGCGCAGGTCGTGCAGGTGCAGGTGATGATGGGTGACGATGGCCATGGATGTTTGCGATACGGTATCAGCCCCGGGAGGTTGCCCCGATCTTAAGGCAGGGACGGCGGCAAGACTGTCATCGTGGTGACAGGCCGCTTAGAGCGAAGCCATGCCGAAGGCGCGCAAGCCATCCAGATCGACCACGCGGATGCTCTGGTAGGAAATCTCCACCAGGCCCAGCTCGGCCAGGCGGCGCATGGCCTGGTTCACGCGCTGGCGCGACAGGCCGGTCAAGAGACCGATCTCTTCCTGCGACAGCTCCAGCACCTTGGACGTGCGCGGATACAGCATGGGATGGAACAGCTGTGCAATGGCCTGCGCCACGCGGGCATCGACATCGAGCAGGCGCTCGTTCTGGACGGTCGCGATGAACTGGCCCATGCGCTCGTTCAACTGGCCGATCACGAAGGCATTGAAGGGCAGGCTCTCGGCCATGAGGCGATGGAAGGTATCGGCCGGCACCAGCAGGATCTGCGAGGCGCGGATGGCGACGACATCATAGCGGCGCGGCTCGCGCTTGATAACGCTGCCCTCGCCGCACCAGCCGCCTTCGGGCACGCCCGAGAGCGTGCTGCTGCGGCCATCGATGTTGTAGACGGCCAGCTTGATCAAGCCCTCATGCACACCGATCCAGTATTGCGAGAGCTCGCCGCGCCGGGCCACGAAGGCATCGGCGGCATAGCGCACGCGCTGGGTGGTGGCGGCCGCCAGCGCACGATGCTCGCTGGCCAGCGCGGCGAACCAGTCGTATTGCTGCAGAAGCTGCGCCATCGGGCTGCTCATAGGGTAGGCACGGAGGTGGAGGGAAACGGCAAACATTGTCGCATGTCAGCCTTGTCGTCGTGATGACAAAGCGCAAGGCGGCATCGGTGCTACCCTAGCGCGATAGCACGCGGCTGATAAAAAATGCACAGGCCGCCACCACCATCCCCGCTGCAAGGAGACCAGCATGGCAGACTTCGACACCGGCCTTGGCCGCAACGCCGCCAATTACGCGGCCCTCACGCCCATCGACTTCATCGCGCGCGCAGCCGCCGTCTATGGCAAGCGCACCGCCATCATCCACGGCGCGCTGCGCCAGGACTGGGACCAGACCTATCGCCGCACGCGCCGCCTGGCCAGCGCCCTGCAAGGCCTGGGGGTGGGCAAGAACGATACCGTCTCGGCCATGCTGCCCAATACGCCGGCGATGGTGGAGGCGCACTTTGGTGTTCCCATGGCGGGAGCGGTGTTGAATGCACTCAACATCCGGCTCGATGCCGAATCCATCGTCTTCATGCTGCGCCATGGCGAGGCCAAGGTGCTGCTCATCGACAGCGAATTCGCCGCGCTGGCCCAGCAGTTGCGCACGCAATTGCCGGCGCTGAAGATCGTCGAGGTGTTCGACGAACTGGGTCCGCCGCCGGTGGCGGGCGAGCGCTTCGGCCATCTGGAATACGAGGCCTTGCTGGCCGATGGCGATGAAGATTTCCAATGGCAATGGCCCGCCGACGAGTGGGATGCGATTGCGCTCAATTACACCTCAGGCACCACCGGCGACCCCAAGGGCGTGGTCTATCACCATCGCGGCGCGGCCTTGAATGCGGTCTCCAACATCCTCGAGTGGGACTTGCCCAAGCATCCGGTCTACCTGTGGACGCTGCCCATGTTCCATTGCAATGGCTGGTGCTTCCCGTGGACCGTGGCGGCACGCGCAGGCGTGAACGTCTGCCTGCGCAAGTTCGAGCCCAAGCTGGTGTTCGACCTGATCGCCGAACATGGGATCACGCACTATTGCGCCGCGCCCATCGTGCATGCGGCGCTGGCCAATGCGCCCGAAGGCTGGCGCGCCGGCATACGCGGACCGGTCAAGGCGATGGTGGCCGGTGCGCCGCCGCCAGCGGCCGTGCTGGCCAAGATGGAGGCGATGCAGTTCGAGCTGACCCATGTGTATGGGCTCACAGAAGTCTATGGACCGGCGGCGGTGTGTGCGGAACAGGATGAATGGAACACGCTGTCGGTGGACCAGCGCGCCGTGCAGAAGTCGCGCCAGGGCGTGCGCTATCACCTGCAGAGCGGGGTCACGGTGCTCTCACCGGACACCATGGAGCCGGTGGCCGCCGATGGCGAGGAAATCGGCGAGATCATGTTCCGTGGCAACATCTGCATGAAGGGTTACCTGAAGAACGACAAGGCCACGCACGAAGCCTTTGCCGGGGGCTGGTTCCATACCGGTGACCTCGGTGTGATGAATGCGGACGGCTACATCAAGATCAAGGATCGCAGCAAGGACATCATCATCTCCGGCGGGGAAAACATTTCCAGCGTGGAAGTGGAAGACGTACTGTACCGCCATCCCGCCGTGCTGGCCGCCGCAGTGGTGGCGCAGCCCGACGAGAAATGGGGCGAGACGCCCTGCGCCTTTGTCGAACTGAAGGAAGGAGCCGACGTCGGCGCGGCTGAACTGACCGAGTTCTGCCGCAGCCACCTGGCTGGCTTCAAGGTGCCCAAGGCGATCTACTTCGGCCCGCTGCCCAAGACTTCCACCGGCAAGATCCAGAAGTTCGAGCTGCGCAAGCGCATGAAGTCGGACAGCGCCATCAACGTCTGAGGCGCTGCCCTACGGCATTTCATCAGGCCTTGCGCACGGCGACGTGATACAGGCCCCACGGACATTGGCCGAAACGCTCCGGCAAGGGGCGTGCGGCCATGTCGGGGAAGCTGTCGGCGTCATAGACGGCCCACAGCGGACCCAGCCCGCCCAGCGGGATGGGCTTGCCATCGAGGTGGGTGGCGATGATGAAGCGATACTTGGCGATATCGGCTGGCGAGACCAGGACCGCATAGCCATCCACGGCGCGCAGGGCGCAGTTCTCCAGGGCGACGGGCGCACCCACGGCGCGCAATACCTCCGAGAGCAGCGGGCCGCGCAGACGGTGGCGGCGGCCGTCGTATTCCAGCGTGGGATGGATCTCCACCGAGGGCAAGGCCGCCAGGGCGGCGAAGTCGAAGGTATAGGCCTTGTCGAAACTGAGTTTCTGCTTGGCCATCATCTGGTCCAGCGCCGGGTCGAGCGCGCCGCGATTGGCCTTGCCGATGTCGCCAGTGATGGTGAGCAGGACCGGGCCTGCGCTGGCGCCGACCTTCTTGTCAGCCGCCAGCGCCGGCACAGCGACGGGCGCGGCCAGCAGCGAAGCGCCCAGGCTGAGGAACTTGCGTTTTTGCATCGGATTCCCTCTCCTTCGGTATGGATGTGAGCTGCGTTGATGGCGGATTGTAGACGGATTTCCGGCGGTCAGGCGCATCGCACCACGGCCTGACATGCGATGCCATGCATCCCTGCAACTCTTTATGCGAGGCGACGAAAAACGTCCGCACGAAGAAAAACGCCGCTGATGTCAGCGGCGTTTTCAATGTAAGGATCAGTCAAGCCATCAACGCGTAACCGGCTTGTAACGGATACGCTTGGGCTTGGCGGCTTCTTCGCCCAGGCGCTTCTTCTTGTCGGCTTCGTATTCCTGATAGTTGCCGTCGAAGAAGGTGACCTGCGAATCGCCTTCGAAGGCGATGATGTGGGTGGCGATACGGTCCAGGAACCAGCGATCGTGGGAGATCACCAGCACGGTGCCGGCGAATTCCAGCAGCGCATCTTCCAGGGCGCGCAGGGTTTCCACGTCGAGGTCGT